>Ga0209605_1004967_pt1 | contig 10530 bp, 6 predicted proteins | sample AD_UKC035_MetaG_FD_184408 | JGI IMG/M metagenome (GOLD analysis project Ga0209605, IMG submission 184408) | Active sludge microbial communities of municipal wastewater-treating anaerobic digesters from USA - AD_UKC035_MetaG (SPAdes) (version 2) | ecosystem: Engineered > Bioreactor > Anaerobic >...
GGATCACCTCGTTGCTCCCGTTCAGCTCCAGCACCACGTTCGGCCCGTCGTAGATGTACCGGGCATGCAGGCAGTCGTTCAGGCTCTGGCTGATCCGGTTTCCATCGCCATCAAACGCATAGGTGAACACCTGCCCGTTGGTATCGGCAAGCGAGGTCATCTGCGAGCGGAAGCTGTACCCGAAGCTTCGGCTGTTCCCGTTAACCGCATGGTTGGTCGGGCGGCCCACATTATTACAGGCATCAAAGGTTGTTTTATCGATCCCCGTCATCATCATTTCCAGCAACCTTTTTTGTTACAATGTACGGGCTGACCCTTTTCCTTCGAGTCCTCCGCCTTTTGTCCTCTTCGATTTGATTTAGCGTCCGTCTATAATCCTCAATTCTCAGAAATGGCCATGCATCAATGTCGCCTGCCGATTTGAAATGTGCCCACTGTGCCGCCGCCCGCCGTTTACCTAAACCGAGAATTCTTTCAATTAATGCGCGGTTTTCTGTCTCGAAAGAATACTTCGGCCACTCATATTCCAGATCTGATGTTAAGAACGCGATGCACCTTTCTATGAGCGCGATAATATCTGGTCCAAAAACATTCCGCACGAGTATCTTTTCTGGACTCTCGTCATAATAAAACCACAGTTGTTCGCTGATTGCCTTTAGCGAATAATCGGGACTCCCATCTGGCCAATTATCTTCAAGACAATAATTGGTTATTCCCTCAGTAAAAATTTTAACGAGCAATTGAATTGCTTTTTCTCTAGCAACCCGATCAATCATGTTTACGACCTAAATAATAAATACCATACGCAAGTTCACAAGCATCATTCCGAACTCGATGTATGCTTGAGGTTAATCTGCCTTACAAATCACAATCTTTTGGATCAGCATCTCCATCATTGCCGCTGGACGGGCATTCGTCAGGACAGCCAGAGAAACAGCCCGCAAAAGTGCTCAAGCAATTCACATGCAACCCGACCATCCCCACACCCACGCTGATTACCGCAACGTCGCCAACTGAAGCCCTACCGACGCCTCTGCCCGCACGACCGAAACACTTGCGAGTCCAACTAGTATAATCGCCACTTCTGGAACCGCCGCCCAGTAGTCGTCCTTTGCCGGGTATTATCGCGGTCTTGTTCAAACCCTGCAATGCAGCACCAATTGTTCCTCCTCCTAATCCGAAGTAAACGATATTTGCAGCACTATAACAATCAGCCAGCTCTTGTGCGCATTGATTAACACAGTCGGAATTTTTTGCCAAACCAAGAGGATCCATAGAGCTCATCGGATCATTCCCCACATACCCATACCGATTGGGCCCATCCACGAACCCTAGAGGGTCTTCGGAAGTGAACCGGCCGGTGTTCGGGTCCATCACCCGCCAGCGGTAGTAGTAAAGCCCCTCGCTGTCACCCAGCGCCTCTCGCCCCGTGTACGTCCAGCGGTTCATCACCAGTTCCCCCGTCTCAGACCGGATGCGCCCGAACGCGTCGTAGGCATAGGTTTTCACCGGAGCCTGCGATTCATCCGTCATCAGCGCCACCGACCCCAGACCGTCAGTGTGATACACCTGCCGCAGCCTCTGTTCCCCGTTCACAAACGCGATCCGCTCCACCGGCTGGTCTATTCCCGGACCGTTCACAACGGCATGGATCACCTCGTTGCTGGCGTTAAGCTCCAGCACCACGTTCGGCCCGTCATAGATGTAGCGGGCATGCAGGCAGTCATTCAGACTCTGGCTGATCCGGTTCCCGTCGCCGTCGAACGCATATGTGAACACCTGCCCGTTGGTGTCGGTCAGCGATGTCATCTGCGAGCGGAAGCTGTACCCGAAGCTGCGGCTGTTCCCGTTAACCGCATGGTTGGTGAGGCGGCCCGCCGCATCATAGGCGTAGGCATTGGTTTCAGGGGCGGATTCAGACAAGAGCAGGCGGTTGGCCGGGCCATAGGTGTAGTCCGTCTCATTGACGCCCGTTCCGTCCAGATGCACCCGGTTGCCGACGGGATCATACCCGAACTCTTCCGTGCGCCCGTCGGGATACGAGGCCGATGTCAGCCAGTTGCGGGCATCGTAGGCATAGCTGTTTGTTCCCTCCAGCGTCACCATGTTGGTGCGGCTGCCCGAAAGATCATAACCGTATTCGAACGAGGCCAGCGGGTGAGCCCCGGAACGGTGCACCATGCCAAGAAGCTGTCCCGCAACGTCGTATTCATACGAAGCCGTCACGCCGTTGGGCCAGACCGCATTGGTGCGGCGACCGGCATCATCATAACCGTATGTGGTAGTCTTGCCGTTGCCCGTCATGGCCGTCAGTCGGCTCCGGTCATTGTATTCATACGCCACACTGAGCACGGAAGCCGCATTGAGGTTGGTGCGGTTGCCCAGAGCGTCATAGCCGTAGCTCAGCACATGGCCTGTCGGCTCGGTTTTTGTGATCAGGTGGCCGTTGAGATCATAGGTGTATGTCGTGGTTTCAGTAATGACGCCGTTGACCCGCGTGTGCATCGCCGTGCGAAGGCCTCCGATGTCATAGGCGTATTCATACCGCAGATTCCCGCCGCCCAGCGCCGTGATCCGGTTCATGCTGTCATATTCCCAGAAGGTTATTACTCCCGCGCCGTCCGTTCGGTTGGTCAGGCTGCCCGAAGCATCATAGGCGTTCAGCGTCACTTCGCCCAGCGCATTGGTTTCCGCAATGACCCGGCCTAACGGATCATAAACCCATGTGTGGATGTTCCCGTTCGCGTCGGTCTGCGTCTGCACCCGGCCCACCGCGTCGTATGTCCAGTTGTTGGTCGAGGCTTCCGCCGTTCCCGCCGCGATGGTTTCGCTGAGCCGCCGGTCGCTGTGGTCGTAGGTGTATTCCGTCACCTTCCCGGCTGCGTCTGTCAGCCGCGTGATGGTGCTTCCGTATGCCCCGCAGCCCCCGCAGCCGGGCACCCGGCCGTACTCATAGTAAGTCTCGCGCCCCAGCGCATCCCGCACGGTCTCCAGGCGGCTGTATTCATCATAGGTGAACGCAGTGCTCTCCCCCAGTTCATTGACCGAGTTGGTCCGGTTGCCGAAGGGGTCATAGGCATAACTCACCGCGGTCTGGTCCTCGTTGGTCCGCACCAGCAGGTTCCCCCTCCAGTCATAGGCATAGCCTGTTTCGCCACCGTTCGCGTCCGTGATCCCCGTCATCCGGCCCGCTGTATCCCATGTGAACGCCGTGGTGTTTCCCAGCGCATCGGTGCGGGTCTTGAGATCGCCATAAACTCCGCCTGTTTCGTTGGTGCCGTAGTAGGTGAAGACCACGGTTCCCCCGGTGCGCTGGCGGTTGGTCAGCACCTGCCCGTATTCATTGCGAGCCCATTCCTCGGAACTGCCGTCCGGATAATCCATGCGGAGAAGCAGGTTGTTGGTGTCGCGGGTGTAGCTTATGCTCCGCCCCAGCCGGTCCACCCGGCAGGTCACGAACCCCGAGTCGTTGTAAAATGCGCTGTTGGTGTGTCCCAGCGGATCAACTTCCTGAATGATCCGTCCGGCATAGTCCCGCACATAAACAGTTGTGTTGCTGTCCGCGTCCGTGATCGAACCGATAAATCCCGCACCGCCCTGATCGCGGGTGTAGAACAGCGGGCGGCCTTCGCCGTCCCGTTTTTCCACCAAAAGCCCGTTGGTGTAGCGCCGTGTTATTTCAGAGCCGTCCCCCTGCAGCACCTGCGGATAGTCCCCAGCCCCCAAAGGCAGGCTGACGGCCAGCTCGTCCGTGACCATGTTCCGCTCCTCTTTCGCGATGCCTGTGACCAGATAAGGCCCGTTTCCGAAGTCAAAGATCGCTTCGTAGTTGTACACCCATTTCAACCGCGCGCCCGGCCCCGTATAAGCCGGATCGCTCGCAGTTTTCAGAAGAGGACGACCGTTTGCATTAGAATATGCCCCCACATATCCGTATGCCGCATGCTCCCCGCCCGGATAGTCCACCCCGACCAGCACGGCATCGGCATGGTAAGTGACGGTCGTCACCGTCACGAGCACGATGGTGCCGCCTTCTCCTCCTTCACCGCCGCCCTCGATCTGTTCATACGTTGATATATTGGTCGCGCTGTACGCCCACAGATCATAATCGTAGTCCACATAACGCCCGTCGCTGCTTGACACGCGCGTGATGCACTCGCTCCCGTATAGCGTGCCCCTGTCTATCTCAAGCCAGCGCCCAAAATCATTGCTGATCCGTTCCAGCTTGCCCGCAGCATTATAGCTCAGATGCCATGTCAGCCCCTGTCCGTTGCGCACCCGCACCAGTTCATATCTCGGCGCGGTCGTCCGCTCAAAGTCGTATTCCCAGCCCCCGGATGTCACCAGCGTATGACCCGCAGCACCGCCGGTCCACTTATACAGCCGGTCCCCGTTGAACACATAGGGGGCGCGTATAAGCCCGTTGGTGTCCGTCGCCCGGAAGTTGAATTCGTCCCCGTTGGCGTACCGCACTTTCACGTCGTAATGGCCGTTGGTCGAGGAGGTCAGATCCCGCACTTCGTAGTTCCAGTTGTGCTGCCAGGTTTGCTTCCAGCCGAATTCCATGTAGTTGGTCGTGAAGCTGACCGTCCGGCTGTTGTAGATGCGCGTGAAATCTACCGGCGCTTCCCCAAAGGTCGCAAGGTCTGTCACGTACCGCCGCTTGTTCGCGCGGTAGGGCTTGATTGAGCCAGCTCCTGCTTCGTCATTTTCGTCACCCACTACGCAGGGGCACGGTCCGCAGTCCGGAGGCGTAGTCTCGTTCCCGCAGCCGGTGTCGTAGGCCTCCGCCACAACAGTTGTCCACAGCAGCGGCGCTGCGAAAACCAGTAATATCAATTTACTGTTGAGCTTCATGGGGGGTATCCTCTTTTAATGTTTTTTCAAATGTGAAGGTGCGCTGCGGGCCTGGTGCTCCCATTGGCGGCTCCTCCCCAACCCTGAATTCTATCAACTCCTGCCTTTTCCCTTGCGAAACCAGCAGTGTGTATCTGCCGTTGTGTCCCCCAACCGCATAGTCAAATTCTATGGCGTCCGCACCCGGTTCAGGAGTGATGACAATAGGCCCAAGCCGATGATTCAAAGTGCCGCCGTGATCCGCCTCAATCAATATCTCCCGGCCCGCTTCAGGATTTTTCAGCGCCAGCCGGATTTTTAAAAGCTCATTTGGTTCGAGGATGATGCACTCGGTTTCATGGTCAATGGCGCGGAGATTGATCACACTTTTATCTGCGCGTGTGATCTGTGCGGAAGCCGTGGTCAGTGCTTCAAGTTTCTCGGGTGTCATTTCTTCAGAGCGCGATTGTCCTTCGGAGAGTTCTGCATCTTTCTGCGTCTGATCGGCCATTCCGGAGGTCACAGAAGATTGTTCGGACACAACAACACGGGCTGTCCTGTTATTATTGCGAAGACCAAGAATATATGCAGAAACCGCAATGATGGCGCAGAGTGCAATTATTAGCACAATTTTAGACTTCATTATATATACTCCTACCAGTAAAGAGGGCGGCAGCCGGTCGGCACAGGATTCAGGGGATCAAAGCCGTTTTGCACTTTCCACCCGTCACTGAATCCATCATCGGCCGTGGACGGGTCTGTATAATCAGTCATATATACCTGTTCCTCTTCCCAGTCGGTCAGACCATCTCCATCACAATCCGCGGTTCGGCTGGGAACGACGGTAATCTGCTGATAGCATTCCACCATATTCCCAGCGGCATCGCCGACCCGCCATGTAACAGATGTTGTTCCAATGTTGAATTCCGCCGGGGCGATACTGATTACACTTGCGACAGTGCAGTTGTCTGAAACTTCGGGCTGCCCATAATCAATATTTGTCACCACTCCAAGGCAGGCTTCCGCGTCAACAACAAGATCAGACGGACAAACCAGCACCGGATATTCGACATCAACCACAGCGACATACTGTGTGCATGTGCCCGTATTTCCCGCTCTGTCGGTTGCCGTCCAGATGACAGGCGTCACACCAGAGGGAAATTCTGCCGGGGCGTCATTCTCTATACTTGCTACCTCACAGTTGTCATCCGCCACAGGCTGCCCCAATGTCACATTTGATGCTGTGCACAAACCTGTGTCTGTATTAACACTGACATCCTCAGGAGCTGATATTACGGGTCTTTCGATGTCGTCATTCACAGTCATGAAGCAAAGGATTTCATCATTTGTCTTGCCGCTGCCAACAGCCTGCGGCGCATAGCCGGGAATAACAAGCACATCATCAATCTTGCCAACCATGGTGTTGGCCACTCCGCGACTGACCGAAGAATTACCAACGGTCAGGCAATTTGAATTCACGCGCACCACCTCGCCAGTGAGCGTGTTCCCGTTCCCTCGCTGAATCCCATTTTCGTAGAAATGCACATTGCGCGTTATGGTGTTTGTTGCCGGGCGGGTTCCATCATAAACAACAGCCACATGCGTCCAAATTTCACTGTCAGGCGCAGTTCCCCCGACCGATGTGCTTGACTCGTTTCCATTCACCCGGACAGCCAGCGTTCCCGATGATCCCGAAAATCTGAACTCAACACCCGCGGTTGTTTCTGATAACGACAGGGCGCTTGTATCACTGACAATTCGCGCAGAAGTGTTGGCGCTGGAACTGGCGCTTTCGCGTTTTACCCATGCCATGATGGTGAAATTGCTGGCGCTGGCGAGCGCATCATAGGTATTCAGCGTTTCAAGGCCGGGGGTCGTGGAGCCAGAACCTGTATTCGGAATATTCATGCTCCACCCGCAGTCGGCATTGGATGTCGGAACGTCCGTACTGAAAGCTGCGCCATAAACCATTTCGGCGTTGCCATCATCTTCATCTGTTCCAGTATTCAAGACTGCGGTTCCTGTACCTTCAAAGAAGAAATACTCTGCCGCTACCTCGGTATTCCCTGTACAGGCGCCATTGGCAATAACCGTTGTGGAACTCATCACAATCATTGCGAAGGTCAAAACATACAGCATGGTCGGCACGGTCTTCATAACATCTCCTTGATCGGCTGAATTGTATTAAATTTGCACCCGGCAGAGAGCCTCAGTCAATTCAAATACCGCAGAATCTGCATGTTTTCACAGCTCAGATAGCCGACGCTTCCAGGATACTTCTTCTTCTGTGGATGAACACGAAATCGTGTTTTTGTTCGACATGTTTTGCGCGGCGGTTTACATTCGGCCAGTGACTTGACATTCAACTGGAGAACTCTGCATGAAGCTGACCTTTCTGGGCGCTGCAAAGAACGTAACCGGCTCGAAGTATCTCCTCGACGCGGGCGGTTTGCGCATGCTGATTGACTGCGGCCTGTATCAGGAACGCGGCCTCAAGGACCGCAACTGGGAGCCGTTCCCGGTGGATCCCAAGAGCATTGACTGCGTCCTGCTCACCCACGCGCATCTTGATCACTGCGGGATGATCCCCCGGCTGGCCAAGGACGGCTTCAAGGGCAAAATCTATGGAACAGCCGCCACGAACAAGATCGCAGAAATTGTGATGCTCGATTCCGGAAAACTGCAGGAGGAAGACGCCGCCTTCAAGAAAAAGCGCCACGAGAAGGAAGGCCGCAAAGGCCCCCACCCCGTCATGCCGCTTTATACCCGCGCCGAGGCCGAAGCCGTCCTGCCGCGCCTGTCTCCGGTGGATTTCGGGCGCGATTTCCCGCTGAGCGACAAGGTGTCCATCCGCTTCTACGGAGCGGGCCATATTCTGGGCGCAGCCAGCATCAAGGTCACCGCAAAAGAGGATGCCGGAACAAAATCCATCATTTTCTCCGGCGACATCGGCCGCTGGGACATGCCGATCCTGAAGGACCCGGAGCCGCTGGATGCCGCGGATTACGTGGTCATGGAATCCACATACGGAAACCGCATTCATGACGACAACGGGCATATCCCCGATGAACTTGCGGATATTCTGAATTCGACCTACAAGGCCGGCGGGAATGTCATCATCCCCAGTTTTGCGGTGGAGCGCACCCAGGACCTGCTCTATCATCTCAACAAGCTTCTTTCCGCGAAGCGCATTCCGCACATGCTCACGTTCCTCGACAGCCCCATGGCCATCCGCGTCACCGAGGTGTTCAAGGAGCACAAGGACCTCTTCGACGACGAAACCCGCCAGCTTCTGCGGGAGGGAAAGCACCCGTGCGATTTCCCGAATCTGAAGATCACCAACAGCGCGGACCAGTCGAAAGCCATCAACAGCATCCGCGGTTCCGCCATCATCATCGCCGGCTCCGGCATGTGCACCGGCGGGCGGGTCAAACACCACCTGAAGAATAACATCACCCGCGATGAATGCACGGTGCTCTTCATCGGCTATCAGGCGGTAGGCACCCTCGGCCGCATTATTCTGGACGGAGCGGAAGAGGTGCGCATCCACGGCGAAACATTCCCCGTCCGCGCGCAAATCGCTAAGATCGGCGGTTTCTCCGGACATGCCGACCAGACGGAGCTTCTGAAATGGGTTACCTCGCTGCAGGCGCCCCCAAAACGGATCTTCGTCACGCACGGCGAGCCCGAATCGGCCGAAGCGTTTGCGAAACTGCTGCGGGGGAAGATGAAGGCCGAAGTCACGGTTCCGGACTACAGGGACGAAGCGGAGCTCTGATCCACGGCCGCCGGTTTCACAAAAAGCCGGCAGCAGATTCTCCCCCGGTGATATTCAAGCGCCGGAGGTATTTTTATTTCGTCGGTCGCCGCATGCTTCTTCGGCTTCCTGATCGAAACCAGCGCTGCCCCGGGCGGCATCTGCGCCCAGACTTCATCAGCAGCGACGCCGCGACGGAAACGCGTATGGCGGTTCGCATAGAACTCGAAGGTCCCCCGCTTCCGGCCAACAAGATAAACGGGCTGATCGGTCGCCAGCAGCCTGTCCGCTTCCCGCGCAAATTCAGGAATAACGGTTTCGGGACGGTGAACCGGATGCAGAACAAAGATGTATAAACAAACCGTCACCTGCATCGCCGCCCACACGACGATCAGCACACCCGTCCGCCGGTTTCCGCGAAACAGACGCCATCCGGCGGCGGCCAGCAGCGCAAGGACCGCACCCGCCGCAAGCATCGTCAGGAGGGGCAGCTGATCCATAAAGAACGCGGCGGAAAGACCGGCGGCCGCGAGCAGCGCAACGACCAGCAGCAGAAGGGCGAAATAGCCCTCGATGAACCGGACAAGCCGGCCGCCTTCGCGGTCAATCCACGGAAGGAGAAGCGCGGCCGTCATGATGGCAGAAGCCGGCAGCAGCAAAAGCATATAGTGCTGCTGCTTGTTGTACAGCAGACTCAGCAGGATCAGTGAGCTGAGAAGCCAACCGAACAGGAAAACAATGCCGTCGCCCTCCCGCCGGTTCCTCCAGAAAAGCCAGGCCGCGGGAAAAATCAGCAGCCCCCATGGAAACATGCTGACCGGCGCGCGCAGAACATAATAGTGAAAAGGCGCGGGGTGACCGGTGCCGTCGTGCTCAATCAGAGCCTGCAGCTCGCTTTCCACGGCGTTGTCGGCCAAATCATCGGTGGCGGGCATGATTTCAAGCGCGGCATACCACGGCAGGGCAATCAGGGCAAATGCAGGGAGGAAGAGCAGCAGGGCTTTCCATTTCATGCCGGACGGCCTGCGGAACAGGCGGCGCGACAGCATGAGCGCCACCGCCGCCAGCAGCGGCATGACCAAAGAGGCGGGTCCCTTGAACATGAAGCCCGTCCCCGAAAATAGTCCCGCCAGAAGCCACCAGCGCGCAGGCTTGTCTCCGGTCAACGCCTTGAAGACGGCGGTGCACGCCAGAGTGACGAAAAGGGCCTGGGCGATATCCGTCTCCGCAAGCCGGGCATAGCGCTGCACGATGAACGAGGCTGACGCGAGCAGAACGGCCAGCGGCGCGGCCCGGCTGTCCCGCAGCAAAGTCCGCGATGCCCAGTATATGACACCGAAGAGCAGCGTGGTCAGCATAACATTCGGCAGGCGGGCCGCAAACGGAGACTGCACTGTGCCGCTCATCTTGAAAGCGGCGGCCACAACCCAGTACATCAGCGGCGGCTTTTTCAGGCGGAGCTGGTTCTGATAATGCGGAACCATCCAGCGGCCGGTTTCCACCATGTCGTGCGCGGTCAGCACCACGCGCAGCTCCTGCTCCCGCTCCATCACCTGCCGGCCGAGACCCGGCAGCAGAATCAGGCCGCACAGCAAAATCAGAAAGAAGATTCCGCGTTTCATCATGGCTCTTCTCTTTTTGCGACCTTCCGGAGTTTGCGAACATAAAGCGCGGAAAAATACCACACCCCGCCCAGCATCAGCATGGCGGCCGCCAGCAGCCCGTATCCGGCTGCATGCGACTCATGCATGGCTCCGGACCCCGCAAGCACACACGGCAACGCTCCCGGCAGAAAACCAAGCAGAGTTCCAATCAGGAACGCGCCGTGCTTCACGGGCATCACGGCCAGGGCCGGATTTATCAACAGCCCGCTCACAGGTGTCTGGCGCAGCGCAAAGATGGCGGGAATGCTGAATTTTTCAAACAGATGACCCACC
>Ga0209605_1004969_pt1 | contig 10525 bp, 13 predicted proteins | sample AD_UKC035_MetaG_FD_184408 | JGI IMG/M metagenome (GOLD analysis project Ga0209605, IMG submission 184408) | Active sludge microbial communities of municipal wastewater-treating anaerobic digesters from USA - AD_UKC035_MetaG (SPAdes) (version 2) | ecosystem: Engineered > Bioreactor > Anaerobic >...
TTGTCTACTGGCCCCTGATGTGCTTTTCCACAGCCTTTGCAGAAACACCTACTTTGGCCACAGCGGCTCGAAGTTCAGATTCAGTGCAGCCGAATCTTGCACACCAGTAGTTGACCTCATAAGGTTCAGTCAGGCTGATCCTTGAAGCATCTTCAGGTCTCACTTTCTTTTTGTCGTCGGGCATCTTCCCCTCCTTACCTTGATTTCTTTTTCAAGCCGGTCTCTACCTTTTTCCTCGATGGGCCGGACTTCTTAATCTCTTTTTCCAATCTTCTTGTGGTCATCCGAGGGTGCTTTTTTTTCATGTACTCCATTTCATGTTTCTGCCTTCTACTGACTAATTTTCCATCCAGTTTCTTCTTCTTCGGATTGTCGCTCATCTTCCTCTCCTTCACCTCCAGACAGTCACCTTAACTGCCTAATAAGCATACCGATAATCACCTTTTCGGAGAAATCAACCCGGCTCTCCACATATTTCCGGGGAACGGAGATTTTTCCCTTCCTTTGAGTGATCTCCTGCAAAAAAAAGAATCCTTTTGGTGGCACGAGGTATCATATAGGGAGAAGAGAGAGGAGCCCCATGTCCTGCGGTCAGGCCGAACAGAATAATTTTGATTTCTGTCAGGGAGAGTCCTACAATGCTGACTCGGGAGCCGAGAGGAGGGAATCGGGAATGGGCCATCAGTATCTCAAAATTTTGTCCGAGAAAGCGACAGGCAAGGAAGGGACAGACGCAATAACTTAAGGGAGGAGGACCAGTATATGAATGATTTAACGAAAATGGCGAAAAATATAAATTATGACAGCAGAAGAAGTTTTCTGTTGTCTATGAAAGAGACCAAACTACATGAATATATCAAAGAACTTTTTGTTTCGATGGAGCCTTCATATTATGTAGAAATAACTCATGGCTCCAATGAGATGGGGAAAGACCTGGTTTTGATAAGGAGCGACAAACTCTCAACGGAAGCCATCGCTGTCGTTGTAAAGAAAGGTACCATATCGGGTAAAACAGCAGGGGATATAGATGAAATAAGGAATGATGTACAAAAAATATTTTCCAGTGGAGAGAGGAAGATCTATGATGAGATCATAAGCCAGATAAGGCAGTCCATGTGTAACAAGGCTGAATTGAAGACGCTGATTGATAAGGTTATAATATCTAGGGTGTTTGTGTTTCTATTTGGTGAACTTAGCAATCAAGCAAAAGATCGTCTTGATGGCGAATTGAAGGCCTATGAGGGTGCTGTAGAATATTATCCTATGAAGCGAATAATAGACCTGTTCACAGATTTTTATCCACAGATTTTCTTTAAGGGCAAATTACACGATTACATTATGGATAAGATAAAATGTCTAGAAGACAGCGTCGTTATCAAAACCGGGAAGTCTAAACTTTCCGAAATATTTGTTCCGCCTCTTATCACTAAAACTGGTTTTCCAGTATTTAATAGTCTGGAAGATGCGGCAGATTATACAAAAAAACAGGTGTTGAAAACAGGCAAAGAAAAGATATCACTACAAAACATTGATAAATTGTTTTCCAACAACAGAAAAGTAATTCTCATAGGTGAGCCTGGTTCGGGGAAATCGTGTGCATTAAATAAGATTGCGCTAGATGCTTTTATCTCTGCGCAAAAGGATATTGTTGATGGCAAATCGGGCAGCGTTTCTTTGCCAATAAAACTGCATTCAAAGAGGCTTGTCAATGACAATATTATAGATAACATCGTAGAGGACTACATAGGAAAGGAGGCGCTAGGCGACAACAAAATAACAATTAAGTACATTCTAGTAGATTCTTTAGATGAAGTTGACCAAGAAGACAGAGAAAAGGTAATAGAAAATGCATCAAAGATATCAGACAAATATAATGCCCCATTAGTTATTACAAGTAGAAAGCTGGGGATGCTGGATCAACCCCCGGCTGATTTTGAAAAATATGAAATACTTCCCTTTTCTTATGTCCAAGTCTTGAAGTTTATGAAAAATATGTTTTTCGATGATCTTGCAAAAATGAATATAATAAAGAAGCAAATAAATCAACTAAACATGCCATACTATCCGTTGGCTCTGACTTTATTAGTTGAATTGGTCAGCGAATATAATGAAATTCCTGCATCCATAACAGAATTATATTCCCGATATTTTGATCTTGCTCTTGGCAAGGAGGACAGAGACAAGGGCATCAGTATACTGTTCGAATATACAATAAAAAGACAGTTTTTAGCTAAACTTGCATATTGCGAAATGATGTTGAAAAATCAAACATCAATAACGAAAGAGGAATTTGTTGTGTTCTGTGAGAATTATAAAAGCGACATTCCAAGTAATCACTCAAAAGACATGGTAGCTTTTGTAAATGAGATTGAAAGAACGGGTATAATAAAATGTAAGGATAAAGTATTTTTTGGACATAGGTCTTTCATGGAATACTTTAGTGCCTACCATGTGTTTGAAAATCAAACAGAATATGAAGATATTAACCAGCATCTGGTGGATTTGTATTTTAATGACAAGAATGAAGACATCGTATTTTTCTTTTGTGGAATGAAAAGAAAGCTGTCTCAGAAATTAGTGAAAAAGATATTTGAAGAAAAGCCAAAAGATATGGACGAAATACAAAGTATGCTAATAAAATACATGACACCCCGATTATTGCAATCGGCATTTAGTACAAATGAACAAACAAAGATCGAAACAATAATTAATGCTGCTAATATATCCGGAAAGATAAGGAACGGTATTATGAGTACATTTATGCCAATAAAGAACAAAATAAGCCCTATATTCGCTGATATAATAATGATGAACTATTCCATGTATTCATTGTCAAGTATGTTTATAAAAAACGAAATAATTGAAGCTATAAAGGTGATATCGAAAAACACAGAGCCAGAAGTACCTTATATGATGATGTATCTCCTTGGGGGAATAGAGGAGAAAATATCTATTGAAGAAAAGGATGAAATAATTAAGAAGATAATTGACACGATGATAAACAACAAGATATCGAAAAAGGATGAAGCACAAATACTGTTATTTTTAATTAAGATGGAAGAAAACAACAAATCAATAAAGTCAGCAACGCGAAAACTCGAAAAAATTAAACGTAGAAACAAGGAACTATTTAACACATTGTTCATTCCTCAAAAAATAAAGAAGTTGTTATAAACATTGCAAACACTACCCCCCTCCCCCATCACGGCCTCCATGCTCTACGACTTGGTCGGTTGCCCCCACCGCGTCACCATGGACCTCTTCGGGAACCCGGCCGACCGTGATCCGGTCAATGCCTTCGTTCAACTCCTCTGGGATCGTGGCGCCGCCCACGAGGATGATGTCATAGCAACCCTTGATATTCCCCCTCTCGACCTCTCCGGGTTATCCAGTGCGGAAAAGGAAGCGCGCACGATCGAGGCAATGAACCGTGGCGTCCCTCTCATCTACAGCGGCCGCATCACCGTGGACAACCTCATTGGCGAACCGGACCTTCTGCGGAAAGAGGGCCCCGGCTACATTGCCGGCGATATCAAATCGGGCGCCGGAGAAGAAGGCGGCGATGATGGGGATGACGGTAAGTCCAAGAAGCACTACGCAGTCCAGCTTGCCCTCTACACCGACATCTTGGAGCGTCTCGGCCGGTCGGCTGGTCGTCGGGCCTTCGTATGGGATATTGCTCGAAACGAGGTCCCCTATGACCTCACGGGTTCTCTCTGGGATCTTTATCAGAGCTGCCTCTCACAAGCACAGTCCATAACCGACCGGAGCGCCGCTACGCTCCCGGCCTATGCCGGCGCCTGCAAACAGTGCATCTGGTACCACGCCTGCCTGCATGAACTGACGGAAAGGAATGACCTCTCCTTGATACCGGAACTGGGCCGATCAAAACGGGACGCGATGGCCTCCCGGATAGCCACCATCCGCGATCTTGCGGCGATAGATCCAGCCAACTTCATCACTGGGAAGAAAACGGTATTCAACCGCATCGGCCCCGAGACCCTCGAAAAGCTACATGCCCGCGCGCTTCTCTTGACCACGGACGGACGCCCCTACCTTCGGGAGCCCGTCGCACTGCCGGTGGCCGACACAGAGTTGTTTTTTGACATCGAGGTCGATCCCATGCGTGACCTCTGCTACCTGCATGGGTTCGTTGAACGCCGGAACGGCCGGAACGGCACCGAGCGTTTCGTCGCGTTCTTTGCCGAAGATACGACCCCCGCAGCGGAGGAACACGCCTTCGCCGAGGCATGGCACTTCATGCAGGCATCGCAGCCCTGCGTCATCTACTGTTACTCGAAATACGAGCGCACGAGATACCGGAAGCTTCAAGAGAAGTATCCCGATGTTTGCACCGCAGAGGATATCGAGACGCTGTTCGCTCCGCCACAAACAGTCGATCTCTATTTTGATGTGGTGAAGAAGGCAACCGAATGGCCGACACGGGACTACTCGATCAAGACCCTCGCGGGCTATCTTGGGTTCAACTGGCGGGACGCGCACCCCTCCGGGGCGGCGTCGATCGAATGGTTCGACCGTTGGGTCCGGACCCGAGCCCCGGCCGACAGGCAGAGGATCCTTGACTACAACGAAGACGACTGCCGGGCGACGAGGGTTTTGCTGGATGGGATTAGGGGACTGACTTTGAGGTAGGAGGGAGAAGGTATTATGCCGAAATTCATTACTGCTGAAGTAGAAAACGCTTGCCGTAAATGTAGGGATTATTCTTTTCTTATACCGCATGCTACTGATGTCACGAAGTACAAAGGATTTTACCAACACAGCTTAGACATTGGCGGGAAAATAGAGTTCGCGTTGCCTGATACCTCGGATTTTGATGCCAAGTTGGCTCGTTGGGACATGGACGGCGAAAACGATTGGTTCCGCTTGTTTGGCATGGTTTATATTCATGCTGGCAAGATAACCCTTAGCCATTTACCCAACAATGCCGTCCAAGTTGATATATCTTTCTCGCTTGACGCAATGAAGGCAAAAAAGAAAGGGTGGGAATTACATTTAGATGAAATCAAGAAAAGCAAGATGTCTCCTGCTAATAAAGAGAGCATTGTCAAGCGTCTTGAAACACGAATTCGTGATTTCCAGAAGCTAATAGATGAAAAAGCGGCTCGTTAATCGCAAGAGAGTTAATACCATGACCAGCACTCCCGAAAAAGAGCCCGCGTGGGTTGCAAGCGCACTCCAAGGTATTACCCACTGGATAGGTCATAGGCGTTGCCTTTATCGGCATTACCCGCTATCAGAAGGCGCATTAGTGGCCGAGGTGTGCAATCTCATTCACGCCAACCTATCTGATGAGTATTTGCTCAAATGTGAAGTGCAGTATTCGACGCTCATACCTCGAGATGAAGCCCCCGCGGAACTTACTGATCGAGCAAGAGCCGACCTTGTCGTTTTTGAAAGAATGAAAAATGCTACCAATGATTCGATTGCAAGATTTATAATTGAGATCAAGCGGGCCTCGGCGCCGAAAGCCCAAATTGAGGCGGATCTTCGTCGCCTTTCTGCTGTTCGATATCTCTGCCGTGATATTCGAACATTTTGTTTCATCATATCTGAAGCGCAACGGCCACCAAGGTTCGTTGACAAAAAAGGCATGTCCATTCGGGGCAAAATGAAGATTTCAGGGTCAGATGGATATTTCAGAGTTAGGCGCACTTGGAAAGCTGCTCACGCATATACAAAAAGAGACAAAGCGCAGTATGCGTGTCTTATAGAAGTATATCCATCGCCGTATTGACCTCGAACTCCTATCCATGAGACGGTATTTCGTCTCAATGGGAAAGCGTCCCTCCGCCTATAAAAATTGATTTCCTCACGAGGAGGTCTAAAATTCTTGAGATGAAAGGGAAAGCAAGGCGGATAAAGGAAATGCTCTACTATGATCAGAGGATTGTTCCTGTACATGGGGACGCAAACGCCACAGTATTTCTGATCAACGAAGCTCCCGGGCCATGTGAGGCATATGAAGGTATTCCTTTGGTCGGGACGCAAGGAGGCAACCTTTATAGGGCGCTTCGGAAAGCCGGAATAGGATGGGCCAACCAATTCGATAACTTCGCATGGCCCAGCAAGACTATGAAGGATTATAAAAGCCCCGACAAGATGCAAAATAGATTCGAACTCAGAGAAAAGTTCCTTGCCCTCCGAGCGAAATATATTGCTTGCTCAAACGCTTTCCCTCGATGGCCACGGCCTGACAAAGATTCCAATGATTGGGTAGCCCCAGAATGTAAAGAGGTACTGAGAAAATCTAATATCGCCAGACTAAGAAAAGAAATATTGCCGAATCATCGAGTGATCCTCGTGTGCGGAGCACATGCATGGCTGGCATGTTTCGGAGAGTCTCTTTCTCGCCCTGCCAGAAAAGAAAGACGGCGCTTTAATAAAGAAGAACTGGACAAGATAAATAAAAGATTCTCATCGAAATTCTCTGATGGTTGGTACATGGGGCATACGCGCAGATGGTCTCTTAATGCTGACAGCACACCCCGTGTCCTGAAGAAAGTGGCGCGCATTGCATGGTAATGTCAATCGTGATCGCCAAGGGCGACTACGACGCGGGGAGAGAGTGGTTGGATGGGTTTTTTAGGAAGTAGTAGAGAAAGGAGGTCAAGATGAAGATTCCCACCAACAATCTCTATATGAGGTTGTTCGAACAGTATATTGATCGCAACGAAGGGTTCACTTATAAAGATGTAATGGGCGTTCCCTTTGGTTCGCCATACAACCCGAGCGATAAAAATAATATAATTTCTACCCAAGCAGAGTTTCATTCGTTACATCTTCTTTTTATATTTGCCGATGCTATCGCAAGAAAAAACAAAAATATTCATTCAATAGTTGATTCTTCTTTTATGGAAAACAATCCCATAATGGCGTTTCATGTTGAAGATCCTGCTAACGGGCCAAGATTACCAGTTGAGAAATCATTGTTTACTATAAGCTATGGTGGCCGAATGGCCTATCTTGACTATCTCGAACTTAAACACTCTTTGGAGTTTGCGAAAGAGGCTCAAGTCCAATCTCAAACAGCCTTGCATTGGGCCAAGATCGCATTATGGATAACTGCTTTTTTTGGTGTACTTCAGATAATTACAGGCTGGTGCCAGATACGGAACGACAACAAACTCGCCGCCACATCATCACCAATGCCGTCAACATATACATACTACGAATGTCCGGCCTGCCAGCAATCGGAAACTTGGCCGTGGGTTGAATGTAAAACCAAAGAATAGGGACAAAATAGGTCCCTCCCCTCCCCTACCATAATAAATTTGATTTCTGAGCAGAAGAGGACCTTCATAGATCGCATCCTACCCTCGGGAGACTGACCCTACAAAATAGATATAAACGAAACGGGACGAGAATCTTTTCTTGACAAGGAAATGCCCTACAAATAATATAAAATCCGAACAGAAAGCGGTATGCCATGTACGAACAGATCGCACAGGTCGCGGAACAGGAACGGACGGAAGCGAAAGCGCTGGAAAAACTTCTGAGGAATCGCGCGAAGAACCGACTGTCTTGGACCGAAGAGCGAGCCAAGAGAAAAGAACTTCGCATATTGAAGGAAGATATCGCTGTTCTCGATACGGCCCTCCGCATCTACCGGAGAATGCGCCGTGCTTAGATATTCATCTCTCACTTGGATCATAGTTCAACATGACCAATGGGTCGAATCGATAGAATGGGGAGAAAGGCACATTCGCAATGCCGTGCAGGGCTACCTCGTGTATAAACGACGGGGAGAAAGAACTTATTGTTACCTGCAACAGCGGCACGGGGACACCGTTCTTTCACACTATATCGGTCGGAAAGACGATCCGCAAGTGACGGAGATCGAACGCGCTATAGAAACTCGCAAGACCAACGAGAAATGGAATAAGTCGCTTTCCCAAAGGGTCGCGATACTCCGCAAGATCATCAGGACCGTCATCGCCCGGATAGAGAAAAACATATCACGCCGCAAGGACCGCACGATGAGTGAATACGAAGCATACCTCCTGACACAATGGGGCAAACACTCAACCCCGCCCAACAACTCTTCGAAAAAGGAGAAAAGAAAGCCATGAAAAAGCAGAGGGAGCGTACCGTGGAAGTGAAAGCCGAGATAGTCAAAAAGGGCAAAGAATATTATCTTATTCTTCCGTCGGAGATCCTCGGCAAACTGAACTGCGACACATTCGACATGCAGTTCGACAAAGAGAAAAAGGAACTGAGCCTTATCCCGATGAAAAGCAAAAAGGGCAAGGGTTCCCCCATCGGTAAGAAGAAAAAGACCGGGACGGAAGAGGCCCGCCTGCTCGCCGACCTCCGTTCGGGGAAAGTCGGGTTCGAGGACGATTCCGCCGAAGAAGCCGCGCTCAAGGAATCTTTTGAAAAAGGAGAATTCAAGCCGATCTCTGCCGCGCGTAAAAAACAATTAATGAAGGACGCCGCGAAGACCTTGGCTACAGCAAAAAAAACGGCAAATCGCTTTTTGATGCCATATAAGGGGTATCTGGGGCGGTACCGATATGACCATGAGGCCCGGACCTTTCATGGTGAAGTGGTCGGCATAACGGATGTCGTCACCTTTCAGGCCGAGAAAGAAAAAAACATTGAAAAAGCGTTCCGTGACTCCATTGACGATTATCTCAACGCCTGTAAGCGTTTTGGCAAAAAGCCCTGTAAGATGAGCAAAAAGACTTGGCTTCAGAATTTGACCCCCGCTTCTCCAGACTTCATGTCGAAACGATGTCAGCCGGAGAACCAAAAGAGACCCGATCTCGACATCGATGAGGAAACGACGGACACAAAACGCAACCGACAGATTAAAAAGTACGGGAAACATCTTAAGAAAAACAAAAAGTCCTTGAATGGATTCAACAAAATCTCCGAAGAGAACTGGTCCGAATAACACTATTTCCTAAACGGGAAAACTTGACAAAACAAGAAAACAAACTATGTTTTCCTTGAGGATGGTTATTTCCTAAACGGGAAAACGATGAAAAACAAGAAATTTTTAGAGGCCGAGGTGCTCTCGTGCTTTCAGGAAGGGGCGATATTGTTGCCTCCTTTGGTCACCACCACAATACAGAGGCAGGTTCCCCTACCCTCCCGCTATGTTGCCGACGCACTCATGGATGCCGTTCTTCCACAGGACCCCGAGACGAAGTTCCGTTTCGTTGTGGAGGCAAAGTCACAGAGTACCCCGATGATCGTACAGCGCGCTTTGTTGCAGGTGAAAGAGGTGGCGGGCAATTTCGGGTTGCCTTTGATACTGGTACCATATCTTGCTTCGGAGCGGTTGCAAGAACTGGAGCAGGCGGGGGTCAGCGGTGTCGATCTGTGCGGGAACGGTATCGTCATCGTACCGGGACGGATATATATTCTTCGTACGGGGGAACCCAACAAGTACAAGGAATCACGCCCACTCAACAATCCGTATCGCGGTCGGTCGGCGATGGTTGCGCGAATGTTGCTCATGCGCCCCCGTTGGAATACGCTCAAAGAACTGCAAAAAGCGATCGAGAACGCCGGGACCCGCATGGTCATCTCGCAGGTTTCCAAGGCGGTGCAGGCGTTGGAAGAGGAGCGGATGATCGTCAGATCGAGCGGCGCTGTTACGCTTGCCGATGCCGTTCTTTTGTTGGATAAGTTGAGCCGTGAGAGAAAAAAGCCAGCGTTTCGTTCGCGACAGGCAGTACGATTACCGTTGGGTTTTGACAGCATCTCCATTCTTTCGACCGATCCTTTATTGCGGTGGGCGGTCACCGGAGAATCATCGGTATCGCGGTATGCGACCTTCGGACAGGAAGGACCGCGCAGGATCGCCGTTTCGGATATGACCGTCGCTTTGAAACTGCTCGGCGGGAAACCTGAGCCGGTGCTCAACTTCGCCGATGTGGAACTGTTGGAAACGGACGAGCCGGGGTATTATTTCGGGAACGACATGGATAACGGTATCCGCTGGGCCGGCAAGGTCCAAACCTGGCTCGAACTGTCGGCGGGCGATGCGCGCCAACAGGAAGCGGCGGCGGATATTCGCAAACAGATACTCAGCGAGGTAAAGATATGAACGGAACCATACGGGATGAATTATGGCCATACTTCGAACCGCTGTGGAGAGATCTACGATCGATCGATGATAAATTCCTTCTGATCGGCGGATATGCTTTGTTCCTGAAACATCGATGGCTTATTTCCCGACCGGAAGTGCGCACCGTCATTCCGCTGGCGCGATGGCGGGATGCCGCCCCGCGCGTTACCAAAGATTTCGATCTCATTGCAAATATTGAACTGATCGCTTCAACCGAGGACCAATCGGCGGTACAAGCGGTTCTCGACCGTCAGGGCTTTGCCGTGGTGCCCGACCATGCGCGGTGGCAATTTGAAAAAAGCATAGGTGAAGGCCGGGATGTCGTTCTGGAGTTCAATGTGGTGCCGCCACTAGCGCCGAGAACCGATGTCAGACACGATGATCGCAGGGTAAAACCGAAGCCTTCTCTGGGCGACACCGGCA
>Ga0209605_1004976_pt1 | contig 10513 bp, 12 predicted proteins | sample AD_UKC035_MetaG_FD_184408 | JGI IMG/M metagenome (GOLD analysis project Ga0209605, IMG submission 184408) | Active sludge microbial communities of municipal wastewater-treating anaerobic digesters from USA - AD_UKC035_MetaG (SPAdes) (version 2) | ecosystem: Engineered > Bioreactor > Anaerobic >...
ACGCATTACGCAACCCACAGCCAACTCCCGCCATTCCGGGTTACGCATTACGCATTACGCATTACGCATTACGCAACCCACAGCCAACTCCCGCCATTCCGGGTTACGAGTTACGAGTTACGGGTTACGCAACCCACAGCCAACTCCCGCCATTCCGGGTTACGCATTACGCATTACGCAACCCACAGCCAACTCCCGCCATTCCGGGTTACGAGTTACGAGTTACGCATTACGCAACCCACAGCCAACTCCCGCCATTCCGGGTTACGAGTTACGCATTACGAGTTACGCCCCAAAATACTCCGCCAGCGCCTCCTGCCACGGGCGCAGCGTGATGCCGAGGGCTGCGCCGGCGGTGTTGAGCAGGATGGCGTGCGGCGGCGGGGTGGTGCGGCGCGGCCATTCGCCGGAGGAAATGGGCGTGACGGGCACTGTATCCCGACCAGCCAGGCGCAGCGCCTCCACCGCCCACTGGTGACGGGTGCAGTAGCCGCTGTTGGTGAAGTGGTAGATGCCGTGGTGGCCGCTGTCCACCAGCCGGACCACGGCCGCGGCCAGGTCAGGCGCGTAGGTGGGATTGCCGAATTCATCGGCCACCACCCGCAGGCTGCCATGCTTATCGGCCGCGGCGATGATCTTGGCGTTGAAGTTGTTGCCGCCCTGGTTGTAGAGCCAGGCCGTGCGCACGATGTAGAAGCGTCCCGCCAGCAGGCTGATGACCACCTTCTCGGCGGCCTCCTTGCTGCGGGCATAGACGCCGCTGCGCGCCGCCGTGGCGTCCCATTCCCGGTAGAAGCGGGCCGGCTCGCCGGGAAAAACCTCGTTGGTGCTGACGTGCAACAGGCTGGCGCCGCTGCGTTGGGCGGCCAGCGCCAGGTTCTGCACGCCGGTGACGTTGACCGCGTAGCAGGCGTCGGGCTTATCCTCCGCGCCGTCCACATCGGTCCAGGCCGCGGCGTTGAGCACCAGTTCCGGGCCGAAGTCTGTGATCTGGTCGACGATGGCCGGCTGGCTCATGTCGACCTCCGGGAAGTCCAGGGCCAGCACCTGCCGGTCGTTCAGCGCCTCCAGCAAGGCCCGGCCCAACTGGCCGCGAAAGCCGACCAGCGCGATTCGTTGGGGTGATTGAAACACGGCGACTCCGATCGTTGGGAAGATGGGTGATGGGTTTTGAGTGAGACGGGCGGGACTGCGTAATGCGTAACTCGTAACACGTAACTCGTAACTCGTAACCGGAAGGGTATGGGAGGTGTGTGTCGTTATGGACGGCTTCGGGTTACGGGCGGGTCTGCGTGATGCGTAATGCGTGATGCGTAATGCGTAATGCGTAATGCGTAACCGGATGGATACGGGAAATGCGTGTCATTACGGACGGCTCCGGGTTACGTGTTACGGGTTACGAGTTACGCATCCATGGCCGGCTGGGTGGCCGCGGGCAAGGGGTCGGCGGCCATGGGCGGCATTGTACACCAGCATCGCCCGTCAGACAACCGCTTGGGTCAGCACAGGGCCGCGCCGGCGTTGGCCGCGTTTGCCAGTCGCAGCAGTTCACGATTCTCACGCCAAGCCGCCACGAACGCCAAGATTCTCTGCCCTTTGCGGTCCATGCGCCTTTGCCTGAGACCAAAATCGTGAAGCACTGAATCTTTTCTATCGCTTCGATTGGCCGTATACTATGGGCTGACAGCGACGATGCTGCCGCCGCCCTTGCCGACGCGGGCCACTGCCTGCGCTGCGCAGCTCCCCCAACCAGGAGAACGGTATGTCGAAGACGATGAAAGCAGTGATCAAGCCTGAGCAGGCGCCCGGCATGATGCTGGCGGAGGCGCCGGTGCCCAAGATCGGCCCGCGCGAGGCGCTGATCAAGGTGCGCGCCACCTCCATCTGCGGCACAGACCTGCACATCTACAAGTGGGACGAATGGGCCCGCAAGCGCGTCCGACCGCCGCTGGTGGTGGGACATGAGTTCTGCGGCCATGTGGCCGCGATCGGCCGCGATGTGACCGAGGTCAAGGAGGGCGATTTCGTCTCGGCCGAGAGCCACATCATCTGCGGCCACTGCTCGCAGTGTCGCACCGGCAACGGCCACATCTGCCAGAACACGCGCATCATCGGCGTCGACCGCGATGGCTGCTGGGCCGAATACATCGCCATGCCGGCCTACAACCTCTGGCTCAACCCACCCGACATGGCCCCGGAGATCGCCAGCATGCTGGAGAATTTCGGCAACGCGGTGCATACCGCCTTCGCCACCGACCTGACGGCCAAGAAAGTGCTGATCACCGGCTGCGGGCCGGTGGGTTTGATGACAGTGGCGGTGGCCAGGGCAGCAGGCGCCAGCATGATCTATGCCACCGACATCAGCCCCTACCGCCTGCGCCTGGCCCAGCAGTTGGGCGCCACCCGCGCCCTCAACGTCGCCGAGATGGACGTGGTCGAGACGATCCGCCAGGAGACCGGCGGCGACGGCGTGGATGTGTTGCTGGAGATGAGCGGCGCGCAGTCAGCCATCGACCAGGGCTTTCGCTCCCTGCGCGACGGCGGCGAGGCGGCCCTGCTGGGGTTGGCGCCCGGCACCATCGGCTTCGACATCAACAGCGCCATCATCTTCAAAGGCGCCACCGTCCACGGCATCGCCGGCCGCCGGCTGTGGGACACCTGGTACCGCATGCGCGGCCTGCTGCAGGCTGGCCTGGTGGACCTGTGGCCGTTGGTGACCCATCGCTACACGCTGGATCAATGGGAAGAGGCGATCCAGGCCATGAACAGCGGCGCCACGGGCAAGGTGGTGATGTTCGTGGGCGAGGCGTAGCAGCGGCAGGGCGGCCGCGCCTCGGCCCTGAAAACACGTCGCCGGCGGGCTCGGTCGGCCCCTGCCGGGGTGCTGTGCGAAGACCGGCCCGAGCAATGAGAGCCAAGATCGGCTTTCAGATCAGGAGTCAACAATGGCAAAGCACAAACAGAACAAGCTCGCCTGGCTGCAGGAGGAATTGGACGATCTGCGCGAGGTGGGACGCTATACGAACATCCGCACGCTGGACTCGCCGCAGGGCGCCTGGCTGGTGGTGGACGGCAAGAAGGTGCTCAACTTCTGCTCCAACAACTACCTGGGGCTGGCCAACCATCCGCGCATCGTCCAGGCCGCCAAGGCGGCCATCGACCGCTACGGCGTCGGGCCGGGCGCGGTGCGCACCATCGCCGGCACCATGACTCTGCACGAGACGCTGGAGCGCAAGCTGGCGGAGTTCAAGGGCGCCGACGCGGCCATCACCTTCCAGAGCGGCTTCAGCGCCAACATCGGCGCGATCCCGGCTCTGATCGGCGACAATGACCTGATCATCAGCGACCGGCTGAACCACGCCAGCATCATCGACGGCACCCGGCTGACCAAGGCCGCGCGCACCATCTACGAGCACGCCGATCCCGCGTCGCTGCGCGATGTGCTGGAGATGAACTACGGCCAGTATCAGCGCCTGTTCATCATCACCGACGGCGTCTTCAGCATGGACGGCGACATCGCGCCCCTGCCGCAGATCGTGGCCCTGGCCGAGGAGTTCAACGCCATCACCATCGTCGACGACGCCCACGGCGAGGGGGTGCTGGGCCGCGGCGGCCGCGGCATCGTGGACCACTTCGGCCTGCACGGCCGCGTCGACGTGGAGATCGGCACCCTGAGCAAGGCCTTCGGCGTGGTCGGCGGCATCGTCGCCGGCTCCCAAACGCTGGTGGACTGGCTCAAGCAGCGCGGCCGGCCGATCCTCTTCTCCAGCGCCATGACCGTGCCCGACGTGGCGGCCTGCATCGAGGCGGTCGACATCCTCTCCGAAAGCAGCGAGCTGGTGGACCGGCTGTGGGAGAATGCCCGCACCTTCAAGGCTGAGATGCAACGCCTGGGCTTCGACATCGGCCACAGCCAAACGCCCATCACGCCGGTGATGCTGGGCGAGGAACGGCTGGCTCAGCAGTTCAGCCGGCGCCTCTACGAGGAAGGAGTTTTCGGCACCGCCATCACCTTCCCCACCGTGCCACGCGGCATGGCCCGCATCCGCGTGATGATCTCCGCGGCCCACAGCCAGGAAGACCTGGAGGTCGGTCTGGCGACCTTCCGCAAGGTCGGACAGGAGCTGGGCGTCATCGACTGATGGCGCCGGCGCCACACGCCCGGCAGCAATTCAAATCTGGCGACCGACAACCCGGAGTCGAGCCTTTAGGCGGGTCGATGCGTGCGCTGCGCGCTGGCCCAACCCGGCTAAAGCCTCGACTCCGCGCCAATTTTAGGTTTGCCGACCGCCCAGGCTGGCATTGGCATACGCCGACCACCTGTGCTAAAATGGCCCAACGATCCGGTTTAGCCGGATCGTTCCGTCGAAAGGACATGCCGCCATGAGTGAACCGCAGCAGCCCAAACAGATCAACGTCGAGCTGCCCAAAGACATCGACGCCACCTATGCCAACTTCGCCATCATCAGCCATTCCCCGCACGAGCTGGTCATCGACTTCGCCCAGCTTCTGCCGGCCATGCCCAAGGCGCGCGTGCAGGCGCGCGTGCTGATGACGCCCATCAACGCCAAGATGCTGCACCAGGCGCTGGGGGACAACCTGGCCAAATACGAGCGGCGCTTCGGCGTCATCGGCAGCCCCGGCCTTGGCAACTTCGACCCCCATACCGGCAAGCTGGGCGGCCTGCAGTGGACCGTCGGCAGCGAAGACGAAAACAGCGACGAAGGGTAGGCGCCGAAAGATCCCCATGGACACCCTCAGCATCATCATCGAGGCCATCCGCGCCGACCTGACCCGCCGCAACGATGTGCGCGATGCCACCCTGCGCCGCTCGCGCGAGCTGGTGCGGCTCTGCGCCAACAGCATCCGCGCCGTACACCGCCACGAGTTCGACGAGGCCGCCGGCCTGCTGGCCCAGGCGCGCGCGGCCGCGGCCGAAATGGTCGCTGACCTGGCGAACCTGCCCGACCTCTACTACACCGGCTACACTCAAGACGCGCTCAAAGAGCTGGCTGAGGCGCACCTGGTACACGCCTTCGTCACCGGCGCCCCCCTGCCCTCGCCCGAAGCCTTGCATGTGCCCTCCTCCACCTTCCTCAACGGCATGTCGGAGGCCGCCAGCGAGATGCGCCGCTTTGCCCTGGACATGATCCGCCTGGGCCGCGTGGAGGAGGCGCTGCCCTACCTGGCCATCATGGACGAGGTCTACAGCCAGCAGATCACCATCGACTTCCCCGACGCCATCACCGGCGGGCTGCGCCGGCAGACCGACGTGCTGCGCGGCATCCTGGAGCGCACCCGCGGCGATGTCACCATGTCCAGCCGGCAGGAGGCCATGCGCCTGGCGCTGGCCGCCTTCGAGACGCGCATGATGGGCGCGGCGCCTGACGCCGGCTCCATCCTATTCGACGAGATCGATGAGCAACCAGAGTGAAGCCCCGGTGATCCGAGCCAGCGAGCTCGGCGAATACCGCTACTGCGCGCGGGCATGGTGGCTGCGCCGCGTCCAGGGCGTGGCCTCGCGCAACCAGGCCGCCCTCTCCAGCGGCCAGCAGGCCCATGACCGCCACGGCGCGGCCGTGGCCGCCTGGCAGAGGCAACGCCGGCTGGCGCTGTTGCTGGCCCTCCTGGCCGCGCTGACCCTCCTGGCCGCGGCCGCCGGCCTGGCAGGAGGCGCCCTGTGAAACGCCTGGGACGTCTGATGCTGATCGCGCTGCTGGCGCTGCTGTTGAGCGCCGGCGTTTGGCAAGGGCTCAGCCTGCTCAGCGGCGCAGGTCAGGCCCTCGCGCCGGTCACCGGTCAGTACTACATCGGCGCCAGTTGGATGTCGTCGGCGCCGACGCCGATCCCCGCCGCGCCTCCCACCGCCACGCCCGCGCCCCCGACGGCCACACCCGCGCCGGCCACCGCCACGCCGCCGCCACCCACGGCCACGCCCGCGCCGGTGGATGCCGCCAGCGACGCCTCCTCCCAGCCCAACCCCACCCCGGACCCTTACCTGGTCGAGGTGGCGCGCGCCCACGGCATCGACCCCGCCGGCGACTATGTGATCGTCAACCAAAACGCCCAGCGCATGACCATCGTCGAGCAGGGGCGGGTGTTGCGCACCATGCGCATCAGCACCGGCGACCCTGACCGCGGCTGGTACACGCCCGCCTGGGCCGGCCGCATCGGCGAATACTGGGGCACCTTCACGGCCAACGGCGCTTCAGCCGACGAGGCATGGTATCTTTTCCAGGCCGGCGGCTCGATTCTGATCCACAGCTCCCCCTACACCCTGGCCTCCGACGGCAGCAAGCTCTACCAGGGGCTGGACGAGTTGGGCGTCTTCCCCGCCTCGCGCGGCTGCATTCGCATCAGCCCTGACGACGCAGCTTGGTTCAGCGCCTGGGGTCCCTACGGCACACCCATCGTCGTCCTGCCCTGGGACGGCGGCGCTGGCCGCGAGGGGTAAGCAGCACAGAAGTTCAACTTCTCGGAAGAAGTTGAACTTCTTCATTTTTACGGCCAGGTAGCCGATGACTTTGGCGTTGCTGATTCTTGGTCTCTTGCTTCTGGGCCTTGCGCTCTGGCTGACGGCGCGCGCCCGGCGCGGCCAACGGGCCAGCGGCCTGCCGCAGGGCCGGCTGGTCTACGCCGACACCGGGCGCTGGTCAGCCGTGGCAAAGCCCTACTTCTCGCCGCGCTATCGCCTGACCGGCAAGCCCGACTACCTGGTGGCCAGCGACGTCGGGCTGACGCCGGTGGAGGTCAAGCACACGGCCGCGCCGGCCGGCGGTCGGGCCTACGATTCACACATCATGCAGTTGGCCGCCTATTGCCTGCTGGTGGAGGAGGCGCACGGTGAGACGCCCCCCTACGGCCTGATCCGCTACACCGATGCCATCGTGCAGATCGACTACACGCCCGCGCTGCGCCAGCAGCTCCTGGGGCAGTTGGCGGAGATGCGCGCCGCGCGTGGCCAGGCTGATGTCGGCTGCAACCACCGCGACCCCGCCCGCTGCCGCGCCTGTGGGGTGCGCCATGCCTGCGGCGAGGCTGCCCTGGCCTGATCCATCCGATCGACCCAACACTGGTTCCTCCCGGGGCGGGGGAGAGCTTCATCTCGGCGCAAACGCCTTTCACAGCGCCATGACACAGATCTGCGGGGTAAAAAAAGGCCGGGAGGCGATGCAAAATCGTGCCGTTTCGAGTTTAACCTACTGACGTAACTTCGCGCGGCTGTTTTCGTCATCTTCTTTGCAACGGCGTTCGCTGGCGTTCAGATTCGGATCAAGGAGACAGGCCATGAAGACTCGATGGGTGATCAGCTTGACGTTGGCAGTGCTGGTAGCGTTGCTGATTGGGCCGGTGGCGCAGGCTGCCCCTAACGACGTTTCCAGCGTGCAATCTTGCGGCTACTGGTACACAGTACGCCCCGGCGACTCGTGGTCGCGCATCTCCGCGGTCACGGGTGTTTCGGTCTCTGCCCTGCAGGCGGCCAACCCCAGCCTGGTTCGCCCGCCGCAGAACTGGCTCTACGTGGGAGACCAGATGTGGATTCCCTGCGGCACGACCCCGCCTCCGCCGCCGCCTGGCTGTGGATACTGGTACACCGTGCGTTCTGGCGACAGTTGGAGCCGGCTTTCCAGCGTCACGGGCATCTCGGTAGGCGCCCTCCAGGCCGCCAACCCGGCCCACATCCACCCCAACAACTGGCTGTTTGTCGGCCACACCTTGTGGATACCTTGCGGTGCGCCGCCGCCGCCCCCTAGCTGCGCCTATTACTACACGGTCCAAAGCGGCGATTCCTGGTATGCCATCTCGCGTGCCACCGGTGTGCCGGTGAACTCGCTCTACGCGGCCAATCCGGGCAAGGTCCGCCCGCCCAGCTATGTGATCTATGTGGGCGAGGTTATGTGCATCCCCAATCCATGACCTCCGCCGCTCTGGCCGGTCTCCGACCGTGCCAGCCCCATCGCTAACCGCCGCTCTGGCCGGTCTCCGACCGTGCCAGTCCCATCGCTAACCGCCGCTCTGGCCGGTCTCCGACGGTCCAGCCCCATCGCTAACCGCCGCTCTGGCCGGTCTCCGACCGTGCCAGTCCCATCGCTAACCGCCGCTCTGGCCGGTCTCCGACCGTGCCAGTCCCATCGCTAACCGCCGCTCTGGCCGGTCTCCGACCGTGCCAGCCCCATCGCTAACCGCCGCTCTGGCCGGTCTCCGACCGTGCCAGCCCCAACGCTAACCTGTCTGTCCCCGCCCATGGCGCCATGGGCGGGGACGTTTTTCTTGGCGCGTCGCAGCCGTCGCGCCTTTGGGCGGATGGGCGACTGATGGTATCATGCACCCAGGCGGCCATCTGGCCCGCCGCATCTCACAGACAATCGACAAGGACTGATACCCATGGCCGGCATCGATGGCGTTGAGCTCAAGAAACTTACCACCTTTCCCGACCAGCGCGGCTTCTTTCGCGAGGTCATCCGCGTGACCGATGGCTTCTTCGGCGAGGGCTTCGGCCAGTGGAGCCACACCAAATCCTATCAGGGCGTGGTCAAGGCCTGGCACATCCATCAACGTCAGGTGGACTGGTGGTATGTGGCCAGCGGACGCGTCAAAGTGGCGCTGTACGACACGCGGGCCGACTCGCCGACCCATGGCCAGCTTCAGGAGCTGCTGTTGGGGGACGAAATGGAGCCGGCTGTGCTCCGGGTGCCGCCTGGCGTGGCCCACGGCTACCGGGTGCTCAGCGCCGAGGCCAACCTGTTCTACATCACCAGCAATACCTATGACCCCGGCGACGAGGGACGCATTCCCCACGACGACCCGACCATCGGCTACGACTGGCTGGCCGGCCCGGCCATCACATAGACCTGCCCGCCAGCAGGTGAGTTCGATACGGCGGCCCACTGATCCTCCTGCCGGGTTGCTCACAGCAAGGAGACTCTCATGAATCCCTTTGTCTACTACGCGTTTGCCGCCATCCTCTTCGTTTTGGGGCTGGCTGCTATCGGCGGCGCGGCCTTTGGCCAGCAGCGCAACCGGCGCATCGCGCTGGCCGTGGTTGGCGTTGCGCTGTGGGTCGCCACCCTGGCGCTCTACAGCCGCGCGGCCACGCCGGCCCCGGCCGAACCTGCGCCGCCCAGCGCGGCAACGGCCACGCCCGAAGCGCCGGCCGTCGAGCTCCAGCCCACCCAGGCCCTTACCAGCACGGCTGAAGCCGTGGCCTTCCCGCCGATCGGCGGCCGGGTTGTCTTCCATTCGGACCGCGACGGCGAGCTGGACATCTACACCATGAATGCCGACGGCAGCGACGTGCAGCGGCTGACCGACGCGGCCGGCCGCGACTTCGAGCCGGACTGGTCGCCCGACGGCGCAACCATCGTCTTCTCGTCAGATCGGGACGATCCCGACAACGCCATGCTCTACCTGATGAACGCCGACGGCAGCGATCAGCGCCGTCTCGCCATCTCGTTGATCGATGATCAGGTGGGAGCGCGCTGGTCGCCCGATGGCCAGTGGATCCTCTTCCACAGCAACCCGCTGGTCGATGGCTCGCCGCGCTTCGACCTCTTCAAGATCCGGCCCGATGGCAGCGACCTGACCAGGCTCACCGACAATGCAGACAACAACTTCATGGGCGACTGGTCGCCCGACGGCCAGCGCATCGTCTTCGCATCGCAGCGGGATGGCAACCGCGAGCTGTACACCATGAACGCGGACGGCAGCGATCAGGCGCGCCTGACCGACGGCGGCTGGGAGAACAGCCTGCCGCGCTGGTCCCCCGATGGCCAACTGATCGCCTTCGAGAGCAACCGCAGCGGCGCGACCAACGGCGTCTTCGTGATCGACGCGCCCAACGAGCAGAATGCCGGCGCCTCGTTGGAAAGCACCGTGCGCATGCTCACCTTCCCTGGCTTCAACTATTCCACCCCCGACTGGGTGAACGACCAGTGGCTCTACGTCTCCTCCGACCGCGACTCGACCAACCTGGTCAACTACGAGATCTATCTGCTCAAAGCCGACGGCAGCGAGGTCCTGCGCGTGACCAACAACGAAGGGATCATGGATCGCTTCCCCAACTGGACGCCGAAGTAACTCGTAACTCGTAACCCGGAGTCAGCTCCCGTCATTCCGGTTGCGAGGCACGTAATGCGTAATGCGTAACCCGGAGTCAGCGCCCGTCATTCCGGTTGCGAGGCACGTAATGCGTAATGCGTAATGCGTAACCCGGAGTCAGCGCCCGTCATTCCGGTTGCGAGGCACGTAATGCGTAATGCGGAGTCAGCTCCCGTCATTCCGGTTGCGAGTCACGTAATGCGTAATGCGTAATGCGTAATGCGGAGTCAGCTCCCGTCATTCCGGTTACGAGGCACGTAATGCGTAATGCGTAATGCGTAACCCGGAGTCAGCGCCCGTCATTCCGGTTACGAGGCACGTAATGCGTAATGCGTAATGCGTAACCCGGAGTCAGCTCCCGTCATTCCGGTTGCGAGGCACGTAATGCGTAATGCGTAATGCGTAACCCGGAGTC
>Ga0209605_1004977_pt1 | contig 10512 bp, 13 predicted proteins | sample AD_UKC035_MetaG_FD_184408 | JGI IMG/M metagenome (GOLD analysis project Ga0209605, IMG submission 184408) | Active sludge microbial communities of municipal wastewater-treating anaerobic digesters from USA - AD_UKC035_MetaG (SPAdes) (version 2) | ecosystem: Engineered > Bioreactor > Anaerobic >...
GCAGCCTATGGCGAAGTAATTCACCTCTAAAATTTTAAAACGTGACCTCCCAGGCCACGTTTTTTATTCAAAAAAACCACAAGGGCCGGTAACAACCGGCTCTTTTGGTTTGCCCACCCGGGCCTTAGTCAAAATCGCTCCAAACTTTTACCATTAAAATGCGGTTACCTGAACCTCCCCGAGGCGAATCACCATCCGCACGCACGGGCAAGGCAAACCCAAAAGCAATTAATCCTTTTCTAATACCCGTTTACCGACCGTCCAGGCATAATTATGTATTTCAAGTTTATTTTAGTATGTTTACACTAAATAGATAAAAATCAATTGGTTATGAAATTGAAAATAACTCCAGCGAAGGTTTACTACAACAAACCCAAAGTGCTGATGGCGTTGATTGCTGTTTGTTTTGCTGTGTATTTTATTGCGAGATTTATAGTTGAATTTTAAACATTGACTACGCAACGAAAAAAGAAGAGCATTATGCCCGTTAAGGGCTATTACGAACGTGCCCGCATGTTCGGCTACATCATTTTGCTGGTTGGCCTGGCCGTATTGGCCTATTATCTGTATCAATACTTTACTTCCTGAAATAACTTTTGAGTAACAGCGTTCTATCGCTGCTATGCAAAAAATTTTAATCTGGACTTTCACCAGTCTGTTGGCTATTCTTGCGCCTTGTCTATCGCAGGCGCAAACCACCCTTGGCGATAAAGCCCCTGAAAACATTCAGGTTCATTCCAAAAAACTGAAGCCTACCCATCAGCAAACCAAAAGGCAAAAAATTTTGCTGAAGAAGGCGAAAGTAAAACACACTGCGCAATACGAATTTTATGCCCGCGTGGAGAAGGCAGCCAAAGAAAAACAGAAACTTTTAAAAAAACTGGCTGCGCCTCAATACTCCAATCCTCTTTACTATGGGCATAAAAAAATGCCAAAAAAGAATCCTCCATACAAGATGAAGTATTGCAAGGAATGTGGTATCCGGCACTAAAAATTTGATTGGGGTTCATTCTTTTTGGAAAGAAAATGACACCAGGCTTTCGCTTGTGCGAATTTAGAGTCCATGCAGGTTAGTAATCTGGCACAGATAAACTAAATTCGTTGCCGTTTTACTTTTGGCAAGGATGCAATTAGCCCGTTATATCGAACACACAAACTTAAGTCCTACCCTAACCATTGGCGCAATTGATCAACTGGTAAATGAAGCACGTACGTTTGGCTTTATTGGTGTATGCGTTCCTCCCTTTTGGGTAAAACGCGCCCACCGCGAAATCGGTACCGATAAAATTCTGTTGGTTACGGTGGCCGGGTTTCCACTTGGTTATAACATGACCGAAACCAAACTGGATGAAATTAAGCGAAGCATTGACAACGGTGCCGATGAGATTGATGTTGTCTGGAACATCAGTTCATTCAAAACAGGATTACCCTGGACAAAAACGGAAATTGCCAAGTGCAGTAAATTAGTTCACGATCATCAAAAAATTTTAAAAGTTATTATTGAAACAGCGTACCTGTCCAATGAAGAGATTGCTGCAGCCAGTAAACTTTGTGCCGATGCCGGTGCCGACTTTGTAAAAACCTCCACCGGGTTTGCGCCAACAGGTGCTAAGGCAGAGCACGTAAAAATTATGCGCCAGGCGGTTCCGTTGCACGTTGGAATAAAAGCCAGTGGCGGAATTAAAACCTATGAACAAGCTATTCAACTAATTGAGGCTGGTGCCGACCGTCTTGGAACCTCTTCCGGAAAAGCAATTGTTACCCCAAACCTAAACCTATAATGAGCGATTTTTTAACAGACCTTTTTCCAAAGCCCGATCAAGTGCCACCTGCGGTGGCACTACCGGCCAATCTGGAGCAACGTGAGTATTTATTAGATGGTAAGTTAGTTACCTGGCAGGGCGATATGAACCCTGTATTAAGCCCGGTCTGTTTAAAGCAGCCAGACGGAGTTGTAAAACAGCAGGTAATTGGAAGCACCCCATTACTTACTTCCAAAGAAGCACTCGCGGCATTAGACTCAGCAGCTAAAGCTTACGATCAGGGTCATGGTGTGTGGCCCACTATGTCTGTAGCAGAACGCATTGAGCATGTTGAAAAATTTCTGGTGAAGATGCGCGAGCAACGGCAGACAGTGGTAAACCTGCTTATGTGGGAAATAGGTAAAACACAGAAAGATTCTGAAAAAGAATTTGATCGCACCTGCGAGTATATTGCAGATACCATCAACTCCTTGAAAGATCTTGACCGGAATTCGTCAGGCTTTGTATATGAACAAGGTATAATGGCACAGATCAGGCGTGTACCATTAGGGGTAGCCTTGTGTATGGGGCCCTACAACTACCCGCTGAACGAAACCTTTAGCACATTGTTTCCGGCTTTGATTATGGGCAACACGGTTGTATTTAAGCCGGCAAAGTATGGCGTGTTATTAATCAGGCCATTACTGGAAGCCTTTCGTACGTGTTTCCCTGCTGGTGTTATTAATGTGATTTACGGGCGTGGCCGCGAAACAGTAGGCGCATTGATGGAAACCGGTAAAGTAGATGTATTTGCTTTTATCGGAACCAACAAGGGAGCAAATGAACTGAAAAAACTTCATCCAAAACCACATCGCCTAAAATCCATTTTAGGTTTGGATGCAAAGAACCCGGCTATTGTCCTTCCCGATGCGGACATCAACAATGCAGTAAATGAATGTTTGCTGGGCTCGCTATCATTCAATGGCCAACGCTGTACCGCACTAAAAATTTTATATGTACACAAAAGCATTGTAGATGAGTTTCTCAAAAAACTTGCTGCTGAAATTTCAAAACTGAAACCCGGCATGCCCTGGGATGCAGGAGTGGGCATTACACCCCTGCCTGAACCCGGTAAAACTGATTATTTAACCAAGTTGGTAGAAGACGCAAAGCAACACGGAGCAGCTGTGATTAATCCAGGTGGTGGCACCGTTTCTGAAACGTTTTTCTATCCTGCCCTGCTCTACCCGGTTAATAATAAAATGCGTGTGTACTTTGAAGAACAGTTTGGCCCGGTAGTACCGGTTGTGCCTTTTGAGAAAGAGGAAGAAGCGATTGACTATGTGCTTAACTCCAACTTCGGGCAGCAGGTGAGTATTTTTGGAAACAACTCAAAACAAATAGCGCGGTTAATTGATGCCTTTTCCAGCCAGGTGGGCCGCATTAACCTGAATGTGCAATGCCAGCGCGGCCCCGATACCTTTCCATTTAATGGAAGAAAAGATTCAGCCGAAGGAACCTTATCGGTCTCAGATGCCTTGCGTGTATTTTCCATCCGCACGCTGGTGGCTACCAAAGCCAGTGATAGCAATAAAAAAATTATCAGCCAGATAATTCAAAACCGCGAGTCGGTGTTTTTAAACACAGATTATATTTTTTAAACGTGTCAGGCGAAAAAGATTTGACCAAACTCCTTCAAACCCTGCAGCCAACCCTGCACCCGGGGCGCTATGTTTTTTGCTCGGTCAATGACCTCACCCGCATTAATCCCATTGATGTGGTTTCAGTATTTAAGGAAACGGAAGGCTACACCGTTATAGCAGATAAGCAATTAGCAGATCGATTGAACTTAAATTACAAATTTATTGCCGCATGGATTACGTTAACTGTTCACTCTTCCTTGCAGGCAGTTGGGCTTACGGCTGCCTTTTCGCGCGCCCTGGCCGATGAAAATATTAGCTGCAATGTGATGGCCGGATATTTTCACGATCACATTTTCGTAGATGAACGCGATGCTGATAAAGCATTAACCGTTCTGAAAAAATTATCAGCATGATGCACATTAATATTTTAGTAACCGGCACCGTGCAGGGCGTTTATTACAGAGCATCCACCAAACAGAAGGCCGATGAACTGGGAATTAAAGGGTTTGTGCGCAATCAACCCGATGGCTCAGTTTATATTGAAGCCGAAGCTCCCGCTGAAGCATTAAAACAGTTTATTGAATGGTGTCATCGTGGTCCGGAACGCGCACAGGTACAACAAGTGGAAACAACCCAGGCACCTTTACAAAATTTTACGGAGTTTGAGGTGCGAAGGTAAACCTCACTCGTCTTGTTCATGAGCAAGGCACAAGAATCACTTCCTCGCCTCTACACTTTGGTTCCAATCATACACCCGATCGCTGATTTCAGTAAGCAGATCAGGATCTTTCTCCAATGCATTACCAATTACAATCAAGTCAGCACCGGCTTCCAGTGCATTGAAAGCTTTTTGGCTGGTATTAATTCCTCCACCTACAATCAAAGGCACGTTAACCGATTTACGTACCGCGTTAATCATCTTGGCGCTGATCTCCCGTTCGGCCCCGCTACCGGCATCTAAGTAAATTAATTTTAGTCCAAGCATTTCACCAGCCATCGCGGTACACGCTGCCAATGAATACTTGTCTTCCGGAATAGGTGTGGTGTTACTGATATAAGCTACCGAAGTGGTTTTGCCGGAATTGATGAGCATATACCCGGTGGGCATAATCTCTAATGGATTATTTTTAAGAATCGGTGCAGCTACAACATGTTGACCGATTAATAAATCAGGGTTACGCCCCGATATCAACGATAATAACAAAATTGCATCCGCAGAAGGATCGATTTGTAAGGAGCTACCCGGAAACAAAATCACCGGCAGAGAAACGGTTTCTTTAATCTGCTTGATTACATCGGCCAGGTTAGTGGTGGTTACCAGGCTGCCACCTACAAAAAAGAAATCGATGCAGTTTTCGGTTGCGAGTCTGATTAAGGTATTTAACCGAGCCGGATCTTCAATCTTATCCGGATCAACCAAAACGGCAATGGATTTTTTACCCAGCTTGTGCCGCTCTTGCAGCGTGTTAAGAATCTTCATGCTTTTGCTTGCGGTTACTCAGGTATTCGGAAAGTTTGTCTTTCGCAATGTCGAGCAGCATAAGGGTAGCCTGATTCACAAGCCGGTCGCCAAGTTGCGAAAGGAAAGATGGTGGTGAGTAAGCGGGTGAAGGTTCAAAATCAGGTTCTGAATTTTGAACACCTTTTGCTTTTACTTTTGCTTTCTTCTTTTTGGATGAACGAACTTGCGAAACCAACAAGTATGTAACGGCCAGTGTGCCCCCGATAATCAATGCGTTTTTAACAACCTGTTCGGTTTTATCCGACATACCTTTTACTTCCCGCAGCAACTCCTTTTTATGCCGATCGGAGGCTTCGATCAGTTTTTTCTTTTCCGGATCCTGAGTTTCGAGCAGTTCCATTATTTTTTTTCGTTGCGTTTTATCATTGCAGCCATCTGCCGCTCAAAAGCATGGCCAATTTTTTTTCGGAAGATCAAAAAAATGAGGCAGGGCACTCCATAAATACCCGCTACTATCCAATACCCAATATACGGTTGCCCGAAATAGCCATTCAGAAAATGAGCCAGGCCCACACTAAAAAACAATAGAAAGAGAATTGAAAGCAATAAGATAGATACAATCACTAACGCCTGCGCCAATACATGCGCAATTTCCTCACGCACTTCTATCTTGAAAAGGGCAAGCCGTGTTTCCAGATATCCCGAAAGGTTATCTACCAGGTTATCGAGCCGTAGAAATTTAAAGAGGGTGTCTTTTATTCCTTCCATAATTATTGTGGAGGCAATATACTCAATTTGCTTCAGGCCTGCGGGCTGTGGCGGCCATTATTTCGGATGCCCTTTCATGCGTATCTGCCACCACGGCTTGACGCGGACAGGCATTAAATACAACCTTATGAGAAGGGAGTTGCCGGGAGTTTAGCTGCTGCCGGTAAGCAGGTTCGTTTACCTGCACTGCATTTTTGTTGAAGTAAATGAGCGAAAACGGAATCACAAAAAAAGTAAGCAACAGGTATAAGAAACCGGCCAGTCTGTATTTTAATGTAAGCCGACCTAAACCATCGGCAAGTTTTAGAGGAAGCTCTTTTACCACGGGAATCAGGTAAAAAAGAACAACCCCGATTGTATTGAACAAAAAGTGCGCAACAGCCAGGCTAATAGCAGCATTTGAATTAAATAATGCTGCGATAAATGCAGTAATGGTAGTACCAATATTTGCTCCTAACACAAATGGAACAGCCGCTTTAATCTTTACAACCCTTTTTGCCACCAGGGGTACTACCAGCGAGGTGGTTACCGTACTGGATCGAATAACGGCTGTGATAAGCAGACCCCAACCGAAAGATTTGAAGGCGTTCTTAAAAAAGAAATGCTGAAACCCTTCCGGCCGGATACCAAGCGTTTTGGAGATTACTTTTCTGAAGAATAGAATGGAAGAAAACAGCAACCCCACAGAAAGAAGAATCAACACAAACCCGTTGTTGATTGTCGCCACAATCCAATCCACAAACGATTCGAAACCAAACCCCAGCAATGAAAAATTTTCTGAGGTATTGCCCAGGGGCTCGTTAAAAAGAGCGTTGCCTGCAGAGTGTGCCATGCCCGACAAAAAACCAAAAGAATATTCCAGCGGAAAGAGGACCAATACAGTTAAGATGTTAAAAAAATCATGATACGTACCAATGGTAACAGCCCGCCTGAATTCTTTTTTCCGGGTGATGAAACCCAGCGAAACAATGGTGCTGGTAATGGTTGTGCCAACATTAGCGCCCATAATAATGGGTATAGCGCTGCTTAGTGACATAGAGCCGGTGGCCATCAATGCAACCGCCATGGCCGTAGTTGCCGAGCTACTTTGGATGAGCGCGGTAACCAGTAAACCAATGAATAAACCAGTAAATGGATTGGATGTGGTTAAAACTATCACATCGGCTGCATCCTGCCCCAGGTGCTGGAGCGAGGATATCATGAGCTCAAGTGCAAAAAGAAAAATCAGCAACGCGGCCAGTATGTAGGCCGTGTTTCGGAATACAATTTTCCACGGAGTGGCGGGTTGCGCTGCCGGCTGCTCTTGCATCATTACGCGTAAATATACCTACGTGGCTTTAACAACCGAAGGACGTAACAATTCCTTAATGTGAGAGTTCGGCCAGTGCCATCCAGGCCATCAGGCCGGGGCCGATTCTGAGCGCATCTTCATCAATATCAAATGTGGGCGAGTGCACATACGAGGTTAATCCTTTTGCTTCGTTGCGCGTACCCAACCGGTAAAACGAGGCGGGCACAACATGCGAGTAATAAGCGAAGTCTTCCGAGCCCAGGGTAATGTCAAGATCAACAACATTTTCTTTTCCCACGTAGGCTTCTGCTGCTTTCCGGATTCGTTGGGTAAGAGCTGGGTTGTTTTCAAGATAAGGATACCCGCGTGAAATCGTTACCTCGCATGTACCCCCCATACTTTCGGCAATCCCTTTAGCCATCTTTTCAATTTTTTCCAGGCCTTCTGCACGCCATTGTTCATTGAGTGCGCGAAACGTACCGGCAATGGTTACCTCGTTGGGAATAATGTTGGTGGCTCCTTCGCCAGTAATTCGACCGAATGTTAGTACAGTGGGTTGCTTTGGGCTTGCGTTGCGGCTGATTACTTGTTGCAACCCAATGATAATGTGTGCAGCAATTACCACCGGATCGATGGTAAGTTCGGGTGCTGCCCCATGCCCCCCTTTGCCAATTACCTTTAAATAAATTTCATCGCTGCTGGCCATGTACATGCCCTCACGAAAGCCCACTTTACCCACAGGCACCAACGGCATAACGTGCTGCCCGATGATTGAAGCAGGTGTTGGATTCTGAAGCGCCCCTTCTTTAATCATGTACGATGCACCCCCCGGATTTTTTTCTTCACCCGGTTGAAAAATCAACTTAACAGTACCTTCAAACTCATTTCGTAACTGAGAAAGGATTTTTGCAGTACCCAATAACGAAGCGGTGTGCACATCATGACCACATGCGTGCATAACACCCGGCTTCGTAGATTTATAGGGCACCTCATTTTTTTCTTCGATCGGCAATGCATCCATATCGGCCCGCAAGGCAATTGTATTTTTTCCGGGTTTACCTTGTACGAGTGCAACCAAACCTGTGTTAGCCATGGTAACAGGTTCAAGCCCAAAAGATTTTAACTGGGCAGCCACAAACTTTGCTGTATTAAATTCCTGGTACGAAAGTTCCGGGTTGGCATGTAAATGCCTGCGCCATTGAATTACTTCAGGGTGTAACGCTTCCGATAGCGATTTGATTTTATCAAGCACGTGCATGGGCCAAAGGTACCGAGGTTTTAACGGATAAAAAATCAAGTTGTTTTATGTTTGGGATTAGTATGCAGGAATCAGATATTCGTACCTCACAATTTATTTTAACTATGAAAAGATTCATACTTGTTGGGGCCGGCCTTTTGTGCGCGTGGGTAGCAGGGGCACAAACCAGGTTAGACCTCACGGATCTATCGGCTTTTCGTCCGCAGGCAGGCAACTGGCAAATCGTAGGCGATGTGGTGATCAATCCTGAGCTCGACATTCACCAAAAAGCAAAACCAGAATTAGTTGCCGAACCCAAAAAAGGCAAAAAACAAAAACACGTTGTGGTATTGGCTGTACCAAAACCTGTAACCTTTACATCGGGCACCGGCATTCTGCTTAACATGAATGATGATTCAAATAAAGATCACCTTGTTACCAACCTGGAGCATGGCGATCTGGAACTGGAACTGGAGGTAATGTTGCCGCGTGGTTCCAATTCGGGCATTTACCTGCAAGGGCGATATGAAGTGCAGTTGCTGGATAGCTGGGGCGTACAAAACCCTAAGTTTTCTGATATTGGTGGCATCTATCGCAATTGGGAAACCGAGCCTGGCAAAATCTATATGGGTAAGGCTCCGCTCAGCAATCCCGCGAAAGCGCCCGGCCTTTGGCAAAAATTTAAAATCTCGTTTCGAGCTCCCCGTTTTGATGCAGCCGGAAACAAAATTGAAAATGCACGTTTTGTCTATGTGGATTTGAATGGAGCCCGTATCCATGAAAATGTTGAGGTACCATTACCAACCGGTGGCCCGATTGAAAATAATGAAAAACCAACTGGCCCATTAATGATACAAGGTGATCATGGCCCTGTGGCTATTCGTAATATCACATACACCGCCCTTAAACCGGTTTCAGTAAACATCAGCGATGTGGCGTATCAGACCTGGTATGGCAACTACAGAGCAACCTCCGACTTTGTTTCATTACCCGCAGCAGCCAGTGGTAAAATAACTGAGCTTACCTGCGAGGTTTTGGAAAATGAAGATGCATACGGTACACGTTTTACCGGAACGCTGTCAGTTTCTGACGATGCCGAGTATCGCTTCGAGTTTGCCTATACAGGGGGTGCACGGTTAACAATCAACAACCAACAATTGGTAAATTCACAAATTGCTGATGGATGGTGGCCTACCAACCAGGTTAGTATTAATCTCAAAGCCGGATCGTATCCTTTTGAGATTATCAATTATAAAAATGCTTCGTGGATGCCACCCCGGTTGGGCCTCTTTTTTATTAACGGGTCCGATATCAAGCCGCTGCATGCATTCAATTCGTATCCACCCAATGATCAGCCGGTATCGCCTATTCTGATTAACCCGGGTAGTTCACCAAAATTGTTACGTGCGTTTATTGACTTTAATAATGATAACAAACAACGGCTAACCCATACCATTGGAGTGGGCGATCCATCCGGTATACACTATGTGTATGATCTTAAGGCCGGAAACATTGCCTGTGTGTGGCGCGGTGCATTTGTAGATGCAACTCCCATGTGGCACGACAGAGGTGATGGTTCCTTCAAACCATTAGGCGCTCCCTTGTACTTGTTCAATAATCAGCCATTGGCATTTCTTGCTTCGGCAACTGAAACGTTTCCGGTAATTGCGCGCGAGGCCGAAGTTGTAGCCGGAGAATATCGTGCGCGGGGTTATGTATTGGATGAGGCAGGCCGGCCTACCTTCAAAGCTACATACAGAGGCGTTGAAGTAGAAGATAAAGTTTATCCAAAAGATAATGCGATTGTGCATGAAGTAGCTATCCACAACCTGAATGGAAAAACCGGATTGTACTACAAGTTGGCCGAAGGAAAAACTATTACCAAAAGCCCGAATGGATGGTACGCCATTGATGATAAGCGTTATTACATCCGCATTGACGGAACTCCACAAATCCGCGAAAGCGCGGGTAAACAGGAATTGATTGTTCCGGTTAGTGGTTCGTTCAGTTACACAATCATTTGGTAATTCTTAAAAGAAAGTAATATGAAAAAGATATTCATAACCATGCTAGGCTTGCTGATGATGCAGCCACTGTTTTCGCAAGTAAACAAAACTCCAAAAGAAGAAGACTATTACCGCATCATGACATTGCCTGCACCCGAAGGCATGTTATTGGAGGTTGGTGGAGTAGCTACCCTACCCGATGGTCGCATGGCGGTGTGTACCCGCAGGGGCGATGTGTGGTTGATTGAGAATGCGAGCATGGAAAAAGGGCAACCCCGTTATACACTATTTGCTTCCGGTTTGCACGAAGCACTTGGATTAACCTGGCACGAAGGCGCTCTTTACACGGCACAACGAGGGGAA
>Ga0209605_1004982_pt1 | contig 10503 bp, 9 predicted proteins | sample AD_UKC035_MetaG_FD_184408 | JGI IMG/M metagenome (GOLD analysis project Ga0209605, IMG submission 184408) | Active sludge microbial communities of municipal wastewater-treating anaerobic digesters from USA - AD_UKC035_MetaG (SPAdes) (version 2) | ecosystem: Engineered > Bioreactor > Anaerobic >...
CGCCTTTGATCTATTTGCTCCTAAAATGCAGGCTGTCAGAGATTTCCGGCAGGCTCAAGTAGTGGCGTTGAAAAAAGCCCTTTATGGAAATGGATAAACCGCATCTCGAAAAAACAATTGCACATAGAACAAGAGGAAATTGTGAAATACCATCCAGTAAAAATCATCGGTGCAGTTCTTATATGTGTAATTCTGGCAATTTTTGCAGGGAGAACATTAAAGCATTCATAAAAATTGTCATTGTCTGTGCCCAGTATTGATCAGATATAGTTTGCGCTGACAATAAAGATGCCGGAACGGCAACCAGCCTGTATAATATTACCTAGATTTGGTTGTGATCAGGACAGAGACCATGTTGAGCATCGAACAAATTCGCCATTATCCATTTTTCAAGGGGCTAAGCGAAGACGAACTACAAATGCTGGCAGGCTGCATGACCAAGCGGTGTTTTAATAAAAATGCTTACATTTACCATCAGGGAAACCCGGCAATAAATTTATATCTGATCAAGTCGGGCATGGTGCGGCTTTTTTTCTGCAATGATACCGGCAACGAATTTATTATGAATTTGGTAGGGCCAGGTTCGGTGATTGGCCATTCATTAGCAATGAACAACCAGCCCCGCCTGCTGGGAGCGGCAGCGCAACTGCTGAATCCGGCGAAAACGCACAGCTTAACCGGGATCATGTCGCACAGATGAGGGGGGAAAAACTGGCCAAAGTAATTGTAACTTAAGTGTGCGACATGGAGCGGATTCCGCGCAATTTTCGTTGGGAATCGCCAGAAAGTTCAATCCGGTAAGCATTGTGGACCGAGCGATCCAGGACAGCATCGGCCAAAGTGGGATCTGGGAAACGGGAATGCCATTCAAACACAGGTGTCAATGACCGTGCTAGACTTTACCAGAGATAGTCGGACGCATGTTTACCAGAGGCAGTCGGACGAATGTTTACCAGCAATGGTCGGACGTATGTTTACCAGGGAGCAATCAGCTGTGGCACAATACCTTCAGGCAGCAACGTCTGAAGGAGAAGAGCATGGAGCGATTGCATATGAACCACCTACGGGATTTAATTCGGCGGCTACGAGCCGGAGAAAGTGAACGGAGAATAGCTCGAGACATGGGCGTATCGAGGCCGACGGTACACAAATATCATGAGTTAGCCAAGCGGGAAGGCTACCTGGAGAAAGAATCGGGAATACCAGACGAGGAAACCCTGGTGAAAGTATTAGGGCCAGGGCCGAAGCCACCTCGGATTGTCTCGAGCCTGGAGCCGTATGGGGAAGTGGTGGAGAAGTTGTGGAAGCAGGGGATTGAGAAAGTAGCGATCTGGCAGCGGCTGCGAGACAGCTATGGATACCAGGGGAGCTACTCAGCGGTGAGGCGTTACCTGGCGCATCTGGAGACCGAACCGGGTGAGGCCTATGTGCGGATACAAACAGCGGCCGGAGAGGAAATGCAGGTGGATTTTGGAGCGGTGGGACAATTGTTTGACCCGGGAAGCGGTCGGATCCGTCCAGCTTACGCCTTTGTGGCTACGTTGAGCTACAGCCGTCACCAGTATGTGGAACTGGTATTTGACCAGAAAGTGGTGACCTGGATCGGGCTGCACCGGCGCGCCTTCGAATACTTCGGGGGTGTGCCGAAACGGGTGGTTCCAGACAACCTGAAGGCGGCGGTGGTGAAAGCCCTGGTGCACGACCCGGTGCTGGGAGAAGCTTACCGGCAAATGGCCTTGTACTATGGGTTTCTGATCAGTCCAACGCGGCCATACACTCCCCGCCACAAAGGCAAAGTGGAAAACGGAGTTCATTACGTCCAACGCAACTTCATGGCAGGACAGGAATTTGCAGACATTGGGAGTGCGAACCGGCATTTGCAAGTCTGGATCCGGGAAGTAGCGGGGGTTCGAGAACACGGGACAACGCGCCAAGCCCCTTTGAAGTTATTCAAGGAGCTTGAACAGAGCCAGTTACAGGAATTGCCCGCCGAGCCATTCAGCCTCTGTGAAATCCGGACAGCCAAAGTGCATCCAGATTGCCATGTGGTTGTTTCAGGCAGCTACTACTCGGTCCCCTACCCCTATGTGGGCCAAAAGCTGGATGTGTATGTGCGGGAACGGGTGGTAGAGGTGTATCAAGGCCAGAAGCTGGTGGCGACCCATGTGCGCAGCCAGCAGCCTGGCCAATGGCAAACCCGCCTGGAGCATTACCCGGTGCACAAAGCGGCCTATTTGCAACGCACACCCGATTTTTGCCGCCAGATAGCTGCTCGGTTGGGACCGGCCACCAGCAAAGTGGTTACCACCCTGCTGTCTGACCGACCTTTGGATCGGCTCCGCTCCGTACAGGCCATTTTGAAGCTGGAAGAAATGGTGGGAGCACAACGCCTGGAAGCAGCTTGTGCCCGCGCCATTTTCTATGGCGATTGCCGCTACCGCCGGATCAAAGAAATTCTCAATGCAGCCCTGGATCGAGAACCACTGCCAGAAGCACCCATGCCCCGGCTTGAAAAACCACACACATTTGCGCGCTCAACAACCGAGTTCTTCTCACAGGTGCAGCCATGAGCACCCATCCACTGCTTCCCAAGCTGCGCCAACTCAAACTCTCCGGGATGCTCCAAACCCTCGACCTGCGAGCGGCTCAGGCCATTGAGCGCCAACTCAGTCCGGTTGAATTCCTGGCCTTACTCCTTGACGATGAGTTGGAACGCCGCAGCCAGCAGCACCTGGTACACAGTCTGGCATTGTCTGGCTGCGACAGCCTCAAGACCCTGAACCAGTTTGACTTCCTGGCGGCCCCAGGTGTGAACCGCACTTTGATCCAGGACCTGGCTACCTGCGCATTCATCCCCCGCCATGAAAATATCTTGCTCTGCGGCCCCACAGGGGTCGGAAAAAGCCATCTTGCCAACGCCATCGCCATTGAGGCCATTAAACGCGATTTTCGGGTGTTCTCGCGGCCCACTCACCGCCTGTTGAGTGATCTTTACACGGCTCGCGCCAGCGGCACTTATTCCCGGCTTATGACTCGACTGCTGCGCTGCGACTTGCTGGTCCTCGATGACTTTGGTTTGCAGTCCCTTTCACCTCAGGCCGTTCAGGATCTCTACGAGATCATCACTGAACGCTATGAACGCGGCTCAGTGATTGTGACCAGCAATCGCGCTTTCGAGGAATGGGCCGAAGTCTTTAATAACGACCTCCTCGCCAGCGCTGCTCTTGACCGCCTCACCCATCACTCCCACACCCTCACCATTCGCGGTGACAGTTTCCGCCAACGCAACCGCAGAAAGGAGCCCTTACCTACTCTGCCTGCATAATCTATTTTTTCCACCGCCACAGCTGATTGCTCCCTGGTAAACATACGTCCGGCGATGCCTGGTAAACATCACCCGACTTTGGGTGGTAAACATTACCCGGCTATTGACAGAAGCAAACCAACAATAAGAAAAAAACGCCCATGATAAACCTTTTAGATCAGATTCCTTTAAAATAAAGGTCTGCCGATCATAAATGTTTCAAATTGTAACTGAGGTGATTTGATTGTAGGCCCGGCGGTGGGATATGTCAACACGAGGAGAGCGTCCTCGGGGCAAGGGCAGATGGGGGCAGGAAATTGAGATTACCAGATGCCCGGCAGAAGCCGGTAACGTACTTTTTGCGCGTATTGATGATAGCCGGGCAGATTAGCCTGCAAGAAGCGGTCTTCCAGCCGGGTACGGATGATGAAGAAGATGCCAAAAACCACAACCGGGATGAAGGCCCAGACAGAGTCAAGGAGAAGCGGCATGCCAAGACTGGCGATGAGGCTGCCCAGATAACCTGGGTGGCGCACCCAGCCGTACGGCCCGGTTGATACAACCTTATGCCCTCGGTCTCCCTGGATGCGCACGGTGCCTGAGAAGTAGGCATTCTCGACAAAAGCATAAGACGCAAGCAGGTACCCGGCAACGATCAACACGAGCCCGGTAAGCTGCACTGGCAGCGAGAAACCAGCCAACCAGTGGTAGGCGGCGTCTAATCCAACCACCAGCAGGACGAAGACGCTGCCAAAGGCTACCAGGGGGGAAAGCCATTTATCCCACGGCTGGGTGTTCTGGTGCTGGTTATAATTGGCCCGCTCAGCAAGGATGCCGGGATTTTTACGCGCTGCCAGGATACGGCTGATGATGAAGGAAAGGATGAAGATGGCTGTCATCACCCAGGCCTGCCACCAGCTCCACCGCCCGGAAATCAGGATGGGCAGAAGCGGGATGACGACCAGGACCAGCAGCAGCATGATGGCAATGCGGATGCGGTTAAGTGCTTTTTGATTTTTCATTTCAGCCTCCCAAGTTGATTTTTGCTGTCTGCATTCTTATGCAAATACCCAATGAGTGACATGAGTCAAGTATAATCCTTTATGGGGAAGCTGGTTGAGCGATGTGGGCCCCTGAGAGCCTTTATGCCTGCCACAGCCGTGCTTTAGCTGCCTGGGGGGTGGTTTGACAGGCGGTTTTAAGCCCGCAGCCATCGCAGGCGCTATGGCAGGTTTGATAGGGCTGGATATAACCGGCGCGGTGAAGATATTCGAGCATGGCGTTTACAACTTCGGGAGTGGTATCTAACCGATGGGCCAGAGAGCGAATTTCGAGGGTTCCGCCAGAGCGGATTTCGGCAAGCAGTTTTTCAAGCATCGTTACAATCCAATCCAGAGGGCCAGGTGGTACACGCTGGTCCCGGCCAGCACAGAAAGCAGCAGCGGCAGCAATAAGCTCACAAGGGCCCAGCGCCATGAGTTGGCCTCTTGCTTGATTACGGCCACGGTAGCCATACAGGGTATAAAGAGCATGGTTACGACCAGGAAAGAAAGTGCCGTGGCCGTTGAGAAAGTGGCTGACAGGGCATCGGCCAGACCTGCGCCAGGTGAATTTCCAAACAACACACCCAGGGTGGCGATGGCGTTTTCTTTAGCGGGGAAACTGGTGATAAGCGCCACCATCAACCGCCAGTCAAAGCCCATCCACTGGCCCAGCGGTTCAAGCCATTGGCCGAATTTAGCAAGGAAACTGGTGTTGAGGTCGCCATTGGGAAGGTATGAGAGCACCCAAACCAGCAGGGACATGCCCAGAATGGCGGTTCCGGCTTTTTTGACAAAGGCGAGTGACCGCTGCCAGACAAGCAGTCCGATGGTGCGGGCATTGGGCACATGATAGAGCGGCATTTCCATCACAAAGGCTGAGCGCTGACCCTTGAAGATAACACGGTTGAGCAAGGCGCCGCTGCCAACCAGAGCCAGCAGCGAAAGCAGGATCAATCCCCAGGAAACCCAGACAGCGCGACTGCCGAAAAAGACTGGGGCAATGAAGGCCACAACCGCCATGCGCGCAGTGCAGGGCACAAAAGGCGCGATCAGAATGGTGAGCAACCGAGCAGGCCACGACTCGATGACACGTGTGCCCATGATGGCCGGCACGTTACAGCCAAAGCCAAGGAAGAGCGGCAGGAATGATTTGCCATGCAGCCCCATCAGATGCATCAGGTTATCCATCACATAGGCAGCCCGAGCCATGTAGCCCACATCTTCAATCAGCGCAAAGGCAGCAAAAAAGATGATCAAAATGGGCAAGAAGGTCAGCACAGAACCCACCCCGCCAATCAAGCCATCGACAATCATCCCCTGTACCCAGAAGGGCGCGCCCGTCAGCGCCTGTGCGGCCCAACCTGCCAGGGGAGCAATGATCTGGGCTTCCAGCCATTCTTGCAGCGGGCTGCCGATGGCGAATGTCAGCCAGAACACCAGCCCCAGGATGCCGGCCAGGATAAAAAGCCCCCAAACCGGGTGAGCCGCCCAGCGATCAATCCGTTCGGTGATTCCAACCTGGCCGACCTTAGGATGGCTGACTGCGCTGCGAATGATGCGCCCAATCCATTCGTAACGCCCGGAGGCAACCGCCAGAAAGGCATCATCATGGGCGCGTAAGACCTCGTGCACGGCATCCCAAACCTGGACCGGCAGAAGAGTGCGCATCATTTGCGTGACTTCGGCATCGCCTTCCAGCAGCTTGAGGGAGATCCAACCAGGCGGATAGGGCGCTGGGATGTGGGCAGCAACCAATGATTCAATGTTTTCCAAGACGGCACGGTGGTCAGAGCGCACCTCGGGTTGATTGATATGCTGGGGTTCGCTGCTGGCCAGCAGATTTTCCACCACATCGAGGAGCCGGGGCACTCCCAGGGCTTTGGAAGCGGTCATGGGAATCACGGGGACGCCAAGCGAGGCCTCGAGAGCGGCGGCATCAACCTGGATGCCTTCTTGAGCGGCGACATCCACCATGTTGAGCGCCACCACCAGAGGCGCATCGAGGGCGGCAAGTTCAGCCACCAGATAGAGGCTGCGCTCCAGGTTGGCCGCGCTGATGACGGCAATGACAACCGTTGGCTTATCGCGCAGGATAAACTCGCGGGCAATCACCTCCTCGGGTGAGTTTGCCGTCAGACTGTAGGCACCGGGCAAATCGACCAGGCGGGCCGTTCGTCCATTCAGATCAAAATGCCCCTCGCGCCGCTCTACAGTCTTTCCGGGCCAGTTGCCCACATGCTGATTCAGTCCCGTTAAGAGGTTAAATAATGTTGATTTGCCCATATTGGGCTGCCCCGCCAAGGCAATCAACGGGGCATCATGATCAATAACAGCCAGGCGTTCACCTGCCCGGGCAGGTGCAGGGTGGCAATCAGTCATGCGCGCCTCGTGAGACAACAATATTATCGGCTTCACCACGGCCTAAGGCTACACGCATACCGCGGACGGTGACGATCAGAGGTCCACGCCCGTAATTCTGGCTCATGTCCACCTGCGCACCGGGCGTAAAGCCCAGCGAAGCCAAACGATTGACAACTGCCCGACCACCCTGAAAGGCCAGGATGGTGGCATGGTCACCGGTGTTCATATCGGATAATAATAATTGACGATTGTTTTCAGGCATATCCAGTTCCTGTATAGAGGTATAATTAGCATATAGCAGATACAGTATTATTATATGCTAATATTATTATTTAGCATAGTATAATACAAGAGGTTGTCAATGACAAATGTCACTCATGCTGATTCTTATGAACTACCTGGCCTGAGTTCCACCATTCAGGACTATCTATCGCTTATTTACGTCATGGAACGGGACAATGAGCCGGTGGTGGGGTCACACCTGGCAGAGCTGCTGGGCGTCAGCCCGCCGACTGTGACCAACACACTCAAACGTATGACCCGAGACGGCCTGATCACCATGAATAAAGATGGCACCCACCTGACCGAGTATGGATGGGATGCGGCGCGGGTTGTGATGCGCCGCCATATGCTGATGGAATGGATGATGCATAAGACTTTGCCCTGGTCCAAGCTCCATAAAGAAGCCCATCAATTGGAACATGCCATCTCCAGCATGACTGAGACGGCCCTGCTGGAGCAATTTGGCCACCCGCAAACCTGCCCGCACGGCAACCCACTGCCGGGTTATGAAGAATCCGTTGCATCCTGGATTCCGCTGACAAAGATTGCTGTCGGTGAGATGGGTATTATTCGGCGAATCCATGAGCTGGCAGAAGAAAACGCAGAGTTACTCAGTTATCTTGAAAAGAAGGGCATCCTCCCAGGGAGAAAGGTTTTGGTCACTGAAATTCTGCCGTTCAATCAGACAATCACCATTGAAGTGGACAACCAGCCAGTAACCCTGGGAAATGCAGCGGCACGTTATATTTTTGTAGAGAAGACATAAAGCCCCCCCGAAAGAGCTTTGGGAGTTTAAGGGTGATTATTCGTTTATTTTTATCAGGCCGCCATAGCGGGTATGAAAGTAGAAAAAATGGGGGGCGGTGGAAGTTGTGGTCACACCCAGATAGCCAAACCCATTATATTGGGGGGCAACTTCTGCCCAGGTGAGGCCACCATCGGGGCTGAGGTAGATGGCGGTTGCGGTTGCGGCAAGCAGCCGATTTGAATTTGCGGGATGTACGGCAACGGCTTTAACCGTTTGACCGGACAATCCAGCAGGCTGCCAGCTTGCGCCCGAGTTGTTACTCAGGTAAACCCCAGAATCAGTGCCAGCCAGCAGGATATTGGGATGGCTGCCTCCCTGACTGAGGGCATAGACCGTTCTGCCGCTGAGGCCCGAGGCAGTAACCACCCAGGTTGAGCCCTGATCGGTAGATACCCGCAGGGAGCCAGCAGCGGAATCCCCGCCCAACCAGACTCGACCAGGGGTTGCTTCGTCAAAGTGCAGGGCATAGATCGAGCCGCTGCCAAGATTCGTGGCGGTCCAGGCGGCGCCATTCCAACGGATGACACCGCGTCCAGCAGTACCGACCAGGATATTTGCTGAGGAAAAGGGAGATACGGCAACTGACAGGCCGGGGACTGGTGCGGCAGCACTCAAAGTGGTGACGGCATCATCTGGAGGTTCGCCAAAAGCCGATTCAAGCGGCTCAATTTCTCGATAGGGCAGGCTCAGTACATCCAGCGGAGTTCCAGCTACAGGGTAACCATCATTGAATGCAAACCAGTTTGCGCCGCCATCGGTAGTTCGATAAACACCGTTTGCGAGGGTGAGGGCATACAGGGTGTTTGAATTGCCAGGATCAAGCATCAGGGTTTGAATAGACGTGGAAGGCAGACCGTTGTTGAGCGTTGCCCAGGTCAGGCCGCCATCATTTGAGGCCACAACCCCCCAGCCGAATAAAGAAGCATACATACGAGCGTTCAAAGCCGGGTCTAGAGACAGCGCGGTCATTGGGTAGCCGCTGATGCCATTACTCACCGGTGCAAACGTTTCGGCCGCATCCAGGCTTTTCTTGAGGCAGAATGGGCCGTTTGAGCCACCTGCATACAGCACACCAAATTGGTTGGGGTCGGCAGCAAGATAGCCGTTCGTGGCCTCATCGGCGCGTTTATCCCATGATTGGCCAAAATCGGTGGAGTAATAGATGCTGCCAGAGAGATTTGAGGCGTAAATCGAATTAATCCGGGTGCGATCCACCGCAAACATCAACACATTTGTTAACGTGCTATCGATCCAATGATCGGCATAATCTTCAGAATAAAATGTTTGCTGGCCCGTGGTTCCAAATACCAGCTGACCCGGGTTAATGGGGTTGACCGCAATAGATCGGTCAGCGGTTGTGTTGATGACCTCTGGCGGCAGGCCTGAATTGGCTGCCGACCAGGAGATGCAACCATTGGTGGTCAGATAGACGCCACTGCCGTGCAAAGCAGCATAAACCCAGTTGGGGTCTGTAGGATCAACCGCCAGATCATAAACATATAGATCATTGGATGGCAGGCCGTTATTGACCAGCGTCCAGGTGGCGCCATAGTTGGTCGATTTGAAGACTCCGCCGTAGCCGTAGGTGTATGGCGGAACGGGCACTTTGGTGCGCGTGGCAGCATAGATGACGGCGCCATTGGCGCTGGCAGCCAGAGCATAGACGACGACATGATTACTGTACGGTCCGGCGGCGGGGTTATCCATTCGACCCGTGGCGGTCCAGGTGAGACCGCCGTTATCACTACGATAAACGCCGCTGGCAAAATTGGGATCGTTGTTGTAGCTCAGGCCAAGGTAAATTCGATTTGAATTGATCGGGTCGATCATCATGGACAACACCCAGGCGCTGTCTGGAAGGCCGCGATTGATGGGTGTCCAACTTATACCCCCATCTACGGATTGATAGACTCCACCGCCGTAAGTGCCAGCATAAACGATGGCTGAATTGGCCGGGGATACGGCAATGCCTGTGGCTACCGGAGCAAAGTTGAGACTCAGGCGAGCCGGCGGGACCGGGCTTCTCAAAATCACAGGAAGATAAACGTTATAGGGCGGCGAGAGGGATGGGGCCTGTGCGGAGACAGGTTCGATTCCTGGATTAGCCAGAGCCGTGGCAATAAGCAACCAGCACAGCAGGCCTAGCAAAAACTTCACGGGAAGATTATCAGATTTGCGCCACGTCAATTTCTTTGTCCAAAAAATTGAGGTAATCGCCCAGCCAATAGGTGCTGATTGGGATATAGATGTTTCCCCCTTTTAGAACCTGCTCCCAATCGGCATAGGTTGTTTGGGCCACAGATCGGGCCATTTGAACATCATCATCGGGTTCGGTCAGCGCAGACAGATAAAACTGGCACACGCGCAGGTGGGCCGTGGCCCAGACAGAGATGGTTTCGGGACAGGTCTGGCGTAAGTATTCTACCCAGGAGGCCAATTTTTGGCGCAGTTCAGCAGCAGCCTGCAGCGCGGTTTGCAGAGAGGCCAGGGTGTTTGTCTTGTCGTTTTCTGGAGGATTGCCATGATCCAGGTAATCACTGAGGCTGGCAGCGTCACATTCAAGATTGTCAATTTCCTGGCGCAAGGCTTCAAGCGCCCGCGCCTGAGTACGGTGATATTCAGCGGCCTGGGCGGCGGTCAAGCGGGTCAATTCTTCTTCGTCCTCGCTGCCGTTGACAAAGTATTCATACGATGTTCTATATGCA
>Ga0209605_1004984_pt1 | contig 10501 bp, 10 predicted proteins | sample AD_UKC035_MetaG_FD_184408 | JGI IMG/M metagenome (GOLD analysis project Ga0209605, IMG submission 184408) | Active sludge microbial communities of municipal wastewater-treating anaerobic digesters from USA - AD_UKC035_MetaG (SPAdes) (version 2) | ecosystem: Engineered > Bioreactor > Anaerobic >...
CCCCGGGAAGCGTTCAGGGATCTCGCCCGAGCCCACCATCACCTCGCTGCCCACCACCAGCGTGGGCACGCCCACGCGGTCGTTGGGGATTTGCAGCGCCTTGACCGTTTCGCGGTACGTGCTCTGCCCCTCTGGCTGGGTGATGTCGATCGTCAAGATCACCAACTGCTCGCCGTACTTCTCTGCCAGCGGCGGCAGCACCTCTTCCATCACGTAATGGCAGTGCGAGCAGGTGGGCGAGTAAAACAGCACCGCCCTCACCACTGCATCCTCACCCGCCCGCGCTGCCCCAATCGTCAGCAGCCCCAGCCCCACTGCCAGGGCCGCTATCCAGCCAATTCTGTGCCAAAAATGGGTCGTTTTCATAGTTCCCCATCTTACCACGAGATTCGGGCAACATGCCGTATAATATATTCATGAGCCCACAAATCCTCACCCCCCAACAACTCGAACGCCTGTGCTGTGCCCAATTCGAGGTCGAAGAATCCCACCCCGGCTTGGACTCGCCCTTCTTGCGCCTGCTGGCCTCCATCGAGCGCAGCCAGCGCAGCAGCCTGCTCAGCGAAGTGCACTGCGCCCCCGGCGAATACCTGGTGTGCGAGGGGGAGCCCGGCGACGCCCTCTACCTCATCTGGTCCGGGCGGGCGGCTGTCTACATCGGCGATATCGAAGCCCCCACCGTCCTCGGCTACCGCGAGCCCGGCGAGATCATCGGCGAGATGGCCCTGCTCGAGAACCAGCCCCGCTCGGCCTCCGTGGTCGCCCTCACCGACCTGCGCCTGCTCAAGATCAGCCGCCAGAACTTCTACAACCTGCTCAAGACCGCCCCCACCGTCGGCATGAACATCATGGAAGTCCTCAGCGCCCGCTTGCGCGTCTCTGACCAGGCCCGCAAGCTGGGCCAATCCAGCGAGCGCCAGCTCATCAGCCAGGTCTCAGCCCTTGAAACCGAAAAGCAGCAGCTCCTCGAACTCCAGCGCCTGCGCCAGGAGACCTCTGACCTCATCATCCACGACCTGCGCAACCCCCTCGGCTCCATCTCTCTCGCCCTCAACATGCTCGAAATGATGCTGCCCGAAGACGTCCTCAGCGCTAACCGCGCCGTGTTAGACGTGGCCCATGCCAGCAGCGACCGCCTGATGCGCCTGGTGGAAGCCCTCTTAGACGTTTCGCGCATGGAGGCCGGCGAGGCCCAGTTCCACTTTGCCCCCCTCGACCTGCCCGACTTGGTCACCGCCGTCACCGGGCGCATGCTCATCCCCGCCGAGCGCCAGGTCACCATCCTCAAGCAGTTCGCCCCCGGCCTGCCCCTGGTGATGGCTGACCGCGATAAGCTGGAGCGCGTCTTGCAGAACCTGCTCGACAACGCCCTCAAATACACCCCCGATGGCGGCACGGTCACCGCCGCCGTAGACCTGCAGGGCCCTGAGGCCGTGGTCAGCATCACCGATACCGGCCCCGGCATTCCCGAAGACCAGCGCCAGCGCATCTTCGAGCGCTTTGCCCAGGTTGCCGGCGATAAGCGTGCCCGGCGCGGCTTTGGCCTGGGCCTCTCCTACTGCCGCCTCGCCGTCGAAGCCCACCGCGGCCGCATCTGGGCCGAGCCCGGCCCCCGCGGCATCGGCAGCCGTTTTGCCTTCACCCTGCCCCTCAAATCGTAACGGCTTCACTCCTTCCCCGTCACTGCGAAGCCAGCGCTTTTGGCTGGCTGAAGCAGTCTCCCCTCCCCACCATTCCTCTTTTCTCCAACAATTGACGCCCGGCCCGGGAAATGGTAAAATCTTGTCTCTCTGCCCCCATTGTCTAGTGGCCCAGGACGTGGCCCTCTCAAGGCCAAAACACGAGTTCGAACCTCGTTGGGGGCACTCTAGCAAATCCGTGGCCGTGTAAGGTGTCGGTGGTTGAATGGAGATGACCATGACGCTTTCCACGGCCCGTGTGTTTAATAAGTATGAGCGCGCTATACCTGCCCTGCCCCCATTGGGAGGCGATGACCTGATGCTTGATCTGGCTGAGTAAAGGATATATCACGATGCAGCCCATCTACGAACACAAACAGTTCGGCCTGGCGATATGGATGTTTCTCATCATACCGGCATTGCTGTTCATCGCTATTCTCGCAAGCCAGGCGGCGCTTCTGCCGCTGCTGGTGATTCTGCTTTTCCTACTGGTTGTAATCGTGATCTTCAGTTCTTTGACGGTTCAGGTCGACCCCCGGCGGGTGACGCTGTGGTTTGGCCTGCATGCCTTTCACCGCTCCTTCCCGCTGGAGGAGATTTCTGGTGTGCAGGTGGTACGCAACACCTGGTTGGACGGGTTAGGCATCCATTTTATCCGCAAAGGCCTGGTCTATAATGTTTCCGGGCTGGGCGCGGTGGAGATCCAGCTGCGCAACGGCCGGCGGGTGCGGATTGGCAGCGATGAGCCGCAGGATCTGGCACGGGCGATCGAGCGGGCAAAACGGCGGTGACCGGCAGCGATGATCATTCCCATGAGGAAACCGCCTATAATGTTCATAAGGAGGTGGGCATGAAACCTTTGATTGGAAAAGTGGCTCTTGTGACCGGGGCGAGTCGGGGCGTTGGTAAAGGCATCGCTCTGGGATTAGGTGAAGCTGGAGCTACCGTTTACATCACAGGCCGAACCGTAGAAGAAGGCAAGGCGGCGGTCGTCGCTCAAGAATACGGTTTTCGTGATATTGATGGAAAGCAGCCCAGACCCATCACCGTCGCCGAAGCATAGCGTTTTATTTGTACGGGAACGCTCCAACGCTCATCGCATTGCTGGATCGACCATGACACGGTACCCAGATAAGAACAAGATGCGATATCTCACCACTCGCCAAGAGTGGCGCACCTGGCTGGAGAAACACTACCAGTCCGAGACAGAAGTCTGGCTCGTCTACTACAAGAAGCACTCCGGCAAACCGCGCATCCCCTACAATGATGCCGTGGAAGAAGCGCTCTGCTTCGGTTGGATCGACAGCACGGTCAAGACGATCGACGAGGACAGCTTCGCTCAAAGATTCTCAGTGCGGAATCCCAAGAGCCGATACTCCCAGGCGAACAAGGAGAGGCTGAGGGCTCTGGTCAAGCAGGGGAAGGTAGTCAAAGAGGTACTGGCTACCTTGGAGGATGTCTTGGACGAAGAGGCGTTCGAGATTCCGCCCGACATCCTTAAGGCGCTCAAGGCCAGCCAGACGGCCTGGAAGAACTTTCAAGGCTTTTCGCCAGCGTACATCCGCATCCGCATTGCCTTCATCGACACGGCGCGCAAGAGGCCGCAGGAGTTCGAGAAGCGTTTGCGATACTTCATCCAGATGACGGAGAAGAACAAACAGTTTGGGTTTGGCGGCATCGAGAAACACTACTGAGGCCGGCCGCCCCCCCCCTTTATGCCGCCCTCGCCTCCTCATACACCCCCCGCAACCGCTCCAAATATCGCCCGGCATCCGTAGAATCGATGAACTGGTCAACCGAGCCCAGGTGCTCTGGCAAAGCCCGCACCTCCTCGCTCTGGATCGCCCCCCGGATCGCATCCACGAACCGCTCCGCATGGATCACCAGGAAGGGCCGCTTGTAGAACAGAGACACCTCCGTCGTCAAAGGCGCCGTGATCCCCAATCCGTTGTGCATCTCCGCCGCCATCGTATACGCCCTCGCCAGGTGTGCCTCTCGCACCTCCCACGATCCCCCCTCCAACACCTGCCTCAACATGGGCATCATCTCCCTTGCACACGCAAGCTGCCCGAATGCGCTCCCCAGCCACTTAATATAGGGCGCATACTTGCGCTCCATCAGAAAGCACAGCCGCATCAGATCGCCCACCAGCCGTGCCGCCACCAGGCGCGACCCCAAATCGTCGCCCGCCTGCCCGCAGCGTCCCACAAACGCCTCCTCTTGGGCAATCCGCCGCCACTGGGCTGCCAACAAGTACAACCAGATCTCGTCTGGGTAATAGCGCAGCCTGGCTCGCATGGGCTCCAATTGGCCCAGCCCATCGTAAAATACCCGCCCTGCCGTCAGCATCAGCAGGCAGTATTCGGGCACGCTCAGCCAATCCACTGCCCGCATCTTGCCAGCAGGATCAAAGTTCAGCATCTGTCGAAAATACCCCGCCACCGTATGCACCGTCACCCCGTGGTGGGTCGGGCCGCCCTCGCTTGCCGCCATCACCCTCGTCCCATCCTCATGTTCCCCAAAGTTGGTCGGGTAAGCGTAAAACGCTCCCGGCAGCTCCGCCCCCAGCACCTGCTCGATCTCGCGCTGGGATGTCTCATGATCCGCCTCCGACACAAATAGCATCAACCTCGGCCCCCAATCGTGATCCATCGACTGCGGCGTATCGAACCCCAAGACCTCAGATCCCGGCCCTATCAGCCCCGCCGAATAATTGAGCTGCGCGAAGTGACCCGCCAGGATTGGCCTCACCGCTTGCTCGTAAAACAGCCCGCTCAGTTCCAACCCCTTCATGAAGCTGTCATTCAAAGCGCCCTCCTTGCCCCTGCCCACCCATCCACTACTCACGATCCACTATCCACTATCCACTATTCACTATTCACTACTCACTATTCACTTCCCTCAGCGTTCGTTGCCGCGCTTGAAGTTGCCCGTGGCCTTCGCCATCACCAACTGCCCTTCCAGCTCGTCCGCCTGCGCCATTCGCCCCAGGAATTTCTGCGCCTCGCCCCCCTTCAGGATCTTCACCTGCTTCCCGCACCAGAAGATGAACACCTTCTCCCCCTTGCTCACCCGGTACGTGAAGATTTCCTCCTCCAACACATGGCGTTTATCGATTTCGGTCATGGTTCCTTCAGTCAGCCTGTATTATTAGACCTGGCACGATCCAGGTATTTCCTCAATTGACGGTCAGTCCATGCGCCAGCAATGGCAGCAATCACAGTGATCCCAATCGCCCAAAGCGCGTAAATTGGCAGAGAATAAGCCGGGTTGTACCCATATCCGCCATGCGCAGTTCTATCAATGTAATCTACAGGAACAAGGATCAATAGGGCTAAAATCGCGCCAGCAGATGCTCCGATTACGGTGCCTAACTTCAGCTTGCCCGGTCGCGAAATCGGCGTTCTGGAATGCTCGCGTCTTATCAACCAGGCGAGAAAGACGCCCCCGATGCAGGCGGGGAGAACTGAGAACAGGATAGCCAATAGGGATAAGAACCCGGCAGACAAAAAGAAGCTTCGCAATTCGGAAGCATTGAACTCGAGCGTTTGCCATCCATTTCGCCAGGCACCGTAAATTGAAGAAATGGTCAGCGCGACCAGGACCGCAAAGACGCTCCCCAGTGCAGCGCTCTTAATCGCTGTCCAACCCCCCAAGAGAAGAAACCGTAACGCAGACGACTTCGGATCAGCTGTGTTCATTATATCTATCTCTGCTTCCTTAACCTCGCCAGCACCTCTCTTACTTCGCCGACATTCTCATCTGCATCTCAGTATAGCACAAGGAACTGCTTTTTCGTTACCCCCAACTTGCCCGCCGGCTGAATGCCGCCGGCCAAATGCCGCATCAAAGCGTGAGCGAGAGAAAAGGGGGGAATGTCAGAAGTATGTCGGAAAATATGCTACAATCATTTTGCCCAGAAATGCTAAGGATGCAGCAAACATCACTTTGCGTATAACTCGACATGGTTGTATACCCACGCGGTAAGTCGCAAGGCGGCCAGATGATAGCATCGCTAGCTCTGAGGAATACGAAAGAGAAATGATAATACAACAGATCAAATCAAGGCAGCGAGTTGCCGACTACGGCGAGGTATTGACCAGTACCAACGTGGTAAACGCAATGCTCGATTTGGTGAAGCAGGAAACCGAGCGCATTGACTCGCGCTTCCTTGAACCCGCCTGTGGTACAGGTAATTTCCTGACCGAGATTCTGAGTCGCAAACTACGCGTGGTGGAGAAGAAATACCGCCGCAGTCAGTTGGAATTTGAGCGCAACCTGGTGCTGGCGGTATCATCCATTTACGGTATAGATATTCTGCCGGATAACGTCATTGCCTGCCGCCAGCGGTTGTTTGAGATTGCCGATGAAAAATATACTGCCCTGTTCAAAAGCAAGATCAAAGCCGAAGTACGCCGTACCCTGCGTTTTATTTTAGAGCGTAACATCGTTTGGGGCGATGCGCTGACCCTGAAGACGGTGGAAGATCCTCCCCAGCCTATTGTTTTTTCCGAATGGACGTTTCCTTTTCACAATAGTTTGCTCAAGCGGCGCGACTTTATCTTTGCCGAGTTGATTCCCGATGAACCGAAGAAACGCGGGCAGTTAGATTTACTTCCCAAGAACAGGAAATTCTCTGATTTGGGCGAAGAGGCGTTCATTCCTTCTGAGACACATAGTTATCCGCCTGTACATTTTCTGAAGCTTGGAGAAGAGAATGATTCAGAACTACAATCCTGACGTGCTTGCTTGCCTGGCGAACCTGAGCAGCGATGAGGTGTTCACCCCGCCTGGCATTGTCAACCAAATGCTGGACTTGCTGCCTGCTGGTATCTGGCGCGACCCCAAAGCGACCTTTCTTGACCCGGCCACCAAGACGGGCGTTTTCCTGCGCGAGATTTCCATGCGGCTCATGTTGGGACTGGAAGATCAAATCCCTGACCGCCAGGAGCGGATCAACCATATTTTCACCAAACAGGTATTTGGCATTGCCATCACAGATATTACCGCGCTGCTGGCACGGCGCAGCGTGTATTGTTCGAAAAAGGCCGATGGAAAGTACTCAGTGTGCAGTGCCTTCAATACGGCTGAAGGTAATATCGTTTTCCAGCGCATGATTCACGAGTGGGAAGGTGAGCATTGTAAGTATTGCGGCGCAAACCTGTACACATACGACCGCGACCCCTCGTTGGAATCGCATGCCTATCAATTTATCCACACCGGGGGCCCGGAGGAGATTTTCAAGATGAAATTCGATGTCATCGTTGGCAATCCGCCGTATCAATTGAGTGATGGGGGACACGGTGCAAGCGCAATTCCGATTTATCATCAGTTTGTTTTACAAGCGAAGAAACTGGCCCCACGATACTTGTCTATGATTATTCCTTCACGCTGGTTTACTGGTGGTAGAGGGTTAGATGGTTTTAGAGATGGAATGTTGAACGATGGACGGATTAGAGTGATGCATGATTTCATCAATGCAAGCGATTGTTTTCCGGGCGTGGAAATCAAAGGGGGCGTTTGTTATTTCCTTTGGGAAAGAAACAACAAAGGAAATTGTAAGTTCTACACTCACGAAGGGGATAAAGTTGTTTCCGAAGCCGAAAGGCCATTGTTAGAAGAAGGGGCAGAAACATTCATTAGGTACAATGAGGCAATTCCAATCCTACACAAAGTGAAAAGCTTAAAAGAGGAGAGTTTTGCAACCCTTGTGAGTGCTAACGATCCGTTCGGATTTGATGTTCGCGTTGAAAATAGTTACTTGAGGATAAAACCACAGTACGAAAAAGAGCCATTCAAGGATAGTGTCGTATTCTATTATTTTGGTTGGAGAAAAGATGGTGTGGGGTATATTGCCAGAGATGCTATCAGGAAAAATGTTGATTGGGTCGATAAATACAAAATTTATGTTCCCAAAGCATGGGGTATAGGCAATATTAGTAAAGATTGGATAAAACCGTTTATTGGAGAGCCACGCTCTTGTTGCGCGGAAACCTACTTGGTTATTGGCCCGTTCGATGAAAGGCAGACTCTAGAAAACATTATTAGTTACACCCAAACCAAATTTTTCCACTTCATGCTCGCATTAGTAAAAATCTCACAAGAGTCGAGAAGAAAGGTTTACTCATTCGTTCCAATGCAGGATTTTAGTAAATCATGGTCTGACGAAATACTCTTTGAGAAATATGGCTTCACTCCAGCAGAGATTGATTTTATCGAAAAGATGGTGCATCCCGTGAACGAGAAAAATGGAGAGGAAGAGGATGAGTAACGACTTTTTCCCGCCGCGTCCGGCTGCTTTGCCCAAAATCTACGCCTACGAGGATACCAACCCGCAATACAAAGACCTGCTCAAAGTGGGCTACACTACCAAGGATGTCTGTGAGCGGGTGTCGGCGCAGTATCCCACCGTCCGCCCCGGCGAGCCGCCCTACCGCATCGTGCTGGAAGAGTCCGCCATGCGCAATGATGGTACGGTCTTCACCGACCGCGATGTGCATCGTTATCTGCGCGGGCGGGACATTTCCAACCCCGATGGTGAGTGGTTTGCCTGCTCCGTGAAAGACGTGCGCGCCGCCATCCTGGCCATCCAGCGCGGCGAGTTGAACGAAGAAGGGCGCACGCTTACCTTCCCCATGCGTCCTGAACAGCGCGCCGCGGTCCAAAAGACCGCCGCTTACTTTCGCGTCTTCAGCCGGGAAAAAACGGGGAAGAAACTGCACTTCCTATGGAACGCCAAAATGCGCTTCGGCAAAACCTTTGCTGCCTATCAACTGGCAAAAGAGATGGGTTGGAAAAAGGTGCTGGTGTTGACTTTCAAGCCTGCCGTGCAAAGTGCCTGGGAATCTGATTTAATGAGCCATGTGGATTTCGCGGGCTGGCAGTTCATCAAGCCTGACGGCTTGACCTACGAAAAAGCCGACAAAAGTAAGCCATTTATCTGTTTTGGTTCGTTTCAGGATTATCTGGGCCGCAACCGCAGTACGGGAGGCATCAAGACAAAAAACGAATGGGTGCACACCACGAATTGGGATTGTGTCATCCTGGACGAATATCACTACGGTGCTTGGCGTGACAAAGCCAAAGACCTGTTTGAAGCGGAAGAAGAAGATGAAATCAAATTCGCAAGGGGTCAGGGTGCAGAATTCCTGACGGATGTGTCTGAAGAAATCGAAGATTTCTTGCCCATCACTACCGACCATTATCTCTATCTCTCAGGCACTCCGTTTCGCGCCATTGCCTCGGGCGAGTTCATCGAAGAGCAAATATTTAACTGGACCTATTCGGATGAACAACGCGCCAAAGAGAATTGGGAGAATGGAGGCAATCCCTACGCCATGCTCCCGCGCATGGTGCTGCTCACTTATCAATTGCCCGATTCCATCCGTGAGATTGCATTGCAGGGCGAGTTTAACGAGTTTGACTTAAACATCTTTTTTGCTGCCGAGGGGCGGGGCTTGTTTGCTCGCTTCAAATATGAAAGCGAAGTGCAAAAATGGTTGGATATGATTCGGGGCGCATTCCTGGAGACAACGGTAGATAATCTGAAACTCGGCGCAAAGAAGCCGCCACTGCCGTTTTCGGATGTGCGCTTGCTCAACGTACTCTCACATACCTTGTGGTTTTTACCGAGTGTGGCGGCGTGTCATGCCATGAAAAACCTGTTGGAGCAGCGACAAAACAAGTTCTATCATGATTACAAAGTCGTCGTTGCGGCGGGCGCAGAAGCGGGCATTGGCGTGGATGCTCTTTATCCTGTTCAAAGGGCGATGGGCGACCCGTTGGAAGCCAAGACTATTACGCTCACGTGCGGCAAACTGACCACTGGCGTTACGGTCAAACCCTGGACGGGCATCTTCATGCTCCGCAGTTGCTCTAGCCCCGAAACGTATTTTCAAGCTGCATTCCGTGTGCAATCACCGTGGACGGTGAGAAATCCTGACGGCGCACATCCTAATGATGAGGAAATCATCAAGCGCGAGTGTTACATCTTTGACTTTGCCCCTGACCGCGCCCTGCACCAGATTGTTGAATATGCCAGTCGCCTCAACGTGGACGAAACAACCAGTCCTGAGGCCAAGGTGGCCGAGTTCATCAGTTTCCTCCCTGTGCTGGCCTATGACGGCAGTTCTATGAAGCAGATAGACGCAGCAGGTATTTTGGATATGGCGATGAGTGGCACCACTGCCACTTTACTGGCGCGGCGTTGGGAAAGCGCGTTACTTGTTAATGTGGATAATGAGACCCTTTCAAGGTTGATGACCAATGACGCAGCAATGAAAGCTTTGATGAGTATTGAGGGCTTCCGTAACCTCAATCAAGATATCGAAACGATTATTAACAAGTCCGAAGCAGTGAAGAAAATTAAGCGTGAGGCCAACGATCAGAAATTAACGCCTGAGGAAAAACGCGAACTTACCGAAGCCGAAAAAGAATACAAGAGTAAGCGCAAGATGATTCAGGAGAAGTTAATCAAATTTGCCACCCGCATTCCAATCTTCATGTATCTCACCGATTATCGTGAACATACCTTACGTGATGTGATCACCAAATTAGAGCCAGGTTTGTTTAAGCGCGTCACCGGGTTGGAAGTCGAAGATTTCGAATTGCTGGTGAGCTTGAATGTTTTTAACAGCGGCCTGATGAATGACGCAGTGTATAAATTCAAGCGGTATGAAGATTCGAGCCTGGTTTATACGGGCATCAATAAGCATGAAGGCGAAGATATCGGCCTGTATGATACAGTGCTGAGGGCAGATGATTATCACCAAGTATTTGAAAACACATCAATTGATGCTTATGAGACCGAGTAATCAGAGAAA
>Ga0209605_1004987_pt1 | contig 10500 bp, 9 predicted proteins | sample AD_UKC035_MetaG_FD_184408 | JGI IMG/M metagenome (GOLD analysis project Ga0209605, IMG submission 184408) | Active sludge microbial communities of municipal wastewater-treating anaerobic digesters from USA - AD_UKC035_MetaG (SPAdes) (version 2) | ecosystem: Engineered > Bioreactor > Anaerobic >...
TCATGAAGGAGGGCGCACAGGGACGAACGGGCCCGCCCGTCATCGTCGACAACAAGAATCCTTTTCAATACCGCAAACCGCTTTCACGCGCCCCGGAGAACGAGGCGCCATCGTTAACGTCCGTTGAAACGCTCTTTATATGCTATTCAGACGCAGGAATCAAGGCGCCGGGAAGCGTTTTCACGGACCCTCACGAGGCACCGGCCTGCCACGGGGCATCTGTCCGGTGCGGGAAAGGGGGCGGAAACGTCCGCCGGAATTTTCCGTGATCCGCCCCCTCAGGATCTGGAAAAAAGAGGAAACAGGGCCTTCCGGCGGCGACGCGGGGGTAACGGCGGGGAAGGAAGGGAAAACCCTCGGGATTTCCTACAGGGACCTCCCGGTGTGAAAACCCTCCTCGATGGCGTCCTTGATCATCCGGGCCCCGGCACAGTCCCCCACGGCATAAACCTCCGGAGCAGCATTCCTGAAGGCGGCCGTTTTCGACGGATCGGCCCTGTAACCCGCCGCCAGAACAACGGAATCGGCGGCCACGAACCCGGGGAAACCCTTCCGGAGCACCTTGACCCCGTCGCCCGTTATCTCGGTGACGGTGGTCCCCGTTTCGAGTTCCACGCCCATTTTCTTCAGCCGGGCCAGGAAAAAAGGCCTGTAGGTGGGAGAAACGTTCTGGGCCATGCGGTCCATCATTTCAAGAACGATGACCCGGGTCACGCCTTGCGCCCTTTCGAGGAGAAACTCCGCCGTCTCGCAGCCCACCATGCCGCCCCCGATGACGATCACGGTCCCCCTCACCGCCTTCCGGCCCGCGAGCACCTCTTCCGCCCCGGCGACCCGGGACCCGCCGGCACCGGGTATGTCGGGGACGAGGCTGTCGGCGCCCGTCGCCACGATGAGAACATCCGGCTTTTCTTCCCCGATCCTTTCGGGCTCTGCGGGGCATTCGAGGCGGAAGCGAACCCCGGCCTTTGTCGCCCGGGCCGCCAGGCTCCGGGCGAGGATCCCGATCGGCTCCTTGAAGGGCGGGAGGGCCGCCGTGAGAAGGCGGCCGCCCAGGTCTCTTTCCCTCTCGAAAAGGGTCACATCGTGGCCCCTCTCGGCCGCCGCCAGGGCCGCCGCCAGGCCCCCCGGTCCGCCGCCGACCACGAAGACCCGTTTTCGGCTGTCGGCGGGGCGGGGCTCCGTTTCTTCCTCCCTTCCCGCCCGGGGATTGACGACGCAGGAGGTGGAAAAAATCCGGCCCCAGTTTTTGTAGGTGCCCATGATCTCTCCCAGGCAGTGGGAACAGGCCAGGCAGGGAACGATCTCGTCGGTCCGGCCCTCCCGGGCCTTGTTCGGGAGTTCCGGGTCGGCGAGAAGGGCCCGGCCCATGCCGGCCAGGTCCGCTTTCCCTTCCGCCAGGATCTTCTCGGCGATGAAGGGGTCGTTGATCCGGTTGGCGGCGATGACAGGAATGCCGACGGCCTCCCGGATGCCCCCGGCCAGGTGGGCGAAGGCCCCCGGCGGCAGGGACGGGGCCACCGTGGGGACGGGCGACTCGTGCCACCCCGTATACACGTTGATCATGGCGACGCCCGCTTCTTCCAGGACCCGGGCGACGATCTTCGATTCCGCCAGGGTGTGCCCCCCCGTCATCTGCTCCTCGATGTTGAGCCGGCAGCCTACGGGGAAATCCTTTCCCGCTTCCTCGCGGACGGACGCGACGATCTCCAGGATGATCCGCATCCGGTTCTCCAGGGTCCCGCCGTATCCGTCGTCCCGCTGGTTGCTGACCGGTGAAAGGAAACGGTTGAGAAGATACCCGCCGCCGACGAGGATTTCCACGGCGTCGAATCCCCCTTCCCGGGCCCGGCGGGCCGCCTTGCCGTATTCCGCGACGACAAACCGTATTTCGTCGACCGTCAGGACCCTTGGGGTGACCCGCATCATCTGGTTCGTCACCGGCGACGGTCCCACGACCTCGGGGACGTCGTCCCCGAAGGCGATGTGATAGGACGTGATGAGCTGGGCCGCCGACTTCGCCCCCTCGTCCCGCAGCCTGGACGTCAGCGGGCGGAGGAAAGGAACGAAACGGTCGTGAAAGAGCCCCGGCTCCTCGGGGGAACCCGCCCGGACGGGGGAAAAGGGGATGATGATGAGCCCCGCGCCGCCCCGGGCCCTTTCGGCGAAAAACCGGATGAACCGCCGTCCCACCGTTTCATCGGGTTCCCCGTATCCCGTCGTCATGGGAAGCATGACGATCCGGTTCCGGATCGTCATGCCGCCGATCCTGACCGGTTCGAAAAGGCGCGTGAATGTCATGTCTCTTTTCCTTTCTTCAGGACCCGCCGGGCTTGCGCCACCCCTTCATTTTATTATTTTCCTGATCGGCTCGCAGCGTTTTCGGGCCGTGTCCATGAAGTGTTCCGAATTGACGATGTACCGTTCGTGGCGCCCCCGGCCGACCTGGCCAAGCTCGTCGAAGGCCATGAGATCGAAAACCAGCCCTTTCCCCTCCACGCCCACCAGCGTCGCCACCACGGTGATCGTCGCCCCCAGGAAGGTCGGGCTGAGATAGGTGACGGAAAAGGACGTGGCGACGGTCACATACCCCTGCGGGAGGAGCGGGTCCACGACCTGGATGGCCGCCTCGATCATGAGGGCGGTGAGCGGCGGCGTGGGCAGGAGTTCGGTGAGCGCGCCGTGCCCGTAGGCCAGGTTGTCCGATTCGCCGATGGTTTTCTGAATGGTCCTGGAAAGGCCAGGTTTCAGGTCCGGCAGGTCCCACTGGAGGTTCAGCTTGTTCATGTCCTTCGGTCTCACTTTCCCTTTATTTCAAATAAGACGACTTCGTAAAAAGATCCATAGGCTGTGTTGCCCTTCATCCCCCGTCATTGCGACGTACCAATAAGTACGCCTCATTCCTCGGGATTTGGGCGCCTTGCCTCTGGATCTTTTTACAAAGCCGTCGATAACTGAACATTTTTCGGCTTTTACGAGTTCATCAAATAAAGCCCCCCCAGTCGAGGAATGGGCCCCTGAAGGCGGGCCCCCGTCACCGGGGGGCTGACCCGCCGCGCTAAATCTTGAACATGGCGAGCATGACACCGGCGGCGATGGCCGAACCGATCACCCCGGCCACGTTGGGGCCCATGGCATGCATGAGAAGAAAATTACGGGGGTTTTCCCTCTGTCCCACGACCTGGGAAACCCGGGCGGCCATGGGAACGGCGGACACGCCCGCCGACCCGATGAGGGGGTTCACCTTGCCCCCCGTGGCGAAATACATAACGACCCCGAAGAAAACGCCCCCCGCCGTTCCCACGCAGAAGGCGGCCATTCCGAGAAGGATGATGAGTATGGTCTCAAGGGACAGGAAAACGCCGGCGTTCGCCGTGGCCCCTACCGTGAGGCCCAGAAAAATCGTCACGATATTGATCAGGGCGTTCTGGGACGTCTCGCTGAGCCGCCTCACCACCCCCGATTCCCGAAAAAGGTTTCCCAGCATGAGCATGCCCACGAGAGGCGCCGCATCGGGAACCAGGAGGGAAACGATGACGGTCACGGCAACGGGAAAAACGACCCGCTCGGTTTTTGAAACGGGCCGAAGCTGATCCATGACGACGAGGCGCATCTTCTTCGTCGTCATGAGCCTCATGATGGGAGGCTGGATGATGGGGACGAGAGCCATGTAGGAATACGCCGCGACGGCGACGGCCCCGAGAAGGTGAGGCGCCAGCCGGGCGGTGAGGAAGATGGCCGTCGGCCCGTCGGCCCCGCCGATGATGCCGATGGAGGAGGCCTCCTGAACGGTGAACCCGAGGCCCAGGGCCCCCATGAAGGTTCCGAATATGCCGAGCTGGGCCGCCGCGCCCAAAAGAAGCGTCTTGGGGTTGGCGATGAGGGGACCGAAATCCGTCATGGCCCCGACGCCGAGAAAGATGAGGGGCGGGTAAATCCCCAGTTTCACCCCCTGGTAGAGGTACCACAGAAGCCCCCCCAGGGCGGTCTTCTCGGCGCCCGTCGCCGGGTCGATGGTCACCGACGGCGGTGCCATGAGCCCCGTCCCGGGCAGGTTCGCGAGAAGCATGCCGAAAGCGATGGGAACGAGAAGAAGGGGCTCGAAGCCCTTGACGATGGCCAGGTACAGAAGAAGGAACGAAACGGACAGCATGACGATCTGGGCAGGGGATACGGTGACGAACCCGGTGCTCATCCACAGGTCCTGGAGGATCTTGACCAGGTTGATTTCCACGAAAACCGACTCCTCTTAACCGATGATCGCCATCACGTCGCCGGCATTGACGGAATCCCCTTCCTGAACGGCGATTTTCTTCACCGTGCCGGCCCGGCCGCAGAAAATGTCGCTTTGCATCTTCATGGCCTCCATGGACAGGATGAGATCCCCTTCCACGACTTTCTGACCCACCTCCACGTGAATGTTCAAAATTTTCCCGGGCATGGGCGTCGTGATGATCTCATCGCCCGGCACGGCACCGGGAACGAGCGTCACGGGAGCCGCCTGGTAGGGTTTCCCCGAACGCCCGGCCTCACTTTCGGCGCCGCCGATTTCCTCCACGGCGACCTCGTAGGTCTTTCCATTCAGATGAATGCGGAATTTTCTCATGACGGTCTGCTCCGCCCTTTCCGGCCGTCGGCCTCATTCTTTCGTCGGGGTGAGTCCGGCCTGACCCGTTATGGTCCTCCTGTCCCCGGGAAAACCTGTTTTCTTCAAACCCCCGGTCGACCGTTTTCCCTTGGTTCCTGAAGGCAGGCCGCCAAGGCCGCCGCGATGACGACCTCGATTTCATCACCCCTTTGCACCTCTGCCGCTACCTGGACTTTAGCCACCGGCTCCCGGGTTTCGGCCGCCGGCTTCCGGTGGTTCCTTCGCCGTTTCCCCACCTCGGGAGGCGTGTCCTTCCCGGCGAGGGCCGCAAACCTTCCCAGGGTCTTGATAAGCCCCATGAGAAGGACCAGAGCGAAGAGAACGGTGCCCATGCCGATGAGTGATACGGTCAGTCCAAAGACAAACAACCCGATTCTCCCTGTGACGGCGACCCGCTTCGCGGGCCCCCCGGCCGCCGCCGGCCCCTGTTAAGGCCCCGGCGAAACCGGGCCCCTAAATAGCACACCCCTTCGAAATGAACAATCGTCTTCTTTTGAAAACCGGCACCCCTTTCAAGGCTCGCGGCGCGCCAGCCTCCTTCTGAGCCCCGTGTACCTCATTTCCGTCCGGTTGTTCCGGACGGCGATGGCCACCGCCTTTTTCGTTCCCACCAGGATAACGAGCCTTTTCCCCCGGGTCACCGCCGTGTAAAGAAGGTTTCTCTGGAGAAGGATGTAGTGCTGGGTGAGGACGGGGATCACCACGGCGGGGTACTCGGATCCCTGGGATTTGTGGACCGACACGGCATAGGCGAGAACGAGCTCGTCGAGATCGGAGAAATCGTAAACGACCTCCCGGCCGTCGATGACCACGGTGACTTCGGCGGTCTCGCCGTCGATGGCGATGATTCGCCCGATGTCCCCATTGTAAACCTCGCGGTCATAGTCGTTCACGATCTGCATGACCCGGTCACCGACCCGGAAAGTGTTTCCGCCCCGGGTGACCCCGCCTTCACCGGGGTTGAGCGCTTTCTGAAGCGCCACATTCAGGTTGGCCGCCCCGACGGTGCCCCGGTGCATGGGGGTCAAGACCTGGATGTCCGTCACCGGCGAGAGCCCGAACCGTTTCGGGATCCTCTCCCCGACGAGACGGATGATTATCTCCAGCACCTTTTCCGGGTCTTCCTGCTCGATGAAGTAAAAATCGTCGAGGCCGTCCCCGGCGTTTTCGAACACGGGCAGGGTCCCCCCGTTGATCCGGTGGGCGTTGACGATAATGGAGCTCTCCCGGGCCTGGCGGAAGATTTCACTGAGCGCCACGACGGGGACGACACCCGAATCGATGATGTCCTTCAGGACGTTCCCGGCACCGACGGACGGAAGCTGGTTCACGTCCCCCACGAGGATCAGGGTGGCCCTTCCGGGAACGGCCTTGAGGAGGTGATGCATGAGGATCGTGTCGATCATGGAAGCCTCGTCGATGACGAGAAGATCCACGTCGAGGGGCGCGTTCTCGTTTTTCTGAAAGCCCCCCTTTCTCAGGTTGTATTCGAGAAGACGGTGTATGGTCTTCGCCTCCTGCCCCGTGGTCTCGCTCATCCGCTTCGCCGCCCTTCCCGTGGGGGCGGCAAGCAGGATTTTCGTCCCCACGGCGGAGTATAGTTTCAGAACGGCGTTGATGATCGTGGTTTTTCCCGTCCCGGGCCCCCCGGTGATGACCATCATCTTGTTCTCGGAAGCGCACCGGACCGCGGCGACCTGTTTTTCCGCCAGGCGGATGGAGAGCTTCTCCTGGACCCAGGGGAGGGCCTTGTCGGCGTCGATCTTCCGAACCGCCGGAGGGGTGTCGAGAAGGGCCCGGAGCCGGGCGGCGGCGTTGGTTTCCGCCACGTGATACCCGGCGAGATAGACCGCCTTGTGGTTTTCCCGGAATTCCGGGCCGTCTTCGTTCAGGTCCTCGATGACCACCTGTTTATCCAGGGCCGCGGCGGCCAGGGCCCGAAGGATGACGTCCCGGTCGATGCCGAGAAGCTCCCGGCATTTCTCTACCAGGGTCTCATAGGGGCCGTATACGTGTCCCTCGTCGGCCATTTCATGGAGTGCGTAGAGTAGGCCCGCCTGGGCCCGGAGGTCCGAATCCCTGGCGAACCCGAGTTTCTCGGCGATCCGGTCGGCGGTGACGAAACCGATGCCGAAAACGTCCGCGGCGAGGCGGTAGGGGTTCTCCCGGACAATGGAGATCGCGTCCCGGCCATACTGCTTGTATATCTTCGCTCCGTAGGCGGTGCTGACACCGTGGGACTGGAGGAAAACCATGACTTCCCGGATCTCTTTCTGCTCCGCCCAGGCCCTCCGGATCATGTCGATGCGTTTTTCGCCGACCCCGTCGACCTCGGCCAGCCGTTCGATGTCCTTCTCGATGACATCCAGGGTTTCCTCCCGGAACCGCTTCACGATCCGGCGGGCCATGACAGGACCGATCCCCTTGATGAGGCCCGATCCCAGGTATTTCTCGATGCCGTGGACCGTGGCCGGTGTCGTGCTCCGGCAGTGGACGATTCGAAACTGCTCGCCGTATTTCGGGTGGGTTCCCCAGGCCCCCTCCATCCGGACGATCTCGCCGGGGGTGGGGTTGACCATGTTCCCGATCACCGTGACGAGATCCCGCCGCCCGTACACCTTGACCCGGGCGATGGTGTACCCGTTTTCCTCGTTGGTGTATGTCACCCTCTCGATCTGGCCCTGGAGAACGGTCAGACCGCCGGTGGTCGTGGACGTCATGAGCGGATTCTCCAAAAAATCATTTCGGGGTCCCCTTGATACGGTCTTTTCCGACGAAAACCTTACCAGATCTATTGTGGATTCATCAATCCAAAATCATTGTAAAAAAGGGACTCGCCATGTCCTTCTGCAGCAACCATTAGAAGGGAGAAGGCCGAAGCCGCTTCCGCTCTTCGGTAGACCAGACAGCTCGAATACACCCGGCTTCGGAGCCTCGCGGGACGGCAAGGGGATTTCCAGCAGGTGACCCGGGGCGCCCTTGACGACGCCCTCGATGCCTTTGCCGTCAAATGCGAATATATATTTTTTAAGTGGCCTAAATAACTGATATCATTAAGAACCATTAACCGATGTGACCCGATAAAACCCTATATGATTCGGTGAACTGTCGACAACCGTAGACAGTCCGGTTATAGATCATTATATATGACGAAATAGAAGTTGTATCAAGGTAACATAGATGCATTGCATCTTGATATAAAAGGATAAATGTCTATCTGTGAAATTAAAAATATGACTGGGTTAGTCCAGATTGTCCTGATGCACGCCAAATGCGTGCCACCGTCCGGTGTCGTGGGTCAAAGCCGTTTCTTTCGATCATTCTCTAATCAGCTTTACCCATGGGCCATTTGGCGGCCATGTCCACCCAAACGGCATTTCTCCCCGCACCGCCTCGATGACCGGCATCAGGAAGACGGAAACTTCGTCGATGACGGCATCGAAATCCCCGGGCACATCCTCCGGCTTGGATTTGCGAAGAAAGGCCCGCCAGTATGCCTGCTTCTGTACATCTTTCCGGAATTCATCTGTAAACGCCCTCGGCACATGATCCGGCAGTGGGGTTGAACGGCGTCTAAACGTATTGCGGATGGCCTCGCAAAGAGTCTGACCGTCGAATTCGAACAACCGGCTCATCAGCCACAAATCATAGAAGTCCTTCATTCGGCTGTTTGCCATACCCAGGCGAACCATCGCTTCGAATTTTTCGGCCACCATCGTGTACCGAGTATAGGCCAGAAGGTGCGGCGGAGGATCGTCAAGCAAGGTCGGATATTCGATTCGTTCCGGTTCCGGTGTAACCGCATCACCAAAACCGATGTCGACCTGAAGAGGGATTCGGGCTTTGTGGAGAACGGCCACCAGGGTCACCCTGATACCGTCATACGCTTGTTCTTCCCGGATCAGTGCGGTGTGGACCGTATCTGGCATAAACGTGATGCCATCGCTGTGTTCTGTCGTGATTTGGCAAAGGTCTACGAAAATACGGTGGATATGTTCGGCATCCGCAGGTTCGAAACCCAGGAGATCTACATCCCTCGTGACCCTGTAGCTTTGTCCTTTCCAGACCAGGAACAAACTCGCACCCTTGAGAATGAACCTGTCCACGTGGGGTGAAATGCCAAGACGATACAAAAGGCGTTCGATGCCATAGCGGGAGAGCAGGAGATTGAAGTCTTCCCCGCGGGTTCTTGCATGGTTCAGAAGGCGCTCGAAAGCAGAGTGGCCGGCATTGCGCTTTTTGTTTTGGCTCATGTGAGGGTTTCCAGGTAGGGACGCATCACATTTGCCACACGGCAAACCTTTGCGGCTTCCAACATTTCGTCCATAGTTGCCTTTCGGGCTCTCCATGTTTCCCGGAGCGCCTCCAGGGCGACATCCAAGCCGACTTTGTTTCGGAACTTGAAGCAGTCGGCGACGGTCTTGGCCGGACTATAAATTTTTACCGTGGTTCGGTCTACTTGGTGTTCCTCGACCCCGAAGCTGAAAGCCAAACCGCTGAAGCGAACAATCTCTATAGGGGGATAATCAAACTTCGGTTCCCATTTTTTGTTTTCAATGGCAATCCACACGCTATGGGTGACTTGCGTTGTCAGATGGTGAAACTCCAGGGCTGAAGTCAGGCAGATCACCGCGTTCGGCACTTTTTTGGCCACTTCCGCCAGTGAAAGGGACTCGCTTGTCTGGGCGCCAGGCAGAACATAGAGCCCCCGTCCTACCCTGGCCAGTTCTCCTTTACGATACAGCCTTAAAAGGTATTCGCGGTGAATTCCAGCCGCCTCCACATCGCGAGGCCGAATGAGTCCGATTCGCTTGGCAAGATCGATGATTACCTGTTTTCGGTCCATTAGTCATCCCTGTGTCGTTTCCTTGGTAAGTATAGACGCTTACCGAGGAAATGCAACAAGATTTTTTAGGTATTCTGTTCAGTCTGGTCGCTGACACTACCGGGAACAGTTAGATGGACATCGAACGATTCAAGAACCGGGTGCAGTGATGCCTGGACCAACTCACTGTCGTCATCGCCTGCCGGATCGATCCGGGCACTGTCTTTCTTCTCAAGGGAAACAGGTCGCTGGAACTGCGGCAGCATCAACGCTGCGAGGTCATCCTCTACGCTTCTGGCCCCCCATACCTCGACACTGTGCTGGCCTAAAAAAAGACCTGTAGGGTGTTTCCGGTCCCACAAATGAGCCTCGTGGTGTTCCGACGGGAGGACCTGGCCGCGTATTCGGTGGAGCCCTTCGACTTCATCGCCCAGGACTTGGGCACCATGTAACCCCTTGATATTTGTTACGCCTGCTGTGATTCGAACACAGGACCCACGGATTAGAAGGACAAGGCGCTTCGGAACGACCTAATCGGGGCTTACAGGAATATCAATGGCTATTCCGACGTTCCCGAAACCCTTCAAACGCTTAAGCGGCGGGGCTTTCGGCGCGCCATTCCATCAAGCCGATCGCCGGCCATGCTGGAATGGGCCGTGAAAAGCAGCAGCATTCAGGATGGGTTCGACCGCCTCCTTCCGGTGGGGGAAGCCGGGATTTACAAGCCCGATCCGAGGGTCTGCGGGCTTGCGGAGGCTGTCTTGAGGGACACCCGTTGCCCCGGCTGAAAACACCGATCAGATAAACACCGACCCTCGGAAGGCTCTTTGTCTTGCGGCCGGTTGTCTTCGCATCCGATCTGCTTTTCAGATCCTCCCCGATTGCACCATCAAAATCGCATCTGTAAGATACGACCAACAGAAGGGAAATAGAGGAAGAAACAAAAATTAGACGGGGCCGCCTGAACGGCAGCATGAGCGGGAGGCTTCGAAAACATAAACGAAAGAATCAAAGGAGACGGGCCATG
>Ga0209605_1004998_pt1 | contig 10482 bp, 8 predicted proteins | sample AD_UKC035_MetaG_FD_184408 | JGI IMG/M metagenome (GOLD analysis project Ga0209605, IMG submission 184408) | Active sludge microbial communities of municipal wastewater-treating anaerobic digesters from USA - AD_UKC035_MetaG (SPAdes) (version 2) | ecosystem: Engineered > Bioreactor > Anaerobic >...
GAAAAAACAAAAACGACCTCGTTGTCGGGCAAATGAGAAAACACCAAGGGTTTGCATTCATCGATACGGCGGTTCGCGACGGGCGACGCTATGGGATCACCACACGACTGTTATCGATCCCCGTCGATCGCGTTCGCCCCATTGCGGGCTCTTCATTTCACGGTTTTGAAATTCCGTCCGACATCGATTTCCCCTTTGCTCTCGTTCGTGCTCGCAATGCCTTCGCTTACCGCATCGACAACGGAAAACGCACCAAAGCCAACCCGCTCGCCCATCGTTCGGCCATTGCCCTGGTCGACAAAAAAACCTTTCATGGCGGGGTATTACACTATCAGACCGCAGATGGTTTCTGGGTTTCCGACCGTGAAGTATCCCGCCTCGACCCCGCGCGTCGTATGCCAGCTTGGGGAAAAAATGGCGAACGATGGATCGATATCAACATCACCAAACAAACTCTCGTCGCCTACGATGGTACCAAGCCTGTTTTTGCGACCCTCGTTTCGACCGGAGAAGCCGGGCTCGGAGATCCGGAAAAGTCTAAATCGACCAAACGTGGAATTTTTCGGATCGATCGAAAACACTTGACTGCCACCATGTCCTCCTCCGAAGTCGGCGAAGAGTTCGAACTCAATGATATCCCCTTCGTGCAGTACTTCGAAGGCGGCTACGCACTCCACGCCGCCTATTGGCATGATGACTTCGGGGTGCCCAAAAGCCACGGTTGCATCAACCTCTCGCCAGATGACGCCAGACGGCTATTTTTCTGGACTGAGCCTCGAATCCCCCCGGATTGGCACTCGGTACAACGCTCGCTCACCGGATCCGTCGTTTTCGTTCACCCTTGACCCGGCCCAATCCACATCAGGGACACGCCTGCCCCGCTTCCACCGCTTCTATCGATACCTCAGCCTCCAAAGGCTCTTTCATTCGATCCAAGACGACAACGTCGTCGTCGTTGCGTAGTTCCACCCGAAGATGATGCTTTCCCGTTGGCGACGACAGCTTCTCGAACGGAACGTCGGTAACGAGGGAAGCGCTGCGAATCATTTCGTTTCCGTCGACAAAAAATACCGCATGCCCGCACTGTGAATACGTTTCGCCGCAATAGCCGATGGGGCGCAATAGCCAGTTCTGCGCTTCGATGCGAACCCGGACCGCCGGAACTTCGTCATCGTGAAACATGACACATGCCCCGTCCGAAGGAAAAACAACCGATAGGGAAGGGGGACCGAGTGGGATTACCGCCTTGGTTTCATCGTCATCCCCGCACCCCGCCATGGTCAACACTGTCAGCCCCGCGACGAGCCACGTAACCAAGCAAGCAGCGTGTCTTCGACAGGTGCCAAGCCAACGCAAACGACGAATTCCAATCATCACGGCCAACAGACTAATCTCCCATCGAACGCTACGCCACTGCCTCCGCACCCGCCACCCATCGCGGCTGTGCTGCCGGGTTCACCTTCACACTCACCAAACGAGATACACCGGGCTCTTGCATCGTGACCCCATACAATACATCCACCGACTGCATCGTCCTTTTGATATGCGTGATCAATATGAATTGAGAACGGTCCGTCATCGAACGCACCAGATCGTTGAACCGAGTCACATTGGCCTCGTCCAGCGGCGCGTCCACCTCGTCGAGCACGCAAAAAGGTGATGGTTTATGCTGGAAAATAGCGAAAATAAGGGATACCGCCGTCAGCGCCTTCTCGCCACCACTGAGCAATTCTATCGAGCCCACTTTCTTCCCCGGCGGTTGCGCTCGTATCTCTACCCCTGTTTCGAGCAAATCCTCCGGATTCGTCAGCACCAAGGTGGCTTTGCCGCCTTGGAACATACGCGGAAAAATCTCTTGAAATCGCTCGTTGACACTATCGAAGGTGTTGCGAAACAACCGACGACTCTCCCGGTTCATTTGCTGGATTGCCTGCTCCAAGTCCGATAGCGCCTTTTCGAGATCCTGTTTTTGCGTCGTGTAAAACGTGTATCGCTCACTTGCCTTGTCATAGTCTTCTACCGCATCGAGATTCACCGGACCCATTCGATCAATCAGGTTTCCCAGCTCCTCGATGCGTGCCCGATGTTCGTCGTCCGGGCGCGGACGCTTGTGATAATCCCCCACTACCGTTGCCAAACGAAGACCTCGAAACTTCTCCGCAATCGCCTCAAATAGGTGCTGTTTTTCGAGTTCCAACTTCTGAAGCGCCATCTCATGACGGCGCTGCTTTTCCACGTCTTGATCCAACCGATCACGCAATTCCTTGATTTCGGTTTCATGAACCGCCAGCGCGCTGCGTGCCGCATCCAACGATTGTTTGCGTCGTTCGAATTCTGCATGCGAGGCTTTTGCCGCGATCGATGCTTCGACCATTCGTTCTTTCAACGAATACAATTCCGCGGCGACATGCCCTTGCTCTACGGACGAGGAGGTGATCTCTTGCTCGAGCCCATGGTCTCGATCGAGCAGTTCATGGATGGAACGATCCAGTCTTTCCTGGGTTGCACGCATCGAACTCGCTTGCTCTCGAATGCGCACAAACTCGATTTTCCGCTCCGTACAGGTCTCTTTCTGTAGCGATACTTGTTCAGTAAAGTTGCGAGATTCCTGCTCCGCCACCTCGAGTTGTTCCGCGACAGCTTTCGCCTCAGCCTGCGATCGGAGCAAGGTTCGTTCCACCTCATCACGCTCGAGCGCGGTATCGTCGAGACGCATGTCGAGCGCCTCCACTTCCTTTTCAATCTCACCAAGTCTCGAGTTCACCGTGGTCATCTGATCGTCGAAACGCCGAAGATCATGGTCGAGTGTTACCTTTTCGAGCTGCAAATCGCGCTCTGCGCTTCGCTGCCGTTCGAGCTGGTCCCCCAACTCGAGTATCTCTTTTCGAAGTGATTCATGCGATGCCAAGGCAGTATCCGCGCGCTTTTCCTGTTCGACAACCTGCTGGCGCATCTCACGAAGCCGCAGCTTCTGCTGGACGAGGGCCGCCGCGACCTCATCCCCAGCCCCGCCACTTATCCGGCCATCGCGGTGATATACCGTTCCCTCCACGGTGACGAGCGTTGCTTGCACACCTTGTGATCGAAGGCTTCGCGCCGTGTCGGTATTTTCAACCAATAAGGCGTCGCCCACCAAGGCGTGCATAAGAGCCTCATATTCGCGGGGATAGCGCAACCGATGCAGCAGCGGTCCAAGGACCCCCGCGGCTTTCACATCCCACGCCGTCGCGACGAATGGTGGACTACAAAAGATGACGCTCGCTCGACCCGCTTTGCGTGCCGCAAGTTCCCGAAGCAGCACGGTGGCTCGGTCCATATCACGTACGACAACGGTCTGGAGTCTGTCTCCCATCAACGCCGCGAACGGAACAAGACAATCTTCGTGCGGTTCGATGAGATCCGCCACCATTCCCACGATGCATGGATCACGGGTATCCATGAGCGATCTTGTTCCCGATCCCACGCCTTCGAGACGCGCATGCACCTCCTCCAAAGCGCGAAGTTGCCCTCGACTCTGACTCAATTCACTTTTTACCGACTCCACATGCCGGTCACTGGCTACCATACGCTCTCGCAAGCCTTGCAGTTGCGTGGAATAGTCACTCACCTTTTGTGTCGCCGATTGCAGGTCTTGATCCAGTGTGACGACGGATTGAGCGAGCGATGCACGCCGGTCCTGCACTTCCTTCAAGTCTTCGCGAAAACGTTCGGAATCGATGATCAGTCTTTCTCGACGCAAGCGCATATCTTCGAAACGCTGGTCGAAGGCGGAAAGACGCTCTTGGCAAGCGGCGGCCGAGGCGCTGCTTTTCGCCATTGTCGTTCGGAGCCAGCTCGTTCGCGTTTCCACTTCGCGCAATTCGTGTTCGCGCAAGCGAAGCTTGTCTTCCTCGATGCGCAATCGCTCAGCATGCTCCGCCTCCGTCTGTTCGAATTTCGACAGGTTTTCGCGGACAGCCGCTTGCTCTTTTTGAAGTCGTTCTGCCTCGATTCGTAGTCGCTGCCGTTCCTGGGCAGCGGCTTGTTGGCGTTCTCGAAGCACCCCCAGCCGGTCCATCGAGCGCTGCGCTTTGGCATCGCAGGTTCGTACTTCGTTATCAGCGAGAAATGCAGCGTTTTGATCCTTGTCGACCTGGTTTTCCAAGAGGACGCATTCCGCTCGGCCCGCTTCCAGCACCGATTGGCGCGTGCCGAGTTCCGTTCGCTCTTGCTCGACCCGCTCACGGGTCTGTTCGACTGCACCCCGCTCCACTTTTTCCACCGCCAAAATGGCAAGCAATCGGTGTGAAGCCTCATGCAACACAAGATCGTCGTGCTCTCGGCGGTAGTCGAGATACCGCTTGGCTTTGGCCGCCTGACGCTTCAACGACGCCATGTTGTGCTCGATCTCGGTGACGATATCTCCTACCCGCAGCAGGTTCTGGCGCGTGAGATCCATCTTGATCTCCGCTTGCTTTTTTCGATGCTTGTACTTGGTGATGCCAGCCGCTTCCTCGATGAGCAAACGTCTATCCTCAGGTTTTGCCGAGACAATCAACCCGATTTTCCCCTGCTCGATGATCGAATACGCCTTGCTCCCCACGCCGGTTCCCAAAAATAGATCATTCAGATCCTTGAGTCGCACTTGCGTCTTGTTTACCAAGTACTCGCTCGTGCCGTCGCGATAGAGCCTGCGGGTGACCGCGATCTCGGGATAGTCCCGGTATTCGATGGGCAGCGTTCGGGCGATTTCCGGATCCGAATTGGAAAACGTGATGGTGACTTCGGCGAAACCGAATGGTTTTCGGCTTTCCGAACCCGAAAAAATGACGTCGCCCATCGATTTGCCTCGCAATTGACGAGGCGATTGCTCTCCCATACACCAACGGATGGCATCCACGATGTTTGACTTCCCGCATCCGTTGGGTCCGACGATCCCCGTCACATCGTGGTCGAAGTGGACCACCGTGCGGTCGACGAATGACTTGAAGCCAGAGATTTCGAGCTTCTTGATATACATGATGTGGACTGACGTGAACGGACCGTGGGTGTCATTTGATGACGTGACATATATGGTCCTGCCCCTCCTGCTACCTGTACTGCGTTCGGAGCGCAAGGCTTTCGAACGTTCAGACAGTGGATGGACTCTTGACAGAATGATTCGCAAGACGCATCGGGAAGCGTGCGTCGCGGCGGATTGATGCTACGCCGTGCAGGAAAGGTGTCTGACTATGCCTACTTACGAGTATAAGTGCGCCGCCTGCGGCCACGAATGGGAGGAAGAACAACGGATCGTCGATGCCCCGCTCGATACTTGCCCCGCCTGTAAGGAAAAAACAGCCCATCGACAAATTTCGGCTGGCAATTTCATCCTCAAAGGCGGTGGCTGGTACGCGGACTTGTATTCGAGCCCTTCGAAAAAGGGAGGAAATGGGGGTGCCTCCAAGTCTTCCCAGCCTTCCCATTCTTCCCAACCTTCCAAGGAGCCTGCAACCCCTTCATCCTCCGCTAGTTCTCCAGCGGCCAACACCGCCGATTCCTCAAAAACATCCTAGGGTTAAGCAAGCGGAGGCTCCGTTTCGATGCGCCTTTCGGAACGTGTACCCCAGGCGAAGAATAGTGCTAGTATCGCCTCCAATACTCATGATCCCAAAAAATCCAGGGGGTCGCTCCCGAAAACTTGGGAAAGGTCGGTCCGGGCGTTCATCCAAACCCCCGCCACCAGAAATATCTCTCGAGCAACGACCTGTCGGTCGTGCCACCTTGAACGCGATTCTTCGCGAAATGCAGGAAGATATTCCGCTGGTCCGAAAGCCTTTCGTCACCATCGGATATGACGAAAAACCACTCGGCGACGATGTGTCTCCTGCGGAATCCTATGCCCCCACGTGTATCGACGATGCAAACGCGGCTCCCGAAATCATCGTCTCCGAAACTCGTCCAGGGTTGGAAACCATGGCGGTGATCGACGAAGAACTGCTGCGTGATGCACGGCAAGCCCTGCAACGGCAATCTTCCGAAACGCTCAGAAGTGCTGAAGTCTTGGAGTTGCTGACCTTCGTCATTCTCGACAAATCCTTGCCCCTGTCTGCTTCGATGGAAGAACGACGTACGTTCGTCGCGGAACGTCTTTGGCATCGACTGCCTGCCGGTGGAATCAATGCCGTTCGAAGAATCGACATTCGTCCTGCGGATGAAACGGCGTTGATGATGCGCGTGTGGTGTGCTGTGCCAAAACTGACACCTTAACTTTCCGCGCCCTGTCCTCGGTCCGTGTGCTACACGGTGGGCGCTCATGTCAACTACGCCGAAGAATCAAGAAGACCGCTACAGCCCCGCTTTCATCGAACCCAAGTGGCAAACGTATTGGGATGAACACCATACGTTTCGCTCGGTGCGTCGACCCGGGCATCCCAAACTCTACGTGCTCGACATGTTTCCCTACCCCTCGGGTGCGGGTCTGCACGTGGGTCACCCGGAAGGGTATACCGCAACCGATATCGTGGCCAGACACGCCCGAATGAAAGGCGTCGATGTTCTGCATCCCATGGGTTGGGACGCTTTCGGCCTGCCCGCGGAACAATACGCCATCCAAACCGGAACCCATCCGTCCCAAAAAACGAAAGAAAACATCGAGAACTTCCGACGACAACTCAAAATGCTCGGATTTTCTTACGATTGGGAACGGGAAATCGACACCACCCAATCGGATTATGTTCGTTGGACGCAATGGATTTTTCTACAAATCTTCCATCAAGGCCTTGCCGTCCAATCCGAGATCCCAGTCAATTGGTGCTCCGAACTCGGCACTGTCCTTGCCAATGAAGAAGTCATCGATGGAAAAAGCGAACGTGGCGGCCATCCTGTGCAGCGAATTCCCCTTCGACAATGGTCGCTCAAGATCACGGAGTATGCAGACCGATTGGTCCATGATCTCGAATGCGTGGATTGGCCCGACACCAAACTCAAGCAAATCAACTGGATCGGTCGCAGTGAAGGATGCGAGATCGAGTTCGCCGTCGACCAATATCCAAGCTCCCTTCGCGTCTTCACCACGCGCCCCGATACCCTATTCGGCGCAACCTATGTGGTCATTGCCCCCGAACACCCCCTCGTGGAAACCATCTCTGCCGCCTCGTGCAAAGATGCCGTTCGAGCCTATGTCCAGGCCGCTTCCGCGCGAAGCGATCTGGATCGAGTGGCCACTTCCAAAGACAAAACAGGTGTAGCCACCGGCGCATTTGCACGTCATCCGTTAACCGGAGAGAAAATTCCGATCTGGGTTGCGGACTATGTACTCGGTTCCTATGGAACCGGCGCCGTCATGGCCGTGCCCGGGCACGATGAGCGCGACTTTGTCTTCGCGCAAAAACACGATCTTCCGATCATCGAAGTCGTCAGTCCCGATGGAAGCCTGAGCGAATCGCTATTAAGCCCGTTTATCGAAGATGGGATCTCCGTGCGTTCCGGAGCGTTCGATGGTTTGCCGACCCCCGAAATGAAACGCCGCATCATCGATCACCTGGAACGACACCATCTCGGAAAAGCGTCCGTCAGCTATAAACTTCGTGATTGGGTGTTTTCCCGGCAACGCTATTGGGGCGAACCCTTTCCCATCTATTTTCCCGTCGAGGTCGCAAATGACGGTGATCCCCGCAAAGGTGACCCCCATACCATCCGTTACGACCAACCCATCGCCGTCGATGAATCCGAACTACCCGTGAATTTGCCAGACCTTCACGACTTCCGTCCAAGCAACGATCCAAGGGGGCCTCTGGCTCGCGCCCTCGATTGGGTGTTCTTTCAACGCGATGGAAAGTGGTTTGCTCGCGAGACCAATACCATGCCCCAATGGGCTGGTTCGTGCTGGTACTACCTTCGTTTCCTGGACCCGCGTAACGACAAGCGGCCGTTTTCAGAGCAATCCTACGACGATTGGATGCCCGTCGATCTGTATGTAGGCGGTAGCGAGCATGCCGTGCTGCATCTTTTATATGCGCGGTTCTGGCATAAGGTGCTGTTCGATATCGGCTTGGTCAAGCATCGAGAGCCGTTTCACAAGCTCGTCCATCAAGGGATGATCCTTGGGGAAAACAATGAAAAAATGTCGAAATCTCGAGGAAATGTCATCAACCCGGACGATGTGGTTCGCGAATTCGGCGCTGATGCCCTTCGCGCCTACGAGATGTTCATGGGGCCCCTCGAACAGGTCAAACCCTGGAAGACAAGTGGAATTCAAGGGGTGCGACGTTTTCTCGAGCGCGTTTATAAGCTGTGCTTGTCTTCCGAAGCGGAGGCGAAGGCCGATGAGGCAACTCTGCGGCTCGTGCATAAAACCATCAAGAAAGTGGGCGATGACATTGAAGCGATGCACTTCAATACTGCTGTCAGCGCCTTGATGATTCTGTCGAATCACCTTTCTACGCTGCAACCGGTGCCCATGGATGCGGCGCGAACACTGGTCCTTCTGTTGTCGCCCATCACACCTCATCTTGCGGAAGAACTGTGGCAACGTCTTGGCGGCACGCCATCGGTATCCTTACAACCGTGGCCTACCTACGATGAAGCCCTCGTTCGCGAAGATGTCGTGGAAATCGGGGTGCAAGTGAACGGGAAAGTGAGAGGAAGAATCGCTTTGGCGCGTGATGCTTCCGAAGATGAAGCCCTCGCTCTCGCCCTGGAACAAGAAAACGTTCGTGCTCATGTCCCCGATGGCTCCGTGCGCAAAATCATCTATCGACCCGCGCAAATTCTCAATATCATCGTGGCAAAGTAGCGAGCCGTGATCCTTCGCCAGCTCATCCAGGTGTCGATCATCGCGGTGGGGGCGCTCGGTTGTGGCTATCGATCGACTCTCCCGTCCGCAGCGCCAAGTCACTGGTGTGTACAGACACATTTGGCTCCGGCTTTGTACCCCCAAGCATCTGCCGCACTCGTTTTCGGTGTGCGAGAGGCGCTGGCGCAACGAGGATGGTTGGCAAATTGTAGCAACGCTCGGGTGCTTCGAGTCCAAGTCCTTGATGTTCGATTCGAAACGGAAGGGCTGATTGCACAATCTTCGGCGGCATCCGCCCGCGCCATGCGTGTTGTCGTCTCCGCCGCTGCGGATATCGAACTGATGGTGACCGAATCATACGAGGTGGCGTCGATGGATTCGCCGCTTGCGCAGGAACAAGCCAACGATATTGGGGTGGTCACAGCGGCGAGACAGGCCGGCCATAGGCTCGTTCAAAAGCTTGCCCACGAGCCTTCCGTCGGCACTTCGTCTCCTTGATGCATTTGTAACTATTTGTATTTACGAATAAATTATGCTCTCGTTGGCCTGAGTGCCGTTGGGTGATACCGTGCTAACACCATGATTACCGTCGGGTGTGCAGGGTTTCCCGTTCCAGCCACGAGGTACTTCCGCGAGTTTCTCTTTGTCGAGGTGCAAGAGACGCATCTTGGAGCACCGGGGCCAGGTACGGTGCGCAGGTGGCGACGGGAAGCGCCGGAGGGATTTCGTTTTGCGCTGCTTGGCCCCCGCGAAATTGGGCAAGAGGGGTTTCGCGAAGGAAAAGTCGTGGAGACGGCCATGAAGAGTTTGGTGGCGGTTGCTGCCGAATTGAGCGCTGAAGTTGCCGTATTCGTGGCGCCTCCGGACTTCCCTTGCAACCGCGCAAACAAGACCGTAGTCAAGGATTTCTTGGCGTCCACACGTAAAATGTTCAAGCTGGTGGTTTTCGATCCTGGTCCGTTGTGGGAAGCCGATGAGACCGAAAGCTTGTTGACGGCCGATCAGGTGCTGGTGGTGCGAGACCCTCTGAATCAAGGGACTTCAAAGAAAAAGAGAGCGTATTATCGTCTTCCCGGACCGGCGGGGCATAAGTCAAGGTACGAAGACCCGGCGATTGAACGTCTTGCGGAAATCGCCAAAGCAGCCAAGCATACCGAGGCCACGTACGTTTTTACCAATGTGGATATGTTCGCGGATGCCAAGCGTTTTCGAAAGGCCATGAAGCTGTGAATCTGGTTCACTGAATCGGCGATCATTGAAAGAGGGGAAGCCAAGAAAACGCCGCCTATTCTTGGGAAAAGGCGGCGTTTTCAGGGTTTTGGTAAAATGAAATCTTATTCTTCTGCGGTGCCGCAGCCTTCGAAGCACTTTTGTTCGAGGCAGGTCGTGATCTCATTATAGGCTACATTGAAGTTGCCGTCATCGCACTGTACCTTGCATTCCTCGAATGTGTTGGGATCGGTGCATTTCTCAGCAAGGCAATCCCATGATTTTCTGCATTCTTGGGACTCTTCGTTGAAACAGGCCTCGACTTCCTTGCAGCAATTGGTTCTCATGCAGGTGGAACAAGAATCGGCTTCTGGATACAATTCCTCGCAAGTTTTCGTAGAGGATCCGCCGCCCGTTCCGCCAGTCTCGCCACCGCCTGTTCCACCGGTTACGCCACCGCCCGTTCCACCGGTTACGCCACCGCCCGTTCCACCGGTTACGGCACCGCCCGTTCCGCC
>Ga0209605_1004999_pt1 | contig 10481 bp, 9 predicted proteins | sample AD_UKC035_MetaG_FD_184408 | JGI IMG/M metagenome (GOLD analysis project Ga0209605, IMG submission 184408) | Active sludge microbial communities of municipal wastewater-treating anaerobic digesters from USA - AD_UKC035_MetaG (SPAdes) (version 2) | ecosystem: Engineered > Bioreactor > Anaerobic >...
AATGTATGGGAAAATGATAAGAAAATTTTAGCTAATTTTAAAAACTATGGTTTATAATGTTTAATCATCATCCGCAAACTATAGCAGTTCCATTTCCATTTAAGGGTATTAACACTAATACTAAAGATGATATATCCTATGGTCGATTTATTCAGAATATACTAGTTAGCGATAATAAAACAGGAGCGTTGCGGTATGGTACAGAATTAATTGCTAGTTTTCCTTTTTCTGATACTTTTTTTACTCGGGAAGTTTTAGCAATTATGCCATTCTTAAAAGATGATGGAACATCTGAAAAATTAGTATATGTGAGTTATCTTGGACAGTCAGCTATTACTCATGAAAATATTACAATTGCTGAACATCCAACTTTAGCTGGATGGTGTAGAGCGACACTTGTTCTTGCCAATTTTCAACCAGATTATAGAACATTTTTAAGAAATTCAATTAATGATGGGATACGTGTTTATTTTAAACAGGTTCTTGGAGTTGAAACAGAAATTAGCGTTGTAACATCTACAGATCAATTAATAGTCTTTGATTTTCCTGTTGATAGAGCTAGCATTACTAATCCATTTAATTTTTTTATTGAAAAAGCTTTAATCGCCAGAGTTACTGCTAACGAAGCTTACGAAATAATAACTGATCAGGTAGACCCGCTTGTTATTGTCTCTTATGTCAACTTTCAAGGCAAACTATTAATTGCTAATGGAGTTGATCCAGTCAAAGTATATGATGGTAATCAATTAGTAGGTTTAAAAGCTCCTGTTCCTATTCCTAATGTTACTCCTATTACTGTAAATGGTTCTAACTTAACTTTTTCTATTCTACAAAATTACCTTGCTACGTTGCAAGCTGATATAAAAGTAGGTGATGGGCTTACTTTAGTCAGTGATAATGAAAATAGAGCAGTTAGCATTACTAACGTAGTTTATAATGCACCTGCTAATAATCAGGTTGCAATTACAATAACAGTTAATATTGCACCTCAAGCTAATGTAAAAAAAATATTATATCAAAAACTCTGTCCATCCTTTAGCTATTTAGCTGTTGTTCACAAAAGACTATGGGCAGTAGCAGAGGGTAGAACATATAAAAATAAATTTAGATCACCGCTTTTAGCTATGAGAGCTTATTATGCTGCTAAAGTAGAAAGCGTCTACGATTGGTTTAATCCCCAGACTAATCAAATTGACTTCATTAATCTAGCTAATAATTCCAGTGTTCCAGATAATCTGGAGGCAATAACAATGTTTGAAGGGAGAACCTTGTTTTTAGGAAGAGAAACAACGCAGGTCTTTATTGGAGAAGATCCGACAACTAACGATGATGGACAGAATATTACGTTGCCAGATTTTAAATGGGAACAGACTTTGCCAGTGGGGGTAATTCAGCAAACTCTATTTGTAGAAGTACCGAATAACCTTATATTTTTATCCAAGTATGGGATTGTTTCTTTGACTTCAGTAAGTGAATACTTGCAAAGGAAACTGCAAGTATCCTATCAGTTTTCAACTCCGATTGATCATTATGTCAATAGTCAGCTTAGTTTTATAGAGACTGATAGAGACTTTAGAAGTATGCGAGCTTTCTTATATCCTTATGGGAGATTTTTAGGTTTTAGGATTAAATATAGCTGTTTTATTTATCAGTTAAATGCTGAGGGAGCATGGGTTGTATTTAGTGAAAACTTTGCTGAAAGTTCAAGTATATTATATGATTCAACTACTCAAGACCTATACCTTGGGATGCCGCAAGGAGAATTATTGGTTTACTCTGATAAAGTAGGTAGGCAATCATATCGTGAATATGGTAAAGGTTATATGTCATGGTTTATTGCCTATAACTGGACATTTTTTGAAAATACATGGTCAAATACTGATATTTACATTGATAGTAAAACTTTAGAACCGATTACTGTAATGGTCAGAGTATATCTTGATCAGGACGAGACCCAAAGTATTAATGATCAATTAACTATAGAAAAACAAGGGGTATTATATGATGTTTCTCCTTTTGGTTTAAAACCATATCCTTTAAATGAAACATCTTTTACTCATGAAATAATAAAATTTACCGCTGATTCTTTAATGATTGAATTAAGCGGAATAGGAAATGATTTATTTGTGTTTAATAGATTATTTTTAGCAGGAGGAGCTAATTAATGCCTTTGAATCCATTAATTTTTGATAATAATTATTTTGCTAAGGTTCAAGCTAGGAATGACTTTATCAAAGCTGGTGATTTTGACAAACAGTTTACTACTATAGGCAGTTACATTAACCAGTTTATAGTTCCGACATTAAATCAGTTAATCTCTAGTCAAGTACCTGGTTCTAATAACCCTATAGACGCAAATAAAAATCTTATTAACGTTGGTGACGGCACTACTAAATGGGATTTTCCAAAAGCTGAATATATACCAGATTACTCATTATCTCTTAGCAAACTTGTACAAGCAAATGCAGGTTCAATACTTGCTACGGATAATAATCAAATATTTAGAGTAGTTAGCCCTAACGGGAGTGGTCTTGCTTTAACAGCGAGAGTGCAAAATACCCCTATTTGGAAAAAAATAGTAGGTAATGAATCAATTAGTAATAGAGTAATAACTAGTGATAAAATTGCTTTGCAAGGGCTTAGGTCTGAAAATTTTGGCATAAGTTTTGAAAGAACTTATATTAGAACAGTTATTAGAAATCAATTAATAGCAGCAAATACAATACCTAGTAGTAAAATAGCCAATGGAGCAATAACTGCTAATGTATTAAGTCAGTCAATGGTTAATTATTTAATTGGAATAAATAATACACAAATTGCTCTAGGAGGTAATACTGCTCCTGATAATTTTATTACAAGCCATAAATACATAAATTATTATCCAGGTGCTGCTTCTCCTGTTGATCATACAAAAATAATACCTGGTTTTCAAATATGGCAGACTTTATATTGTGGAACTGAGGGTTATAAAGCATTTACAGTTCAAAATATTGCTAATGGAGCAATTACTAGCCGAAATATTGCAGATGGTAGTTTAAATGGAGAACGTTTATTTTTTTCTCCTGATGGTAAATGGTTTAACAAAAGGACACCTAGACCAATATCACAATTATTAGCTGATGGTTGTATAGGAGTACAAAATATACCTGTTAGCTGGAGACAAAAATTAGGGTTGTAATATGAGTATAGATCAATTTACAAGAGATGCTGCATATTTCCAAGTCATGAGAGATCGCTCTATGATGATAAATGCTGAAGATTTGGATTTGCAATTTAATAATATGGTGGACTATTTGAATACAAAGATAGTTCCTATTATAAACAACTTTGTACAAGGTCAATTTATAGGGGTGAATAACCCTGCTTTAGCTGGAGCATGCTTACTTAACGTTGGTGATGGCACTACTAAATGGGAAAGTATTAATTCTAATATTTTCCCTGATTATTCTATTGCAAGAGCAAAATTTAGCCCCGTTACTCCTTTTAGTATTATAGCGACTACTCAAAATAGAAATTGGGTACCTCTACCATCTAATTTAAATGATAGTATATTATTTTCTAGAAATGCACGATCACCTGTTTGGCGTAAAGTAAATACTGGAGATATTGCTGATAAGACTCTAATAGGTGGTCATATAGCCTTAGGAGCGATAAAGATTGAACATTTAGGAGATGGACTTAGGGAAGCATTATTTGCAGCTCCTAGAATAATATTAAATGAAAATATTGCTGAGGCTCAAATCACAGAGGGGAATTTACAAGATAATAGTTTGTCCGCAGAAAAATTAGATCCTACATTACTTACAGCTAGACAAAATGGTATAACTGCATGGAATTTTGCTTGGCGTGATAACTCTATAGAAAATAGACATATAGCAGACCAAGTATTGATTGGAGGACAAGGTCTTAATAGTGTACCAACTGCGAATGGGCCAAAATACGTTTGTTTGCAAATACGCTATTCTGCCCCTAATACTGATGATAATGCTAATTATACATTTACATCTGATAATATTATTGATGAATCCATAACAGAAACTTTGATTGGTCCTACTCCTGGAGTTGGTTTTTACTCAAGATTGTTAAATGAATATCAGTTTGAAAATGGTGCAATAGAGCCAAGACATATACAAAATCAAAGCGTTTGGCTTGCTGGTATTGGTCAGGCAAATAGAAATAATTTAATACCTGCATCAGCACTTGATCCAGTAATTAGATCAAAACTCGGGGTATAGATGGCTGATATATTAAACAGGGATTTATCCTATTTTCGTACTTTGAGAAATAATAAAAGATTAATAGAGTCTTTTGATATTGATTCTCAATTTGCTACTGTTGCAGATTATTTAAATAATGAAATTATACCGGATGTTAATGCTCTAGTAGCTGGAGCATTGCCTGGAATCAATGGGAGTCCCGATTATTTTCTAACTAATGTTGGTGATGGTTCTGTTACTTGGAATACATTAAATAATGTTATCGTTGATAGTACAATTGCATCTACTAAACTGGAGAAACCACAGAACAATGGAAAAGTTTTAGTCTCCAATAACGCAGGACAATTGGATTTAGCATCTGGTCCCACCTATGCTAACATGGTACTTACCTATAGAAATGGTGATGTCCCAGAGTATAGGTTTATAAATACTGTTAATATTGAAGATAGGGCTATTACTTATGCAGATATTGCAAATGGTTCAATAATTAGAGAGCATCTGAATCAGGAAATATTAGATATAATAGATGCTGCTGTTCCTAATGAAAATATAGCAGAGACGTTAAATATTACAGGTAATAATTTTAATGATTTATCTATTACAACAGATAAATTTGTCCCTAATACTATTACTACATTTAATAAACTTGGCGTAATCCCTAATATTTTGCCAGATTTTCCTGCTAATGAGAGTTTGTATTACTCAAAAATTATTTTAAGAAGACATATAAAAAATGGAACTATAACACCTAATAAAATAAAACCTTATACTATTGGATCATTGCATTTTAACAAGGTTAAATGTATTACAAAAAATAAACTGGCTACTGGGATTATAAATGATACATTTCTGCGGTTAAAACCTGGACAAGAATATGCTATGTATTCCAATGATTCTACTAACAGAACATTACCTTTTACAGCTAGGATGTTATCGCCTAATTTTCGTGTGCAAAGACAGCATTTAGTTGTAGCAAATACAGATCCTTATGCTGTAAAAGAATTGCATCCTATAGGAGCTAAAGATTTTGAGGACAAGGTATACCTAGCTTTGAGAAGATTTGGAATTACGGGGTGAAATGAAAGTAATTAGAACCAATTTAAATTTATGCGAAGAAGCTATATTTAACTTAAGCATTAAAAAGGGTAGGGAATTAATAGGAAACTTAACTGTATATGAACATCCAGAGGACAGAGTAGGGGGGCAAGTGCATATAGAGATAGTCCCTAAATGGCGTAGCCGCTGGGTTAGCAGGAAACTCCGAGATGATTTAATGGATAAGTTAATATCTGTAGCTAAGGGGTTTGGTTTAAAAGTTTTATATAGTACGGCATTTACGGACGTAAGCCCTAGACTTCTTGAGTTTGCAGGGTTTAGCGAGTATAATGTCAGAGAACCTAAAACATATTATTATTTAATGATTGATGGAGTATAAAATATGGGTGGAGTAAGAAAGTGGTTTAGGCCTAAACAACCGCCGCCGCCAATTAGGCAATTATCAGCATCAGAATCAGTAGCAAGTAAATATACACCTATTAATTTTGTAAGTATTATGGATGGCTTAATGGGTGATAAGCTGGATGTTGTTAGAGGGGTAGACGGCAAAATTAGCATGAACTTTACTAATCCAAATGGACGGACTAGCAGAATGTCTCCAGAGCGTAATATTGACGAAAGAGCCGTAGAGGTGATTGCTTTAAGCGAGGCTATGACAAGACTCGGCAATACTATTGAACAATTAGAGGCGACAAGCCCTTATTTAATACCACAAAATCAGGAATTGATTAATAGTTACAGAACTGCTGTTAATAATGCTATGGATCGTGGTTTTGATTTCAAGCAGCAAGCTATAGATACAAAGCTTAGCAAAATGGGACTTACTAACAGTTCAACAGCTCTTGGCGTTCAAGTAGCACTGGCTCGTGAGAGAGCTAACGCCATGGCAGAAGCAGAGTTAAAACAAGCTGAACTTGCCCAAGGATTAAAACAACAGGCAATCGGTAATCTAATGAATAGAGGTAAGTTATTAGAAAGTCAGGCTAATACTGAACTTGCACGATTTGGCACTGAAACTGGAAATCAAATGCAGCTAAGAGGTCAGGACATTCAAAAGGAGATAGCACTATCAACTTTAGATCAGGACAGACAGAAGTTTTTAACCGCAGCAGGTATTGATGCTTTAAATACTGGTAACCAACAATCAATTAATGCTGGAGCTGTTGATGCTAACCGAGTTGCTGGACTTAATAATGCGCAGTATCAAAGATATAGCATGACTAGTAATCCAATGAGAGAAATGTTTGGAACATTTGGAGGTGCTCTTGCAGGAAATCTGGGAACTAGCTTTGCTAATAAATTTTCTAATAAACTTTTTGATAATAAAGGGTAATAATGAAGTCAACAGGATATAAAGAATCTTTAAATCAATATCAGGATTTAGTAAATCAACCAACTTTTGCGGATTACTTGGGTAATGCTTTCTCTAAAGTAGGGAGTCAACCAGCTATGGGAGAAGCGCAAAGAATGTCTAATGCAATGCTTTCTGGTATGGGTGCTGGTATTTCTGGCGCAGCAGCAGAGGAAAGGAGAGAAAAGTTATCACCAATGCTTGAGCAAGCTGGGCGTATTACGGCAAAAGCAGCTGAACTTGAAGCGCAAATGCAAGAAGCAGAACAAAATAGATTAAAAATAACCCAATTTATGAAACAGTCTGCTGTTCCTATTGCTCAGTTATCGCAAGCATCTTTAGCTGGCGATAGACCAGCAAGTAATGAACTAGCTAAGGGAATATACCTAAATTTCAAACAACAAGCCGAAGACCCTAGTATGGGGGATTTTGATCATTACCATAATGGAGTTATTTACTATCACAACCTTGAGACTGGGGCTATAGAGGGTGAAAATGTAATTGGTTTAATGTATCAAGCAGGAATTGACCCTGTTAGTATATGGGGACAGGATGCTCCTATGATAGAAGCGGGATTATCCCCTGGAGCTAAAAAGAATTATGAAGATTCCGAGAAAATGCGTCAGTTAGAGATGGAGGGAAAAAGAGCAGATGTTAATTTAAAACAAGCTCATGCTGGAGTATATCAGCAACAGGCTAATCAGATTCAGAACGAAATGCAAGCTCCTAAACCTAAATATAGTGAGCCAGTAATGAATAAGCTTATCGAAACAAATCAGAACTGGGTTAATAGTCTTGATAAAGAACAACAAACACTTGAGACTCAAAGTAATGCTTATAAACAAATAGCAAATTTAATATCTAGAGAAAAAGAAGCCCTTGGTAGAGCTGGTAGTGGTGTAATAAAAATGGCGCAAAGAGCTGTTAATAAGTCTGGAACGGAAAGCGAGAAAAATCAAGCATTAATAGAATTATATCAACAACCATTAATGGCGGGGATAAAACAGATGTTTGCGGGGACTACTTCTGATCGTGATGTTGCTACTTTTATTGCTGGATTACCATCACTTGATAAAAACCCAGATGCAGCGATTCAGGTAGCTTTAGAGCGAGCGGCTGGGCTTGATAACCAAATACAAAAAAATAATTTAACTCGAGATGTATTAGAAAATGATTTTGGTTATAGTGAACCTTACAATTCTCTAGCAGTACAAAATAGAGTTAAGGAACGATTTAAACCTGCAACAGCTAATACTGGGGTTGTTACTATGGCAGCTCCTGATGGGAGTACAAGACCTGTTCCAGCAGCTCAAGTAGAATATTGGAAAAGCAAAGGGGCTAAGATAATTGATGAGCAAAAATAATTTCTGGGCGGAATTTGATAATTCTTCTGAAAATCAACAAACTACAAATAATTTCTGGGCAGAGTTTGATAATCCACAAGAAACAGCTGGAATAAATGAACCTAGTATTGGTCAAAGAATAGCATCGGGGGCAAAGGCAGTAGCAGCTGGAGTAGGGGGAGCAATACCTGATACATTAAGTCTTGCTTATAATTTACCCGTAATGGCTCAAAATGCACAAGTTGCCGCTGGTAATTATCAGGCAAACCCTTATGCTTTTGATTTTGCACCCGCTGAGGAAATGACTGCTCCTGCTCCTCTTATTCCATCAGCGACAGAAGCTATTGATCAAGGCATTGATATTGCTACAGGCGGGTATACAACAACTCCAGAAGATCAAAAATATATTAATGAGGGACTAAAAACTGGTGCATCATTTCTAACTGGTGGAGGAGTTGCAAAAACTGCTCAAGGAGGAATAGCTAAACTTGGTAACATTATTGGCAATACCAGTCCTCTACAAGCTGCTGGAGCTGCTGCAATGGGCGGGACTACTTCCTATTTAGCTGATCAGGGAGCATCGACTGGCGAAGCTCTAGGCGGTGGGCTTGCTGCTAATCTAGCAGTAACAGGAACGCCTGCTTTAGCAAAAGGAGTTGGTGGGCTTGCTGGCCGTGCAGCTTTAACTGCTGTAGGCCTTGGTAAGAATAAACTGAATCTGGAAGCAGCAAAGGCAGCACAAGGATTGGATATTGCACTGCCAAAGGCAGCGGCAAGTGAGGGAAAAGCGATTGCCTTAGCTGATCAGTTTTTAAGTAAAACTCCTGTTGCAAGTGGTGTTATGAGCAAAAGATATTCAGACATGGCAGATAAAGTCATGAAAGAATTGGACAAAGCTTATGATAGTGCTTTGCCAGCAGCTGAGCGTGTTGGTGTTGAAGAAAAAATAAGACAGTTATATTTAAATGCTAGAGAATCATTACCTAATGAGGCTCAAATAGTACCCAGTAATGTAACTTCTGTTACGGAGCAGATTAAGGCAGAACTTGCAAAATCTGCTTCTTTATCTGCTGGTGAGAAAAAAGTATTAAGTATAATTAATGACTATGAAGATAAGTTTGTGCCTATGGGCATTAAAAGAATTCCAAGCCCAATCGAGGATTTAGTTGCAAGTCAGGATTCTCTTGGCAAGGTTATAGACTGGAAAGATACTAGCGTAAATTGGCAAAAAGAGAAAAAAGCCGCTGGAATGGTTAAAAGGCTTTACAATGCAATTAGTAATGATCTTGAGCAATACGGCAAAACCAATCCTGAATGGTATAATTATCAAAAGGAAGCAGATAAACTATTTACAAAACTTTCACGTAGAAAAGAGTTAGAAGAGATGTTTGGTGCAGTAGAAAATACTGCTACGGGTGAGATGTCCTATAATAGCTTGTCAAAAATACTTAATGATGAACAGAATAGAGCTAGATTACAGAAAATAACTAATCCAGAAACCTTTGATCGTCTAGACAAGCTTAGTAAAGTTGCTCGTGCGATGGCAATTAAAAATAAAAATATCCCGAATCCATCAGGGACTGCCGTAACGCAAAAAACCTTTGATCTCATATCAATTTTAACTGGAGCATCTGCGGTAGTTGCTCCTGAAAAAACAGCATTAGCAGTAATTGGTGGTTCTGGTCTTGCTCATTTATTAACTGATAAAAAAACATTGGATTTAGCTATTAAATTTGCAGAAACTCCTATTAATATTAATGCTGTGGAATTTGGAAAAAGAATGAAACAGATTACGGGTTATACTCCTGTTACTCTGCTTAGAGAAGCACAAAAACTTGAACAGGGCAAAGAAGAAAAGTCAAAACCGCAAGTAATGCCTAAACAACCAGAGAAGAAAGCACCTGCTTTTAATAAAACTATTGAGGATATGTATAATAATAAATCCATCAGGGGATTTATTGAAGCAAATTAAATAAAAATAATAAATAGCATCATAATATAATCTATAACTTTATCTAAGAATGGTGCAAGTTCCTGTCTTTCTAAAGATTGTTGCAATATTGGTCTAGTCCACAGCGTAAGTATCAGGATATAGATAATATGCTGTATTTTTATTTTTTGTTTAAATAACCTTTGTTTGATTACATAAACAATAATAAAACTTAAGATTTTTAAAAAAAGCACGTGCAAAAACTCTTATAAAGTTTTCGCAGGATTGCAACATTATAAAAAAAGCTTAATCTTTAAGCAAACTAAATGAACTATTTATGCCTTATAAGGTTGATAAGAGTTGCCCACATACTTATCTACAAAAGTTGTGGATAATTAATTGTTAGAATTGTTATTAGGTTCTTTTGCCATAAGAAATACTAGCCCACCAATTATTTCGGCTATTAAGGCAAGCTGATTGTTTTCTAGAAACATCAATCTAGTAATTACTAGTAATATAAAAATGTTTTTTAAAAAGGAGTGTTGCGTTGTAAATAATTCTAAAATTTTATGTAACCACTTCAT
>Ga0209605_1005012_pt1 | contig 10458 bp, 9 predicted proteins | sample AD_UKC035_MetaG_FD_184408 | JGI IMG/M metagenome (GOLD analysis project Ga0209605, IMG submission 184408) | Active sludge microbial communities of municipal wastewater-treating anaerobic digesters from USA - AD_UKC035_MetaG (SPAdes) (version 2) | ecosystem: Engineered > Bioreactor > Anaerobic >...
CTCATCCGGGACGGGATCCGGGGCTTCACCACCGGCCTCGCCCAGCCCATGTACGTCATCGCCACGAACATCGGCAAGATCCCCCTCATGCCCGACTACTACATCATGGGCAAGACGGACACCGAGTACACCCTGAAGAACTACCAGGGCCTGTACACGAAGATACCGAACATTCCCGAATAGGGAAGCGGATTCCCCTTCGTCGAAGGGGAGCGGACGTTTTCTCCCGTTTCCCGCGGCCGGCGCCACGCGTTTCGGCATTCCGCGGGAGGCGGTAAAAAGAACAAGGGGAGGTAGGAATGAAGAAGCTGATTGCGGCACTCATCATGGTGGCTTTCGTCATGACCGGCACGGCCCTGGCGGAGGACAAGGTACTCATCGTGGGTTGCGACACCAATTTCATGCCCTTTGAATTCAAGCAGGGGGACAAGTACGTCGGGTTCGACATCGATCTGTGGGACGCCATCGCCAAGGACCTGGGCCTGAAATACAAGCTCCTGCCCATGGACTTCAACGGCCTCATCCCGGCCCTCCAGACGGGCAACATCGACGTCGCCATCGCCGGCATGACCATCAAATCCAAGAGGGAGGAAGTGGTCGACTTCGCCTATCCCTATTACCAGTCGGGCCTCCTTCTCATGGTCGGCGCCAGTGAAAAAGACATCAAGAGCGTGGAAGACTTGGGAAACAAGACCGTGGCGACCAAGCTGGGAACGACGAGCGCCGACTTCGCGAAAAGCCTGAAGACGAAGGAAGTGAAGCTCTATCCCAACATCGACGGGGCCTACCTGGAGCTCCAGGCGGGCGGGGCCGACGCGGTCATCTTCGATTCGCCGGCCATCCTCTACTACATCAAGACGGAAGGACAGGGCAAGGTCAAGACGGTGGGGCCCCTCTACCAGGGTCAGCCTTACGGGATCGCGTTCCCCCAGGGCAGCCCCCTGCGGGACAAGGTTTCCGTGACCATCCTCAAATTCATGGAAGGGGACGTGTACAAGAACATCTACCGTAAGTGGTTCGGTTCCGACCCCAAGTAATTTCCATCACCCTCTGAACGGCAGCAGACAACCGGGGAGGCGGCGGGCGCACCGGGTTCGCCGCCTCCCCCTTGAAAAAGGATCTCATGGGAGGCCAGTTTCAATTCAAATACAGCGTTATCTGGGAATCCGTCCCCATTCTCCTCGTCGGCATCAAGCTGACCATTTTCATCACCGTCTTCGGCCTCATCCTGGGATTTACCTTCGGAACCCTCGCGGGCCTCGCGAAATCGTCGAAAAAGAAAATCCTGAACCGGCTCGCCGGCGTCTACATCGAAAGCATCCGCGGAACGCCTCTCATGGTGCAGGTCCTCTTTCTCTATTTCGGGCTTCCCCTGGCCGTCGGCTTCCGAGTCCCGCCCCTGGCGGCGGGAATCATCGCCATCGGCCTGAACTCGGGGGCCTACATCGCCGAAATCGTTCGGGGAGCCATTCAGTCCATAGACCGGGGGCAGACGGAGGCGGGCCGGTCCATCGGGCTTTCCCACCTGCAGACGCTGCTTTACGTCATCTGGCCCCAGGCCTTCATGCGCATGATCCCTCCCCTGGGCAACCAGTTCATCATCAGCCTGAAGGACACCTCTCTCCTCGTCGTCATCGGCGTGGGGGAACTGACCCGCCAGGGCCAGGAAATCATCGCCACGAATTTCCGGGCTTTCGAGGTCTGGCTCACCGTGGCGATCATGTACTTCGTCCTGACCATGAGTATCGCCAAGCTTCTGCAATATTTCGAGAGAAGACTGAATATTATCAAATGATCCGGATAACGAGCCTCAGGAAAAATTTCGGGAGCCTGGAAGTCCTCAGGGGCGTCAACCTCCACGTCAAGCCGGGGGAGGTCGTCGTCATCATCGGACCGAGCGGCTCGGGGAAAAGCACCCTTCTGCGGTGCATCAACGTCCTGGAGGAAATCACCTCCGGCACGGTCGTCGTGGACGGCTTCGACGTCACCGACAAGCACACCGACCTCAACTACGTCCGGGCGGAAACGGGCATGGTCTTCCAGCTTTTCAACCTCTTCCCCCACATGACGGTGCTCCGCAACGTGACCCTCGGCCCTCTCAAGGTCAGGAAAATGGAGAAAAAGGACGCGGAAAAACTGGGCATGGATCTCCTCGAGAAGGTGGGGCTCAAGGACAAGGCCCACGTCTATCCCGACAACATCAGCGGCGGTCAGAAGCAGCGGGTGGCCATCGCCCGTTCGCTGGCCCTGAAACCGAAATGCATCCTCTTTGACGAACCGACGAGCGCCCTGGACCCCGAGCTCATCGGTGAAGTCCTCGATGTCATGAAGGACCTCGCCCGGGAGGGCATGACCATGATCGTGGTGACCCACGAGATGAACTTCGCCCGGGAGGTCGCCGACCGGGTCATCTTCATGGACGAGGGACTCATCGTCGAGGAAAACACCCCCGCGGAACTCTTCTCCAACCCGCAGCATCACCGGACGAAAAGCTTCCTCGCCCGCATCTAGCCCGGGTGCGGACACGTCACGGAAGACACCCCGCCGGACTCGCCAGCTCCGGCCGTTTTCCCGTAACCGTGGCATAGAAGGCCCGGATCTTTTCCATGTCGGCGCCGAGGTTTCCCGAGGGAAACAGAACGGGGCCGAGCCCGCCGGCCTTCCGCCGGTAATCGAGAAAACCGAGGACGACGGGGATGCGGGCCCCCCGGGCGATGTGATAGAAGCCCGTCCGCCATTTCTTCACTTTCTTCCGGGTTCCCTCGGGGGAAATGACCAGGACGAGCTTTTCGACGGCGTTGAAGATCTCGACGGTCCGCGAAACGGCATCCTGGGATTTCACGCGGTCCACGGGGATCCCTCCGAACCACTGGAAAAGCCGCCCCAGGACCCTGTTTCGGAAGAGGGATTCCTTTCCCAGCCAGAACACTTTAATCCGGTAGGAAAAGGCGTAGGCCAGGACGAGGGGGAAATCCCAGTTCGACGTGTGGGGGGCGCCGATGAGGATGAATTTCCCGAAATCGGGCAGGCGGCCTTCACGGCGCCAGCCCAGGATTTTTAAGATCCCCGAGGACAGGATGTGCAGGGGAACGGTGATTATGGACGTGTCGAAAACGGTTTTTTTCATATCATGGTCAATACGGAAAAATAATGAAAGGTGCTTCCCAGAAGGACGAAGACGTGCCATATGCCGTGGTTGTAAGGGATCTTCCGCCACAGGTAGAACACCACCCCGGAGGTGTAGAACAGGCCGCCCGCCAGGAGAAAGGCGAACCCGGAGGGCGTCAGGCTGTCCAGGATCTTCTTCAGGGCGACGATGCAAAGCCACCCCATGAAGATGTAAATGGCGATGGACAGTTTGCGAAGCCGGGATATCTTCGTGAACTCCAGGATGATCCCCGTAAAGGCAAGTCCCCAGATAATCCCGAAAATGGTCCAGCCCCAGGCCCCCCGCAGCGTGACCAGGGTGAAGGGCGTATAGGTGCCCGCGATGAGGAGAAAAATCGCCGAATGGTCGAGCTTCCGGAACCATTTCTTGATCTCCGGCCGGGAAATACCGTGATAGAGCGTCGACGTCCCGTAGAGAAAAATCAGGGTGCCCCCGAAAACGGAAAAGCTGACCACGTGCCAGGCGTTGCCGTAAATCAGGGCATAGACGACGAGAACAGCCAGGCCGGCGATGCTCAGCACCGTTCCGATGCCATGGGTGAGGCTGTTGACGATTTCTTCGGCCAGGCTGTACCGGGTCATGACGCCCTCTTCACTGGAGAAGAATGGTTTCAGGGGGGCACGTTATCACAGATTTTTCTCCCGGGGGAATAAAAGTTGCCCCCTTTTCGCCGGTGCCGCCAAAGGACGCCAGGCCAGTCCGTCCCGTCATATCAGGGCGAGGCGGTCCGCCACGGCCAGGCCCTTTCGGGTGGGCCGGAGGAAATCCCCATCGCGCCGGAGAATCCCCTCATGGACCAGCTTTGAAATGATGTCCCCTTTTTCCGACAGGAGGTCCACGCCGTAGAAGGTCTTGAACTCGGCCGGGTGAATGCCATCTCGGGTCCGGAACCCGAGAAACAGGGCCTCGAGGCGAAGGTCCTCTTCGGAAAGCCTCTCCGCCGCCGCGACGGGCTTCTTTCCCTTCCCCAGGGCAAGGACGTAATCTTCCAGGCTTTCCCCGTTCCACCAACGGACGCCGTCGAGAAAGGAGTGGGCGGAAGGCCCCAGCCCCAGGCAGGGGGTGTGGTTCCAGTACTTGCCGTTGTGGCGCGACCGGAAGCGGGCCGTCCGGGCGAAGTTGGACACCTCGTAGTGCTCGTATCCCTTTTTCTCCAGGTATTCCGACGTTTCCATGAAAAAGCGGAAGGACCGGTCTTCCGGAAAAGGAAGCAGGTCCCCTCTCTGTCTCAGGACGTGGAAGGGCGTCCCCGGCTCGACGGTCAGCTCGTAGCAGGACAGGTGTTCCGGGCCGAATTTCAGGGCCTCCTCGAGGGTTTCCATCCATGCGCCCTCTTCCTGGCCGGGAACGCCATAGATGAGATCGACCCCCAGGTTGGCGAAACCGGCCAGGCGGCATGCTTCCAGGGCCCCCGCGGCTTCCCGGGCGGTGTGCCTTCTCCCGAGAAAGGCCAGGGTGCCGTCGTCAAAAGACTGGACGCCCACGTTGACCCGGTTGATTCCGAGCTCCTGGCAGGCTCTGAGCAACGTCACATCGCCGTCACCGGGGTTCGCTTCCAGGGTCCACTCGGCGGACGGATCGATGACAAATCTTCCCCTCACACCGTCGACAAGTCTTTCCATCTGGGAAACGGTCAGGACGGACGGCGTCCCGCCGCCCATGTAAACCGTGTCGAAGGAGGAGGAGAAGGAACGGTAGAGATCCATCTCCCGGAAGAGAGCCGCAAGATAGGCTTCCACATCCTCGGGCCGGAAGGGGGAAAGGGAGAAAAAATGACAGTAGGGGCACTTGGAAAGGCAGAAGGGAACGTGAATGTAAAGCCCCGGGAGATTCCCGGGGCGGGAGAAGGGGTCTTTCACGTCAATCCGTGTCCGATTTCAGGACGGCGATGAAGGCGCTCTGGGGAATGGAGACGGCACCGACCATCTTCATCCGCTTCTTCCCTTTTTTCTGCTTTTCCAGGAGCTTCCGCTTCCGGGTGATGTCCCCGCCATAACACTTGGCCGTCACGTCCTTCCGGAAGGGGGAGATGGTGGTCCGGGAGACGATCTGTCCCCCGATGGCCCCCTGGATGGCGATCTTGAACATCTGCCTCGGTATCTCGTCCTTCAGCCTTTCGCAGGCGTGGAGCCCCCGCTGCCGGGCCCGTTCCCGGTGCACAATCTGGGACAGGGCGTCCACCTTCTCCCCGTTCACGAGGATGTCGAGAAGGACAAGGTCGCTTTGACGGTAGTCGATGAGCTCGTAGTCGAAGGACCCGTACCCCTGGGTGAGCGTCTTGAGGCGGTCGTAGAAATCGAAGATGACCTCGGCCAGGGGCATTTCGACGAAAAGCTCCGTCCGGCCCGGGCTCGGATAGTGAATCCGGGAATTGACACCCCGTTTTTCCAGGCAGAGCTTCATGACTGTCCCCAGATATTTTTCAGGGAACATCAGGGTCGCCCGGATGTAAGGCTCCTCGGTCTTCTCTATCTGCCCGGGGTCGGGATAGAGGGACGGGTTGTCGATGTCCAGGATCTGCCCCGATTTCAGGGTGAACCGGTACCGGACGCTGGGCACAGACAGGATGATGGACTGGTCGAACTCCCGCTCCAGGCGCTCCTGGACGATGTCCAGGTGAAGAAGCCCCAGGAAGCCGCACCGGAAGCCCTGCCCCAGGGCCACCGAGGAATCCTTCTGGTACACCAGGGAGGCGTCGTTGAGCTTGTATTTTTCCAGGGCGATGACGAGTTCCTCGTAATCGTCCGACGAGATGGGATAGATGGAGGCGAAGACGACGGGCTTGGCCTCCCGGAAGCCCGGGAGGGGTTTGGGACAGGGTCTCTCCTCGAGGGTGACGGTGTCCCCGATGTGGACGTCGGACACCGTTTTCACTCCGGCAATGATGTACCCCACGTCACCTGCCTCGAGGCTTTCCCGGCGGCTCCGGGACAGGAGGAACTGGCCCACCTCCTCGACCCGGTACACCGTTCCGTTGTGCATGAACCGAATCAGGTCACCTCCCTGGACCCGGCCGTCGAAAACCCGGACGTGGACGATGGTCCCCCGGAAGGGGTCGTACTTAGCGTCGAAGATGAGGGCCGAAAGGGGAAGGCCGGCGTCGCCCCGGGGCGGCGGGATCTTCTCGACAATGGCCTCGAAGATCGGCTCGATGCCGATTCCCGTCTTGGCGGAGCACTGGATTGCCTTGTACGGGTCGATGCCCAGCTCGCCGTCGATCTGCTCCATAACCCGCTCGATGTCCGCCGTTGGCAGGTCGATCTTGTTGATCACGGGGATGACGGCGAGGTCGTGTTCCATGGCCATGTAGAGGTTGGCCACCGTCTGGGCCTGGACGCCCTGGGCGGCGTCCACCAGGAGCAGGACCCCCTCGCAGGACGCCAGGGACCGGGACACCTCGTAGGAAAAATCCACGTGGCCCGGCGTGTCGATGAGGTTCAGGGTGTATTCCCGGCCGTCCTTCGCCCGATAGGGCAGGGAAATGGCTTGGCTCTTGATGGTGATGCCCCGTTCCCGCTCGATGTCCATGTTGTCCAGGATCTGGTCCTTGAAGGTCCGCTGATCCACGAGGCCGGCCATCTGGATCATCCGGTCCGCCAGGGTCGATTTACCATGGTCAATATGAGCTATTATACTGAAATTCCTTATATTATCCATTGATAGGGACGTCCTTAAATATTTCAATCCATCAGGGTATAAGTTCGTACTTCCCTTGCCTGGCCAGGGATTCCCCCCGGCTGACGGCATAACCAACGGCGGACGGCGTGAGGCCCAGGAGAGACGCCATTTGGGTGAGAGTAACACCCAGTTCGCGGACGGCCCAGAAGCAAAGAAGGCTCCTGGCCCGCACCAGCTCTTTCCGCCTCAGCGATGAAAAAAGGTCTTCGGCCGTCACGGCAAGGACTTCAGACACCCGCTCGGCGACCCTGGCGATATCGTATCCCTGTCTCCGGAGTTCCCACCGGCGGTTGAATTTCTCATCGGCCATTGAAAGAACGTTGGAGACAAAGTCGGTCTCTCCGAGAATCCTCTCTCCCCCTTTCACCGGGTCTTCAATATCATGGGCATTGTTCCCATTTCGTGTTCGCCAGCCTTCCCGTCCCCGTACCCATTGTCCCGCAGCGAGATCCGCGGCGGGTTTCCTGGCGAACCCCTCTTCCACGAAGGCCCGATAGCCTTTCCGGCCGGTGTCCGTCGTTTCTCCGAAATCGAGGAGGACGGCCTCTGTATCCTGCCATTCCCGCTCCACCATCCCCATGAGGACGCTGTGACCGCTGTAAGGATAGCGATCCAGTTCCCTGAAATGGGAAACGACTCTTCCCCGGAGGGGGTTCAGGTGAATATATCGGACCAGTTCCCTGAGATAGAGATCCTCCTGGCACAGGATGGACCTGAAGCGGTTCTGAAAAAGCGGACCCTGCCGCCGGTGCCGGTGATTGAATTTCACCACGTATCCCGTGAGAAGCCGTCCCATGAAAGTGGAAATTCCCGTGTCGCCTGTCTTGAGAAGGAAATGGGCGTGATTGGGCATGAAAGCCCAGGCCAGGCAGGCTGTCCGGGTTTCGGGAAGAAGCAGGGCCATCCGCTTGATCAGATCGTCCCTGTCCCAGTTATCACGGAATATCTTTCGACGCTCGATCCCCCGGATGATGACATGCTGAAGTACTCCGGGCGCGTCCAGTCGGGCTGTTCTCGGCATGGTTCAGGCCAATACCACGGTCATTTCTTCACTGTCAATTGAAAAATTTAAGGACGTCCCTCAATAAAATTGAAGCGATGATCTCATGGCCTTTTTCGTTGGGGTAGCGCTGGTCGGCCTGGAGGAGATCGGCGTTCCGGAGACCCTTTTCCTGAAGAACGCCCGCCCAGATCGTGTGAAGGGGTATGAACCGGCAGGACAGGTCCAGGGACACTTCCCGTATGGCCCGGTAGAAAATGGCCACGGCGTCCCTGTCCCAGGGATCGTCGAGGATATGGCCCGTGGGCAGCCAGATGGCAGTCTCGAAGGCCTCCCGGGCGACCCGGACCATGTTCACCAGGTTTTCCTTGAATTCGGACCGGTAGACGGCGGAAAAGGCGTCGTCCACGCCGAAATGAAGGATGAGGATGTCCGGCCGGCGGGGAAGAACCTCCTCCCGGAAGGTTCCGATCCCGTCGAAGGACGTTTCCCCGAACCGGGAACGGTTGATGACCGCAATGCCCCGAGGAGCCAGGGTGTCCCGCAGGATGTCCCCGTAGCCCCGGGTGACGCCGTGACCGGCGGGGATGCTGCCTCCCCGGATGAGAATCTTCATGTCGATGAGGAGGCGTAGATTTCCTGGAGCGACCGGACCTCCATCAGGCCTTCCTTGAGGGCCTTGATGCCCCGGGCCACGGCGAGGGCCCCCGCCGCGGTGGTGACCAGGGGGATGCCGTAAGACACCGAGGCGCTTCGTATGGTCACCTCGTCCCGTCTCGGGACGGGGCCGCTGGCCGTGTTGATGAGGAGGTGGACCTCCTCGTTCTTGATGAAGTCGAGAATGTTGGGCCGCCCTTCCTCCAGTTTCGGCAGGGCCGTGACCACCATCCCGTTTTCCGCAAGGACCTTGGCCGTTCCCGGGGTGGAAAGAATGTCGAACCCCATGTCCCGGAACCGCTTTCCCACGTCCACGATGGCCTTCTTGTCCCGGTCCTTCACACTGATGAAGACCCTGCCCGTGAACGGCAGGCGCTGGCCCGCGGCGATCTGGCTTTTTGCGAAGGCCATGCCCGGGTGGGGGTCGATGCCCATGACCTCCCCCGTGGACTTCATTTCCGGCCCCAGGACGGTGTCCACGCCGGGAAACCGGATAAAGGGAAGGACCGATTCCTTGACGGCGTAATGCTTCGGCCGGGGATCCTCGAGAAATCCCTGTTCCTTGAGGGAGACACCCACCATGACCCTGGTTGCGATCTTCGCCAGGGGCACCCCGGTGGCCTTGGACACGAAGGGCACCGTCCGGGACCCCCGGGGATTCACCTCCAGGATGTAGACCTCGCCGTCCTTGACGGCGTACTGGATGTTGAGAAGCCCCCGGACGCCCAGCTCCAGGGCGATTTCCCGGGTGGTCCTCCGGATCTGCTCCTCCGTCTTCGCGGAGATTGAGTAGGCGGGCAGGACCATGGCGCTGTCCCCCGAGTGGATTCCCGCCAGCTCGATGTGTTCCATGACACCGCCGATGATCACCCGTTCCCCGTCCGCCACGGCGTCCACGTCCACCTCGACGGCGTCGTCGAGGAACTGGTCGATGAGGATGGGGTGCTCCGGGGACGCCTCGAAGGCCTCCCGGGCAAACTTTTCCAGGTCCCTTCTGTCCCAGACCACCATCATCGCCCGACCCCCGAGGACATAGGAGGGGCGGATGAGAACGGGATAGCCGATCCGGTCGGCGATCCCCCCGGCCTCCTCGATGGACAGGGCCGTGTCGCTCATGGGCTGGCGGACGCCGAGCTTGTCCACCAGTTCCTTGAAGAGCTTCCGGTCTTCCGCCCGGTCGATGGCCTCCGGTGACGTGCCGAGGATGCAAACGCCGTTTTTCGCCAGGGGGAGGGCCAGGTTGAGGGGCGTCTGGCCGCCGAGCTGGACGATGACGCCTTCCGGTTTTTCCGAACGCTCGATGTGGAGGACGTCTTCCAGGGTCAGGGGCTCGAAGTAGAGCCGGTCGGAGATATCGTAGTCCGTGGAAACCGTCTCGGGGTTGGAATTCACCATGATCGTCTCGTACCCCATCTCCCGGAGGGCCATGGAGGCGTGGACGCAGCAGTAATCGAACTCGATGCCCTGGCCGATCCGGTTGGGGCCGCCCCCGATGATCATGACTTTTTTCTTCGCTCCCGCGCGGCTTTCGTCCTCCTCTTCGTAGGTGGAATAAAAGTACGGCGTGTAGGCTTCGAACTCGGCGGCGCAGGTGTCGACGAGCTTGTACACGGGCGTGATGCCCTCCCTAAGCCTAAGCGCCCGGATATCCCCTTCCGTTTTTCCCAGGAGATCGCCAATCTGGAGGTCGGAAAATCCAAGGGTTTTGGCTTTCCGGAGAAGGGACGACGGCAGCGTCCCTGTTTCCCGGCAAGACTCGAGTGTTGTTTCCAGGTCGACGATTTCCTTCATGTTCCAGAGAAACCAGGGATCGATCTTCGAAAGCCCGGCGATCCGTTCGACGGCCATGCCCGTCTTCAGGGCATGGCGGATGTAGAAGATCCGTTCCGGGGTGGGCCGGATAAGCCGGGGTTCGAGTTCCTTTGGGTCGATCTTCCGCTCCGACTTCCGGTCC
>Ga0209605_1005018_pt1 | contig 10450 bp, 7 predicted proteins | sample AD_UKC035_MetaG_FD_184408 | JGI IMG/M metagenome (GOLD analysis project Ga0209605, IMG submission 184408) | Active sludge microbial communities of municipal wastewater-treating anaerobic digesters from USA - AD_UKC035_MetaG (SPAdes) (version 2) | ecosystem: Engineered > Bioreactor > Anaerobic >...
CAGACACCGGAAGGCCGATTCTACCCGCTGTATCGTCATATAGAGCTTCCAGATTTCTGCTGCGGACAGGTCCGTTCGCGTGCTTTCCAACACATAGCATCCCGTCAGCTTCTCCCGCTGTTCCCGCCCGTCCTTCCTGACTTCCCATCCCAACGCATGCAGGTAGAATAAAGAGGGGTAATAAAAAAAAGGGCTCCTGAAAGGAACCCGCGAAAACCGACGTCATCAGTTCGGACGTGTATTGGATATCAAGTGCGGCGAATAACGTTCAGTTATAAAAACACCAAAGGACCGATTCTTGACAGATGCCCTCAAGTTGAACGTTCTCATAAGCTAATCTATGGTTCTCTTTTTCACTAACTTACCTGTACCGTCTCTTATTTCGATGCTACGAAGGATCTCTCCTTCGTAGAGATACGTTTTCGTTGAGATCGTTTGACCCTCTTTTTGATACTCTTCGCTTACAAGAAGGCTTTGGTCATTATATTCAAACAGAAGGACCCGATCATTAAGTCCGTCGCCTGCGGTTCTTTTCTCGGTAATCAACCGAGCTTCATTGTAAATATACGTACAGAATTCTACTGTCTCGTCTCCCGTATTCTCGTTAAAATGACCTTCGGCAAAAATACGTTCCTCATTAGGTTCTCGTTGCTCACCTTCATACGTAAAAGCAGTATGCCATTTATAAACCTCTTCTCCGGTAGTTACGATATCGTAATGATCGATACGGGTAAGCCGCCCCGTCAAGTCGTACGTATACTCCTCCATATGTTGTATCGTATTTCCATCAGACGAATACTCAACTTTGCTTACATCTTTTCGATCACGGGAAGACGAGAGGTTTTCATAGAAGTATCGCTTGACAAAAGATAGTAATCCCTGGTGTGTTAGTCTTTCCTCAATCGGATCCTTCTCTTCATCAAAAAGCGTTAATAAAATCCACTTTTCGACCCAATTTCCGTTCTCATCTTTCTCTTTATACACTTCTTCTTTCTTATTATCTTCCTCATAAGTTGATAAAATCCCGATAACATTACCATTTTCATCCGTTTCTTCTTCGATGCGATCTGGTACGGGCGCTATGACACGAATAGAACAGGCGCTGACCAGAAGTAAAATCATAATAAGACTTGCCAACCAAAAGTCCCTTTTCATACTTGTCCTCCTTTCCCAGCGGTCAGCGGGTATACCCGAAAAGATAAATCCGAATAGCTTCGGTAATTCCGCTTTTAACTAGGTCCAAGTACAGGTTTTTCATTTCTGATTCGGTAAAGTAAAATTTGTTTTCTACTTCATTAACCTTTTTATCGATGAGTTCATTCGTATATTGCCAAAATCCCGGAATCCCCTTACCGGGCATGTTTCCGAAAGAAGGGGCGTACATTTGTTTTATGACCCTCAATCTTCCTTCGTAACTTAAATATGGCGCTGGCGAACCCCAATATTCGGTATATGCTGACCATTCGAGCAATGCCGGGTCATGATAGTATACTATTGGAGTGGTTTGTCCAAAAACTCCGGCTATTCTCGTTACGGATAATCCGGTTTTTTCTAACTGATTGGCTATATAGTCGCCCATTTGTTGGCGATATTCTTCTTCTGTCCGGGTATAAAGCTTTATCTGTACCTTTTCCCCGTCAAAATACCAGAACCCGTCACCCAGCTTGACTAAGCGCCCGGCGAGCTCCGGTAAAGAAGCCGCGGAAGTAAGTGCTTGAGTGATTGTTTCGAGAGCCCCGTCTTCATTACCCTGGTAAGAAAAACCGAGTTCATTGACGAAAGACCCTTCACCGAAATACGTTTCCGAATATTCGAATGGCGTAAACATGGGGGTAATTGTCCCAATACCGGTCAAATTGTCGCAAAAGTATTGTCTGCTCAAAAGCCCGTAGATTGCGAAGCGAACTTCTTTAATCGCGAAAGGATTGAAAAACGTATTTTCTGATACTTCTACAAGGTACGGGGCTTCGTTCGGTACAGGATTTAAGAGTAAGCTCGATGAACTAGTATAAAAGGCCGCGAATACAGACAAGCTCATTACGCATAGTATGGTAAAGACAAGCGATATTTTCATACTTTACCTCCTTTTTTCGATCATGAATATGGATCCCAGACAACTGAAAACCCGGCGCAATCAAAAATAAATACCGACTTATATCTTTGCGTTCGATTCGTAATTTATACCCTCCAAAGTTGCTGGAGTGCAGGTCGTTCAAAGAGGGCAAACTTTAATACGCTTCAAACCGATATAAAAATCTGTTAAAATAAGTATTTCCGCTTCCAACCGTCTGGAAATTAAAATAACACCTGTCAAGCGGTACTGCAGAATAAAGGGTTTCGGAATCGCCGAAATACTTATAAATATCGATAAAATACTTTTCGCCTACCGAAAAATGCTGTTCTAAAAATGTATGTTCATTTTGATTATGGGGGATATGGATAGAAGTAACACGCTCCCACGTCTCGTCAGTTAATTTGAATAATCGAACAATAAAATCGTTCGTATCGTCTCCTTCGTAATTCCAATCCAAATCTATGTCCTGAAGCGCTTCGAAAATATAGGGGTTAAGCTCATCAACTCTTCTCCAGTCGTTCTGTATTTCTAAAGCGCCGGGAATAACTCCGAGTGAGAGATTGTCCGTACCAATTATACTGTCCCGGTTAAAGCTATTTCGGCTGCGGAAAGGAGTATTATCTATCCCGTAAATATCGACGGTATATGTATCTCCGGTTTGAAATACGTGGTTTTCCTCGAGGTTTTCATTCGCTTCGCTAAGCACATCCCACCAGTAATTATCGTAAATTTCTCTCAACTGCCATGTCCCGCCCGTAATTCCCGGACCGGAAATCATTACTCTCCCGCATTCATCCGGTTGAATAAAGTCCGAAAAATAGCAATTTACATATAGCGAAAAGCGGGGATTGCGTTCTTGGTCCGGTCGCCTCTGCAGTTGCATAAGAAGCTCGAAGTCCTGCCATTCGCCGAATCTGATGGCGCGAGAAGCAACCAATTGTTTATGATAGTGAGAATTCCCAACATATCGAGTTTCCCTGGCGATATTGATACTATACTGTTTATTAACTTCGAAGATTGTTGATGGTATCGTAACCGTATATACTCCTTCGACAGGATCTGGAATCTCGAATTCGTCAACAAAGCCAATATCGATATCCTCCACCCATAAACCGTAAAACTCGTCTTCGATTTCTCTTAGAACCGAATCATTAGATAAATCCCAAGTTACGACGATATCTACCGGGGCAGGATAAGTGACATACGGTAAAGGTTGTACCGTGTTAACATAGTTTTGCTCGGTGTTTTCGATGGTAGTATTACGAACTTTCTCAGAACCGTCTTCATATTCAAATCTGAACGTATAGATATCGTTAATTACGAATTCGTAGTTTAAAGGCAGTGGACAAGTACTCAGGACGTGAAGTAAATTTTCGTCCGTATCTTCTTCCAAGGCATCAAAAGAATCCTCCTCTATACCCGGCCCGTTTAACCAAACATGTATAAGGCCTTCCATCGAGTCTTCGCTATCGAATAGTATGTCTGCCGTTATCCCTCTGTCACCCCTTTCCCAAATATTCGTGATTATTCTGTAGATAAAGGCGTCAATTTCATCAGCTGGGATTGTTACGCAGGATGCAAATAAAACGATTAACACGATAAAAAAACTACCGATGGATACTTTTTTCATACGCGTTACCTCCTCTTTTCGTTTTTTACTACGTAAAAAGTTACTATATAAGCAGATTATCGGTCATAAAACGTAACGTTGATACGCATTTGTATAATAACCGATAAACTATCTTTCGAGCTTAAGCATTGCTTTTCACCCTTAAGTAACGAGGTATTTTTTAAGAGTGTTACATGAAATATTATCAAAATAGAACTCAACATGTGCGTGCGTATTACGAAAAACAGATAAGCGAAAAAGAAAGAGGAATAGGTCTTTGAAAAGAAAGTAAAATAATGGATAAAGGAAAGTCGGCACTCCGCCTCGTATTATTAAGTTGTAGACCAAATAACACAAAAGGAGAGGAGTACCGACATGACGATTGTGCCATTAATCCAACGAATTGTCAAGAATCGTTTCGGAACGTATTTCAACGGTATCGAGAGCTTTTATCTAAAAAACTTCCTCATTCTTATTCAGGGGTTGCTGTCGAAAGATCACACGAGTATAAGCGCCATTGCCGCCGATGAACACTACCACATTGCGCATACAACGCTGACCCGTTTTCTGCAATCCCACGAAGGTTTCTGGAACGCGCTCAAGAGCCTTTTACTTTCTTTATTTAGAAGGGACATGGAGGAACCTCTTGAAGAATCGAACCGATACAGTCGCGTTCTGATCATAGACGATACCCTTGTCACCCGTCGGGGTAAAAAGATACCTTTTGCTTCCAGGCAGTATGACCATTGTGACAACAGGTTTACCCACGGGCAGGTCATCCTGACCGTAGGAGAAATCAAGAACAAGACCTTCCAACCTTTGGACATGCTCTTTTCCAAATCTTCTGAAGAGGAACGCGGGTCGAGCGGTTCAAAGATAGATATGGCCATATCCTGGCTCAAGCACAATGAGGTTCGCCACGCAGTGGTGATTGCCGACAGCTGGTACACCAATGCTCCCTTGATAGAATCCTGCAAGCAGTGGTTCGATTCCGACTTTATCGGCCAGCTCAAAAGTACTATCATTCTGTGTGTCGATGGGCAAGTGATTAAAGCGGGAACGCTCTTATCTGACTCAACCATGAATCGTTCGACCAGATTAGGGGGTAAGACGATTCACTATCATTCTTACCTCGCTCATATTCTCTCCATTAGAATTCCGGTAAAAATCGTGGTAACGGAGCTTGAAGACCATTCGAGAGCGATTCTGACGAGTACGGATACGCAGCTTTCGAGCGAGAGGATCATCCAATACTATTCCCTCCGATGGTCGATCGAATCTTTCTTCAAATTCGCAAAACAGAACCTTTCTCTATCCAAATGTCAAATACGCTCCGAACAGGCGCAAAAGCATTATATGATCCTTGTATCCATCGCTTATCTGATTTTCAATGACCTGATTGAGATGATCCAAACGAAACAAGAGAACGTCCCTCATCATAAAATATTTTACGCGATAAGGGTAGCAGTATCGATTTTGGCCTTAACATTCGTCTATCGCGTTTCTGTAAGCAGTTCTCAAATCATTATTCCTGAATATCGCTATTCAAAGCCTTTGCAGCTATTGTTACACTCGCTGTTACTTATACGCACATGATGAGATAGAACTTATAGAAATATATTTAAAAGTTATCTAACGTGAATACTTTGTTATTCCGTATTTTGTATGTAATCAATACTTCTGAAACGTGTTACTATAGCTCATCAAGTTCGCATTCGATTTCCATAACAAAGCCTTTAAGCTTTCATTTACAGTTAAAATTAGGTTATATCTTATTTGCTGTATCTTATAATACGATTTCCGGGGTATCCCGGTTTTTTATTATGAAAATCGTAGACGGCTGCTTTTTAAAGGTAGTTTTTTACTCACTCCCTCTAAATATATGAATAATAGGAATCAATGTGATCCGGTGGAGAAACAAACAATCAGGGTCACGTATTCATGATTTAACACGTCGATGACTTTCACACGCCAGATATAATCAGTATTGGGGGTCAGGACTATTTCGAAAGCATTCTCCGTCAAACTGGAAACGACAGGGATCATCAGCAAATCCATCTCGTCAAGTTTGGCAAAGACCCTTCGAGAGCTTAATTTTCGAGAAACAGATTGGAATCCATCGATCCTTGATATCGCCGCGCTTTCACCATTACGCGTTTGTTCAAATAGGCTCGTGCTATCATCCAATCGTGTGGAAAAGCGAAAACGAGGATTCAGATCCTCAATTTCACTCGAATTCTTCCAGAAACAACGGTTCATTGTTTACCATATATCGTTGCCACCAAGCATCCAAACCCGCAGGGATGATTTGCCGCAGGTAACTTAAGATCGCTGGATAAGAAACCAAGCTCCCTCTTTCGGTGTATTGTATTAACAGGTGTTTTAGAACATCATCCAGACTATACCTACCGCTTGATCGTTGACGTATCTCTTGATCGAATGCATAAGCAAATACGGCTCCTTTCCAGTATTCTAACGAATCGGGAAAAGGACCTTCTTCTTCCTTTATTAACAACGGTATATCTGCACTCGTTCCGCGGACAGTTTTATATCTTCGATACCAGTCTTTCAAGAAATCATGGGGAGAGTAAGAAACAGTTTTAAAATTGATTTCCGTTAAGGTTTTATCGCAATAGTATTCATTGACCCCTTCTGTCCAAAAACCCATATTATAGTCGTGTGTACAGGGAATACCTTTCGCCCAACCATTCCACAAGTGGAACATCTGGTGTATTACCATTTCGCCAATGCCCCAATTGGACGAGAACCCCTGTCCGGTAGTCCATTCTCCCGCATAGGCAAACAACGAGCGATTATGATTTGGAGGGTCGGTGATCATTATCGTGTATGTTGGAATATCCATCATGCCTCCCCATAGCGCCGAGAGGAATTGATAGATAGATTGCAGGTCATCGATCTTTCGCCTGTCTAACGATCCTGATAATACGATACGAAACGAGTGAGCGCCATACTGCTTCGTTTCTTTGGTAAAGGCATCAGCCTGGTAGGCATAGATATGGCTGGCGTGGAAAAATTCTTCGATTTTCGCCGAATAAGAGGACGGGTAAGAGTAAATCCCTGGAGATTCTTCTTCCCATCCCGTTGAAGCTTCCCAACCGTCTGGCATATACAGACATAAACTGGCGCGAAAGTAATCGGGTTTTGTCTTGAGAACACCCGAACGCCCGATCAAGCGACCAGGTCCGTAAAGGATTTGCTCATGAGAGGCTATCAGGTAATCCGGGCAAAAATAGCCTTGAATACCGTGATTGGAAGTGACGATAGCGCTCTTGTCCGAAGTATATGAAAAACGGAAATACCCTTCGGAGTGGTTTTTCAGGTTGAATAGGATTAGTTTACTATTTTCCTGGATTTTCATCGATATTTGCGGTTTAGAATAGAGCTCTGTCTCTTGGGCTCTGGCTAAGCCCCCTTCAGTATGATACCCGTAATTGTCCAAATAGAGCTCGGGCAAATCTTTATAGTAACTGAATACTTTTACCTTCACCTTATGTGTAGAAGGTTTCGTCAGGTCGAGCCAGTAAAACAACTGTAATCCCTCTTCCATATCCCGAAAGGTTTTGAACGATGCCAACCAATTTATTGTCGGTTCTCCATTTCGCTTCAAGCCTAACTGATAACTTTGCCCTTTTTGTAGATTCGAAAAGGTTATGGGGCGCTCTACATTGGGCTGGAGTTCTTCGATACCGAAGGCGATGGCCTCCCCTGCGCTATCTGAACGGAGGTAAAGAGAGACGGTCGCATTTTCCGTGCTATCCGTTTTCCAGAAGAATTCGAGCATCGCTGTTTCCTTTTCCAACCACGTTAGAGTCACCTCAGGCATGAGGATGCGACCCGGTGAGTTCGGAATTCCTCCTCCGCACGAAAGGAGAAAAATACAGCTAACGAAAACCACCGCGCAAAAGAAAGTAACCCGTTTCATTTGATTCCCCCTTATTTGAGAATACTACTATTTTTCTGTCAAGCAGGTAAAAAGCAGAACCTGTTCACTTCGGCGCTTCTGTCTCCCCCAGATGTGCTAATTCCGGGTACTCACACCTTTGGATCGGTCTGTACGGATTAGGATTCCTAAACTGATATAGCCGGTTAACGATATCCCGAACGGTACAAAGTCCTATTGTTAGATAAACGGGACTGTTTGTTTGAATACGCAGCATTTGGACTTTCAGGCTCAATAGTCCGCCAACTCGATCGATTAACGTATCCTGAAAGCGGGTTACTCAAAAAAAAATCGGAAAAGCTTTGTCTCCCCCAAAAATTCACAATTATTTCGATTAGATTTGTCCGCGGTAGCTAAATGCACGCGATTTAAAATGTATTTAACCTTTTTCTGTCAAATTTAATTATAGGAGTAACACTTGATTATATCACGAATTTGAAATTGTGAGATATTTGTAAATATATAGTTAATTTTCCTTTTTTTATTAGCGATAATCTAAGTAGAGTTGACCGAAATACTCACCAAACCCGGAAAAAAACGGAAAAAGGCGAGAATAGAAGGATACGACGTAAAAACTATAAATTTGAGCGAAATGAGCGTTAGCGAGAACCCCAACAGAATTATGGGTAGAAGGCGGCGATCAGTCTGACGGAAGAATACACCCGGATAGACCTGGGGATAACTTCAATGAAAACACGCTACTTCGAGAAAGAGTTGACAGATACGGAGCGGAAAACTGTAAACGGTAAACGAAAAATAGGCCAAAAAGCGGGAAACGGTAATCAAAAAAAGGACCACCCTGAGTCAAGAAAACCCCGTATACTATGAGTGAGATGAATCAAAATAGAAATGAGGGTTGTCAACACCGACCAGAAATTGTGAGAAAACGCCGTCCGGAAATGTGAGAAAACGTCGAAAGGAAATGTGAAGAAACACCGGTGAAAAATGAAAACTCCGTATACTTTCCTCGAGAATCAGCGCTCATTAAACATCCAACACAGGAGGAAAGGACGATGCTCAACCAGGAAGAAGTAAAAATCTTACGACGGATGAAACCCGAAGGGAATACCAATGCCGTTATCGCGAGGACATTGAACTGTCATGCAAACACCGTTGCGAAACATTTAAGAACAGAGGAGGAAAAAGAAATGCCCAAGAAAAGCTCAAAGCTTGACCCTTATTGCGAATACCTCAAAGAACGTAATATGCCCCCAAAAGTGAGACAGTTCATATGAGAAAGTATAGCATAAAGAATGTCTCATGATTGATGATTTATAAAGAATCATCAATTTGACGAATAGTTAATAACTAACAATGTGGTTCCGTATAGGTACTTCGTACAGTAAACTGGAATGGGGTCGATGATTCATTCTGAATCATTTTACAGTTATACTTGTTTACCCAGGACAGAATTGCGTTCTGAATATCCTTCGGAGGAAACAGATTCATATCCAGGGTTTGAAGGCATTCCTCATAAAGTCTTGCGTTGAAGGATTCGCTGAATCCGTTTTGATAAGGCCTGCCCGGTTGGATGAACTCGTGTTTGATCCGTCCGAGGGAAAGAAAACGATTGAAAGCGGTCTCTCTGAATTCGGGGCCATTGTCGGTACGAAAGACCCTTGGGCGGGAATAGTGAGCGATCGCGTGTTCGAGACAGATTGCACCCGATACGCGGGGATAGAGAAATCAACCAAGAGTCCCACGATAAGGCGGGTAAAGTCGTCTATCACAAAGAATAACCGGAGTTTCCGTCGGGTATAAAGAAGGTAGACCTTTTTATTATTCACGACAATCCCTTCTTTTATGAGGAGTGCGCGTATTCGGCGATAGCCGTATTGGGGATGTTTATAGGCCAACTCTGTTATCCGTTTGGATAAAGAGTCTTGAGAAACAGGAGAAGACAGATAGCGGTAAAGGGTCGCACGGGATAGACCAAAACCTCTACAGATAACACGAACAGTATTCCTTTGTTCTCTCATAAAGGTCACGAAATCCCTTAAAGGTCGTTTTTTTTTAATGAAATCCCGAAGCGCGTCGTTTTCCAATTCTTTTTCCGCAACGAGTTTCTTAAGGGACGCATTTTCCGACTCTAAGATTGCGAGCTTTTTCGCTTGATCCGAAGAAAATGCGCAAGAAAAAGCACTTGCGTTCGAATACTGCTTCTGCCAACGGTAAAAGGTAGAAGGACAGACGTCATATTTTCTGCAAACCGCAGAAACAGAAGTCATTTTGGCTTCCGAAAGAATCCGTATTATTTTATCTATGGAGTATTTTTGTCCGGTCAAATTCGTTCGCCTCCCTAACCCAACTTTCGACCGGTTTGGAAAAAAAGGGGTGAAAAAGGGGAAAAATAATGACGGAAACCCGCATAAAATCGTTGATGATTGGGTGATTTCCGAAATGTAGTGGCCTAATAGTTGTAACGGTTTAGGGTATAATCAGTAACGATTGGGTTTTCGTGGTATCCTATCCCTATGTTCATACGTCAATCCAATACACGAAGGACCTCCAATGGAAAGGTCTATACCAAATATGTACTCGTAGAATCCGTTCGTACCGAGAAAGGACCCCGTCAGAGAACGGTGATGCATCTCGGCTCCTTTGATTTGCCGAAAGAACGATGGAAAGAATTGGCTATCTGTCTGGAAAGAAAGCTTTCCGGTCAGAGTACCTTTCAGGAGGAAGCTGCCGATATCGAACAGATCGCTTCACGAATCATGGAACAATATGGACGGGTTAACCGAAAGAGAGAAGAAAAGAAGGAACGGCAGGAACACCAGCAGATCGTTCCGGTGGATACCCGAAG
>Ga0209605_1005030_pt1 | contig 10430 bp, 11 predicted proteins | sample AD_UKC035_MetaG_FD_184408 | JGI IMG/M metagenome (GOLD analysis project Ga0209605, IMG submission 184408) | Active sludge microbial communities of municipal wastewater-treating anaerobic digesters from USA - AD_UKC035_MetaG (SPAdes) (version 2) | ecosystem: Engineered > Bioreactor > Anaerobic >...
GAGCAGTGCCAAATCACCCCAATTATTATTTGGGGTGTGATACTACAAGCGGTTGTCCTTGTCTTGTACCAACAACAGGCATAAATGAAATAGAACATGACTTTAAGTTTAAAATATTTCCAAATCCAAACAATGGAAATTTTAAAATCATGTATTTATTACCTCAAAATGAAAAAGGCAAATTGGAAATTTTTGATATAAACGGCAGAGCCGTTTATTCTCAAAACCTGCCTCAATGGAGTACGCTGCAAAATATATCATTACCTAAAATTGCAAATGGGGTGTATAATTGTATGATAAGGAGCGAGAACTACATAGTAACAAAAAAACTTGCCATCATACGCGATTGATCGTCCCTCTCTACCGGAGAGGGATAAGAGGGTGAGGTGGTGTAATAAAATCAGGAGATTATTTGGTTTCAAAGAAATTTGCGGTGATACATGAATGAAATAACAGCCAATACGCGCCTGCAGGGCGAAACGTATGCCATATTATTTTATTTCTGATAAATGAATTGTCTGACGAAATAATTATGTATTTTTTCATGGAAGAGAATGACATTGATGCAATCAAACCATAAACAACTTAACAGGTGAATCATTCAAATAAAATTTCCGGAACATCCATCCATCCGCTGATGAAAGAGTTGATGAGTGAAACTTTTGGAGTGATGGTTTATCAGGAAGATGTCATAAAAGTAGCCCATTACTTTGCAGGGCTGTCGCTTACTGAAGCTGACATGCTACGCAGGGGCATGAGTGGGAAATATCGCGGGCGTGAAGAATTTAAAAAAGTAGAAAAAAAGTTTTTTGAAAACTGTAAAGCCAAAGGCTACGATGATTATACAACACAGGAAGTATGGCGGCAGATTGAGTCATTTGCCGGATATGCATTTGCTAAAGGTCATTCAGCATCTTATGCGGTAGAGAGCTATCAGTGTATGTATCTGAAAACACATTTTCCGTTAGAATATATGGTGGCAGTAATTAATAATGGTGGCGGATTTTATGATACAGAATTTTATATCAATGAAGCACGGCTATATGGAGGCCATATTCATGCTCCGGACATCAATAAGAGTATGTGCGAAACCACTATTGAAGGGAAGGATATTTATCTCGGTTTTAACCTCATTCATGAGCTGGAACAGAAAACAGCAACAACATTGTATGACGAGCGACAGCAAAACGGAAATTTTCTTTCACTCAGTGACTTTATGCAGCGTGTTTCGGTTTCTGTTGAGCAACTGCGTTTGCTTATCCGGGTTAACGCTTTTCGTTTCACAGGGCGCACGCGGCAACAGTTGCTGTGGGATATTCATACCATTGTAGGCAGTGAAAAGAAAACGCATACGGAAAGTGAGTTGTTTGAAGCACAACGCAAAACATTTTCATTACCCAAACTGCACTACAGCAAAACCGATGAAGCATGGGATGAGATAGAGTTGCTGGGGTTCCCGTTATGCTCACCGTTTGATTTGGCTGTGCCGCCATCTCATCAGCAAAAAAATGGAGCGGTGATTCTTTCAACGGCTTCGGAATTGCCGAAGTATGCAGGAAAAACAGTTTCGGTAACAGGTTATTTTGTTACACGCAAACATACGCGTACTAAGAAAGGTGACATCATGGCTTTTGGTACGTTTCTGGATAAAGACGGACAGTGGCTTGATACGGTTCATTTTCCTGATGCCGTCAAACAATTTCCTTTTCGCGGCAAGGGTTGTTATTTCATCACCGGAAAGGTAACGGAAGAATTCGGCTTCTACAGCATTGAAGTTATACACATGGAGCGACTGGAATACAGGCAACGATATGAGGAAATGACATGTGAAGAGGAGAAGAGTACAGTTTCAGATTGTTGATAAAAATGACAAACTATATAAAGTAAATCAGAAAAGACTTGTTACATTTGACAAATATTGTCAAAAAGAAATTTTCAAATGAGAACAACAGGAGAAATAATCAGAGAGAGAAGAGAGAAAAAAGGGTTGCTCTTGCGACATGTTTCTGCTCAACTCGACATTGACACAGCTATACTCAGTAAAATTGAACGTGGGGAGAGAAAAGCCACACGAGAACAAATTACAAAGTTGGCTGATATTCTTGAACTCGACAAGGAAACCTTGCTTATTCATTATTTAAGCGAGAAAATTCTTTACGAAATTCAGGACGAAGATTTAGGAATACAGGCATTGAAAGTAGCTGAAAAAACTATTAAATACGGAGTGACTAAACATAAATAAGATGGCGGAATACAATTACGATGAAATTTTATTTTCTATCACCGGTAATGATTTACAAGCAGAGGCATTGCATTACTTAGGCAGAGAGTTGAATGAAGAGGAAATCAGTATTGTTAAGAAGGGTCTGGAATATGGCTTACTTACAGATATAAATACTGTATATAAAACAATTTTTAATGAAATGATAAACAATGCAGGAAATTAAAACAGATATTTTATTAGGCGATAGCAAAGAGGTTCTGAAGAGTTTATCTGATAATTCGGTTGATCTTATTGTTACTTCACCACCATACGCAGATCAGAGAAAAGACACTTATGGAGGCATCCATCATGACAAATATGTTGAGTGGTTTCTTCCAATTTCAGAGCAATTGCTAAGGGTGCTTAAACCAACAGGAACTTTCATTCTCAATATTAAAGAAAAGGTTGTTGATGGGGAGCGCAGTACTTATGTAATGGAGTTAATTCTCGCTATGCGTAAGCAAGGTTGGCTATGGACAGAAGAATTTATCTGGCATAAGAAGAATAGTTATCCGGGGAAGTGGCCTAATCGTTTTCGTGATAGCTGGGAGAGACTACTGCAGTTTAATAAAGAGAAGAAATTTAATATGTATCAGGAAGAGGTGATGGTTCCTATGGGCAACTGGGCAAAAACCCGATTGAAAAAGCTATCTGACACAGACAAAATAAGAGACACTTCGAAAGTAGGAAGTGGTTTTGGCAAAAATATATCTAACTGGATTGACAGAGATAAAGCTTACCCAACCAATGTACTTCATCTCGCAACAGAATGTAATAATAAGAATCATTCGGCTGCTTTTCCTGAAGAGTTACCGGAGTGGTTTATAAAACTTTTTACAAAACAGTTTGATACGGTGCTTGATCCATTTATGGGAAGTGGAACATCATTAGTTGTTGCCAACAGGATGAGGAGACATTCTATAGGTATAGATATTATTCCTGAATACTATGAAATGGTAAAAAAGAAATTACAACCGGTTGAACTTTATTTACTTGAACCAAAAGTAAAATATGCAAAAGCTAAATCTAAAAGATCTTTCACAGTACGTTGAGAATCATATCGGGATATTTCATTTGAAAAGAATACAGAGCTTAGAAAGTTTGAAGCTTTCACAAGTTCTCAAAAGAAAAAACCCGTACCTCTTCAAAGCAAAATATGTTCTGACAGCTGAGCAAATAATTAAAGGATTTGTTGATGCACACATTTCTTCCAATGAAGAAACTATATTCGGAGACTGGCTTGAAGGGCTTGCAATATTTATAAATAGTAAGGTGTTTGGAGGAAAAAAATCAGGCATTAAAGGAATTGACTTGGAGTTTGACAAGGACAATGTACGCTATATTGTCACTATTAAATCTGGCCCCAATTGGGGCAATAGCTCTCAAATTGAAAAGCTGATTTCAGACTTTAAAACAGCTAAGAAGACTTTGCGAACTTCCAACTCTAAAATTATGGTGACTGCAATTAACGGATGTTGTTATGGAAGAGATAACAAACCGGATAAAGGTGAGTACTTCAAATACTGCGGACAACGATTTTGGGAATTTATTTCAGGCAACAACAATCTTTATACAGAAATAATTGAACCGTTAGGGCATAAAGCTAAGGAGAAGAATGATGATTTCTTAAAATCCTATGCTCAGATGATTAATAAGTTTACCAAAGAATTTTCAAATGAGTATTGTGATAACAACGGCATTATTGACTGGAAGAAGATTGTAGAGTTCAATTCATCAGCAGATGATTCTTACAAGTAAACAAACTGTTTTTTAAAATCAATCTGCTATTTAATTAAATTCAGGAAATAAGTTTTTAATTAGGATATCCCCTCAAAAACAAACAAAGGCAGAAAAAATTTTTTCTGCCTTTGTCATTGTTCTGAATGTAGGTTATCAGGGTATCATCATTTTTCCAACCCACAGTTTTTTGTAATCTTCATCATGCCCAAAGTAGATTACTGATTTTTCTTTTTCATCATACATAGGCAGAAAATCTCTCCGTAAGAAATATTTTTCATTGCCCATAGTTTTAAAAGCACTCACTGTAGTTGCATTCATATCAATTTTTGCCACTCTCGGAAAATACAACGGATAAAACGTTGCTTCACCATTATAAGCGTCCATAAAAGATTCATAACCTTTTACGCCTTTCACTTCAAGCAGTTCCCAGCAGATGTTGTTATCGGAGGTTACATAAAAATTATTTATCGTACGGAACACTTCACTTTTTTTATCAGTATTCATCTTATTCACTCCATATTGTGCTTTCAGATTTCCTTTGGTATCAAAATGAAAACAAATCAAATCACTGAAGTTGCCATCATCAATCAGTTGCCCTGCTGCTAAGTATTCGCCTGCAGGTGTAACATAAAAGTTGTTGACAGAAAAACGTTTTCCATTGTAAGCCTTTGCACCCTTTTCACCTGCAGCAGGTTTAAATTTGGCTTTGAATTCAGATACAGGAGAAGTTGATGCAAAATCAAGCGCATTGCTGCTGAACTTCAGCAAATGAATGTTTTCCATTTTTTCATTGAGATGTTTCCTCCATTTGGCATCCAGTCTGTTTTCGCCACCTTCGGTGAAACCGGGATTGTAAATAGGTGCATATTCGCTATATACTCTTTCAAACGATTCTTTTGAATCACCTGACGAACCAAAGAAGTAAACATTTCCATCTTTGTCATACGATGCAGTGATTAACATGGCTGATGCCGGGCTGCTGTATTCCACGCGGCTTTTTTGGTTACCTTCAATATCAAATCTGAAATAAACATATTTGGAAACATCAGCAGCACCTCTTACGGGAGCAAAAATGGCCACCACATCTTCATTGGAAAGCTGGTCGCTGAATACAAGAGAATATTTGCCGTTGAGGTCAATTGGTTTTTCCACCAGATTCAAATCCTTGTTGAACATTGCAATACAAAATTTATCAGCAACCGATTTGTCTTTGGAGTCAGCTTTGGCAATGGTCAGCACATCGGGTTTGTCTTCTGACGAGTAAGCTGCATATCCGAGATATACTTTGCCATCATCGTTATTTGGTTTAATCACATCACGCGAAATGGTTTTCTTGGTCACAAATCGCTGCTTTGCATAGTTCCATGTTTTCAGCTGTACTACTTTATTCAGTTTAAGTTTCATGCTCAACACGTCAAATGAGTTGGTGCCACCCACTGTTGCATAGTAGTATGTTTTTTCAAAATCAGGTTTGTCAACTTTTTTTTCCTGCACATCCTTTGAGCCGGTAAAGTTCAGCGACTTGTCAAAGCCATATTCTTCATAGGTGATGTCGTCACTTTTTTTATTTAATTTCATCTGATATGTTACATATACGGAACCGTCATCACCTTTGCGTGTGTCGTACATGTATCCTTTCACCGCTTTGGATGATAATGGTTGAACTACTTCTTTTAATTCCTGTGCTTTTGAGAATCCTGACATGAGGATTGCTGCAGGAAGAGCATAAATTAATTTATTCATCTGTATTGTTTTTTTTGTGTTTGTTTATTGAACGATTAATTTTTTTACACGGTGATTATTCTGATTCCATATATGAACAAAATAAATTCCGGGTTGTGCATGCAAGCGAATGGATGTTGCTCCCGAATTCAGTTCATTATGATAAACAGTTCTTCCGTCTGCTGACGTAATGCTCACCTTGTCGGTATGTTGCGGAGTTTGAATAGTGAAATCACCTGCAGCAGGATTTGGATAAACTGAAACAGCTGATTCGTTCTCCTGCAATGCTATACCCGTTGGCATATCTGTAGTAAAAACTGTGGTGATGGAACTTCCGTTGATGCTGTATCTCAGAAGTGAATGACCGTTGCTGAGGCTGATCCATGTATAAACATAAGAATCGGGACCAAGGTTGTTGGTTCTTGTTTCTGAAATCAATGCCACATCGCTAAAAGTTGCCTGAGGCAATATCAGGGTACCGTAGCCGCTGAAAGTTACCGTGCGCGTACCGTTCTGATAACTGCTTACGGTGTTAGCATCGCTGTAATTTGTTTTTTCATACGTATCGCTGAAAGTTTGCCCATAGAAGAAAGGAAATATCATTCGTTTATCGCCATTCTGATAAATTTCATGTTCCGTTGATGGTGCATAACTTCCCTGCAGCACTACGCTGTCGCTGCAGATGTAGTCATACTCATATTCAATCAGCGAGGTGAGTGATGGTTCGTAAAATGCATAATTAGCTGCCGGGTAAAGAGCTGAATATGGCGTTGTGTTAGGGTTGAAGTAAGAGAAGTTAAGAACAGGGTAGGCATTGTTGGCAGTAAGTGAAGAAGCATTCCAGGTAACTCCATTGCCTGTAATGCCATACCATGCCGTGTTGAACGAAGAATTGTCGGCTACGCGGATGTGTTGCACATCAGAAAGCACCATACTGTAAGTGCCATAGTCGAGTGTTTGTGCTGAAAGGTTAATGCTCAGAGCCATCAGCAGCGATAAGGCAGATACTTTTGTCATGCGAATTTATTTTACAATTTGCTGTGACAAATTTGCATCCGTATGCAGCATCACGCAATACCACGATAGTAGTAATTCAGCACGGGGTTGCGGTTTCTTCTTTTTTCAATACACTCTTCGCTGTCTTAAAATAAGTTTACACAAAACATCTTCCATACGCCTGCGCCCTCCAGGGCCACGGGTGCGCGGAGGAGAGTGTAAGCTCATTAAGTTTATTTGTAAACTTAAGGAAGAGGTAATCTATTAGCAGGTAAAATTCTAATAGGATGTGCCAAAAGCATTTCAGCACCGCTTGTCTATAAATTGAGATAGGCAATAACAAAACTTAGTTAACGGTTCGTTTTTATTGTTCGTCAAAAAAGTCTTCGTCAATTTGTTTGATATCATAAGTAGTTTTTACTTGAATACCAACATTAAATTCGTGCATTAACGCAACTAATTTTTGTCCGTCAATACATATAATTTTATGATGTGCTTCCCGTGCCTTTTTTAATGCTTTTTCGTCAAACTCTGAAGTTGTAACAAAGACACCTTTGTTTGTGTCTCCACTCATTGCTCCTATAAAGTTTCGAATGTCAGTTTCACGTACTTTGTTGTCGGTAAAACGCTTTGCTTGAATGTAAATTTTATCTAGACCCAGTTTATCTTCATTGATAATTCCATCTATTCCACCATCATTGGATTTTGAAGTTTCAATAAACTCTCCATAGCCCATTTTTTTTAGAAGTCGTAGTACAACTTTTTCGAAAAAATAAGGGTCTCCGTTTTTAAGTTTTTGGAGCAACTCGTTTTTAACTTCACTTTCAATTCTGCTAAAGCCCTCATCAATTAAGTCTTGTGGAGATGAAAAATTAATTATACTACTAATATCTTTTTTTTCTTTGACTTTTACTTTAGTGTTGTGATTTGACTGTTTTTCCGGTCTGTAAAATTCAAAAAAAGATTCTTCATTTTCTAAATCTCTTACTGTTAGGTCAGGTGAATGATTCCTGCCTTTTTCAGTTATTTGAACTAAACCACGTTGTGGTGACATAACGTAACCACCCTTTTTTAGATAGGTTTTCCCCCATCCAATTCTGTTATCAATAAGTAAATCACCTGATTTAGTTTCTAGTTTTAATTGTTCTTCTGTAAGGTCAGAATAAAATTTCGCTTTAACAGCTTCAATCAGTTCTCTGTGTTTATAAACCTTTCCGTCTTTAAGAATCTCAAGAATTGGAATAAATGTTTCGTCAAACTTTGGTATTTCCATTTTTTTATTTGTCTAAGCAATCACCAATTTTATTTCCTATGTTGTAAGTATTGAAGTTACCGACCTCCAAATATACACAACTCCACACTTTCCACTTCAACTTAAGATATTATCTGTTTTCAGCTTATTGTAACACAATCCAAGAATGCAAGTACCACATAAATATCATCTGTGCGCATGCGCCCTTCAGGGCCACGGGTGCGCGGAGGGGAGTGTAAGCTCATTAAGTTTATTTGTAAGCTTAGAACAGGAGTAAACTTTAGGTGTGTAAATTTATTTAGGACGAATCACGTTCAGCCACGCTTCCCGATTTGTCGGGACAAGTAATGATAATACTAATGTTGTGCGTTCGGCTTTTTAGTCCATTGTTTTGTTTAATGTCCAAATAATTGCTTTCTCTTTTGTCGCTCTGAAAATTGTAGTGTGTTTTTCTTTCGGTTCGTCAGAAAATTTCCATTTTAGATTTGCTATGTTTTCTGCTTTGAAAATTTTGGCTAATTCTTTTGTGAATACAGAAATATCTTTTGCATTTGAACCTGCAAACCAAAGTCGTTTTTCAGTTTCAGGAAAACTTGCCAAATGTTCTTTTGCAGTTCTCACTAAATAATGATTATTCCACCAAAGAGAAGGGTCAAAAGCAATGTAATTGTCGAACATTTCTGGTGTCAAAAAGAAAGTTTCCATTACAAAGAGTCCTGATGCTGATTCACCAATGATGCTTTTTTCTGATGTTGTTCTGTATCTTTTATTGATTTCAGGAAAAAGTTCATCATTAATAAATGCTCTGAATTTTTCCGATCCACCAACAACAGGTGCAATTTCTTTGTCTTTGGCTACTTCGGTAAAACCTGTTAAATCTCTTCTGCGTTGAGTGTTTTCGATACCAACCAGGATAATTGGTTTTATTTTATTTTCCTCAATCAATTTTGCTAATGTATTTGCAATGTGAGGGAAATCTTCCTTTATTCCACCATCTGCCATATACATTACGGGCAAAGAGTCTTTACTTGCTTTGTAATTTTCCGGTGTCCAAACGTTGATTACTCTTTCTTCTCCAACTTTTTTTGATTGAATTTTAAAAGTTTCGTGTTTCGGAATTGGGTCGTTTGGTTGTGATGCGTTTGAGCAGCTTGTTAATGCTGTAAGTATAAATAATAAATGTAAGTAAAAAAATCTCATATTTTTTGTTTTTGTTGTTTATTGTTTTGAACTGTGTTGTTTTAAGCTGACGCACAACGAAGAAGGGATTAAAGAAGTTTTTTAAAAGGGGGATTAGATGCACAACTGTTCGTTTACCTGCACTGTTTTTTAGAAGCTCAACTCTTTGTTTACCTATCAAAGCCCTTCTTTTTTTTATTTCTCTTAATCTTTGTGTTATGCGCATCACCCAACTGTTGGAAAGAGTGATGCAGTTTAATGTCAGCAGTAATGTTAATTAATAGATTCAGCTCTGCCATGCTTAAAAGTCCTTAAGGGATTTCTTCTTTTGTGTATCTAATTTCCCTTTGATTTTCAAGTAAGCATCATTGGAACATTTTTGTAGAGTGCTCAACTTCGCATTATCCTTAACAGAAAAATAAGTCAGAAAGCTTCCATTACAACCGTATTGTTTAAAATATGATTTAGCTTTGATTGAGCCATTTTTCCATGAGTAGATTATTTCCGTTTCATCTTTAGTAAATTTGTTACCAATTTTATTTTGACAGTTGATTAGAGTTGTCTTCATAGTTGGTTGAATATTACCATACTTTAATTTCATTGCATCTGTGATTTCCTCTGAATAGTCAGATACAAATCCTACTAAGGTATCTTTTCTAAATGTTAGATAAACACTTTCAAATTGAATATTAGCAATAGAATAACTTTTAATAAAGTAAACTGTTGCCATTGAGCAATGAAGAGGCAAAAGATTTACTTTTTCATAATTATAGTAAGGGTGTGCGTAATCTTGGGTGGAATCAGGTGTTAGAATAGCCCACTTGGATTCGTGTATGGAAAGAAAATTATTTTCGTTTTTATCAAATGTATCAGGAAATTGTTGCCCTAAGTCACCAGCTAAAATTGAGTCAACTTGCGTCCTTGTTGACTCGTTGATTTTAAATTTGCCAATTCCCTTAATCTTTTCTTGAGCGAAACATTTAATTGCACTTAGCAATACAATTATTAAAAAAAGTTTTTTCATATTCTGCTTTTTAATGATGAGTTAATGTTTAGTTTATAAAGTCGTCCATTTCTTGCAATCTGTTGGAAGTCGCTGTGCCGCCAACGGGTTGCGCATAACGGCAGCCCGTCAAATAACCTCTAATTGTATTCAAAAGTAACAAATCTATAGTTTCAAAAATGCATCAGAACGAATTTAAGCGGCTTTAAAAAAAACATTTTTCTGAGTGCGGAAGTAAAACAAAAAAATGATCGGCTCGTATTTTTGAGCTACAG
>Ga0209605_1005033_pt1 | contig 10426 bp, 19 predicted proteins | sample AD_UKC035_MetaG_FD_184408 | JGI IMG/M metagenome (GOLD analysis project Ga0209605, IMG submission 184408) | Active sludge microbial communities of municipal wastewater-treating anaerobic digesters from USA - AD_UKC035_MetaG (SPAdes) (version 2) | ecosystem: Engineered > Bioreactor > Anaerobic >...
CCACGGTATCTACAAGTTTTTGGATGGTTATTTCTTTATTAATAAGAGACATGTTGACCGCTGTTTCAGCAAGTAATATCTCTATTTGATTAATATTACGACGTATCTTTTGTTGTTTGCGAAGAGTTGGCAGATACCAATTCCAACTTTCAATGGACGAGTATATTGCATCAGCAAGGTCATCGAGATATGGCGCATTTGTTTCGATATCGCCATTGTCGTTAATCGTTTCTTCGTAGCCTTCAACAATTGATTGTATCTGATTGTTGTCCACAGTTACGCTATAATCAAAACGCTGTTTGTCGAGGTCATAATGTACTATCACCTCGAAAGGAATCCAGCCACAGTAATACCCATTCGCATCCATTGCATGCCATTCATTATTAAATGATAAGCACTCGCCTTCATCCTTATCCCATGTCCAATTTGTGTCAATGCCGCTGCCATGAGGGAGTTGAATTGTCTTGTTGGACTCGATATGAGTAACTTCGGGATATGATGTTGAGTCAGATAGTATTTTTAACATATTATTTCTCCTTTCTGAATGTTGCCTCTAAATTAACATAAAGCAAACCAAGAACTATAAACATTAAGCAAACAATTAATGCCAACATTATGCATCCTTTGCGATGTCTATTACCTGTTCTTTTTTAAAGCGCCATGAAAATTCCTGGCGCTCGCCTATTGAATTAAAAGCAGAATTAACAACATTTCTGCCTGTTGGTGTAATTGCTCCAGCTTTATTGATAAATCCCTTTTGGTATAGGATTTCTTTTAATTTATCAATTTCTGCCGTTGTGAACCCTGCATTTCGATATTCATCTGCTCTTGCAAACGATTTTAACGAGCAGATCGTATTTAAAACAAATAATTCGTTGTTGCTAACATTTGGCTTATTGTCTGGCAGCATCTTAGTCATAACGCATGCGGGATGGATATAGACATGCAAGCCTAAGTCTTTGCCACAAAAGGTAACATGTTCGACAAGGAACTTATCGGGAGTTGGGATATAGTCTGGCAATTTGCCGTCTTGCCAGAATGGAATTGGTGCAGTTTGGATGAGGTAGTTGATCTCAACACGATTGCCATTCATGTCGAAACAATCATAATCATTACAGCTCCCGCCGTCCCAGTACGAATGCAAAGATTTAGGAGCGTCAGATATTTCAACACATATTTTAGTGCCTTTATATTTAACTAATGATTTTAATTTATCCATTAGTTCGCCTTGTGATAGATAGATTTTATTCATTTTTTGCCTCCTAGTCTCTGTTGTAAAGATAGCGTTCAATGCCGATAGAATATGGCGTTGGCTTCAACAAAATGTTATAGTACATAAATCTTTTTAGAATTTGGCTTCAACAAAATGTTATAGTACATAAATCTTTTTAGAATAAGGTTAAGGTCTTTATTCATATTACACCGCCTTTAGTTCAAAATTACCGCCAAATAACACCATCCCAGATGCAACTGGCCTGGGAACGGTTAATGTTTCCCCCGTGTCAATGTCTGTAACACGAATTAAAGGGCCACCTAAAAATTTGTCTAATCCGAAAAATGAATTATTTGCTACCATAATTTTACCTCCTATTTGATTACAATGTAATACCCCATCATGCCAAATCTGTGATCGTTGTCTGCCGCTCCTAACGTCGAACTTGTCTCTAAAATACTGGTACATTTCTGCTGCGGATTTATAAATGGCTTTAGATATAATGGGATTAAAAACTTATTGTCGGAACCCCAAGTTTGAAATCCCAAAGAAAAGGCTTGTTCTTTTGTTAAGTTGTCTATAAAAGGCAACTCATTTTTTGAAATTATTCGTTCTTTCATTTCAATTACATTAGATACTTTAAATTTTGCTGCCCACGATTGATACTCGAGTAATTCTGCTGTTGCAATTAATAACATCGCCCTTGCTTTGACTAAAAAATTATATGAATCCATAATTACTCCTCCTGTTTAATAATTTATTCGCGACAAAATAACCTACAACTCCGCCGATTAACGCTGAAATAATATGTTTTTCTATTTATGCTTTATGTTCGTATTTTTCTTTTAATCTTTTATATTCGTTTATTTCTGCTGTTTCGATCTTATTTTTAAAGTCGTTAATTAATTTAATGTCTTCTGGGTTGTCAATAACCATATTATGATATATTGAATAATTGCCTAATTCTTTTACGATTATAAAATCTTTAACTAACTGCAAGGTGCTGAATAATTTTACCACCGTTTTAGGATAATCATCAGTCTCGTAGTATAAGACAAATGGTTTATTCATATTTATTTTTTTCATAATATTACTCCTCCTTTTTTAATTTAAATTCTGGGCAGTCGCCCAGTCTGCAAAATAATAAGACCGCCAGCTATATACACACATATACAACTGACGGTCTTTAGCGGTTAGGTCTTCTAGGTCTGTCCGCTATTTAATATAAACTTTAAGTTCATTATTGCTATTATAGTAGGTGCCGAATATCTTACGGCATTCTTTGGGCAAAATTTCATAAGAGATAAGTTCATTAACTTTAGCCCAAAAGAATCTTTCAGGGCTAATTGTTAAATTAACTTTACAAGCCAAATTATTTATATATAGGGCTATTGATTTCATAGCCTTATATATAAATTTAAAAGAACGAGATTTGCCGTCTAAATAGGTAACGGACAGTTTTTGCCCGTTATAATAAACAATGTTATCATTGTATATTTCAAGCGCCGGTGAATCAAAGCAGAAATTGTCTGTTGTCTTCCCAAAAGCATCTGCGATTCTTTCTTCTGTGTTGATTTTTAAATAAATAACATAATTTTTCATAGTGGTTCTCCTTTTGGCTGATTTATCCAGCCTATTAAAATAAGACAGATTTACTAATTTATTATACGCTGGTCTATCTATGTCAGCGTAAAAAGCCACCGCTATTTTAATTTAGCGATGGCTTCTTTAAGATAGTCCTCAAAATTAGACGATTGAGGATTCGTCGTCTTGACCTTTTGAATAGGTTTAAGAGGTCTATAAGGCTGGTCAATCAGCCTTATGACCTTAGAGATGGGCGCTAGCATTTTGAGGTGTCGGCAATCCACGACACCAAACCCAACTCCTCACGAGTCAGTGGTCGAGCAAGATTGTCTTGCTCAATTATCAGATTTTGAGCAAGCGTTGCAGCTTGCTCTCTGGTTATGTCATGGCGATTGCCAGACATATAGTTGCGGAGCCAGCCAATGGAGTCGTTAATGACCCCTATACGAACTTTGCCTGACCTGTTGGCGAGAAATCCAGTTGATGTATAATTATTTTTGTTCATAGTAAACCTCCTGCCTTGCCTGCCTATTGGTCAGGTCTTACTGGCACTATTAGTTTATAGACATTTCGGTCTATATAAATAAAATGACCGCCACTACATTTCTGTAATGACGGTCGATATATATAATCGGCCCGTTTAGTGGAGCCATACTGTCATTTTATTTTGTCTAACACATATATGACACTAAATAACCGTCCATGAACAAGCCCGAAGCGACCTGTCCTATCTTAAGAGTCCTGTTGTGGTCGTCGTTATAGACGGTGATGAGTTCGCCGTCAAACTTGCGAACTATTTTTTTGCCCCTTTTAGAGTTAACGACCTGAAACGAGGTCGTATCCTCTGTTATTTTATTCGCCTGTCTGCCACGGTCAGGCCCGACAAATCCGTCGCATATTATCATACTGCCTCCTGCGTTTAAAGACCGCCATCTATTGATTGGATATAAAAAACTACCCGCCTCATTTTCGTCGGCGGGCAGTCTGGTCTATTGGTCTGGGATTATTTGGGTCTAACTATGCGGTCTGGGTCTGGGTCTGGACTCCGTAGTTCGGGAGGACTGACCCGTCCTCTAATTCGACCCTGATGATTGTGCCTACGAGAGTCGAGAGTCTCTTGTCCAATTCGGTGGCGGGGTCGTTCAGGTCTATCGTCTTGGTTATGGTGTAAGTGTCTACGGGCGATATTGCCTGTCTTGACACTTTCCACGAATAGCGGTCTGCGTATTCCAAGAAGTGGCGGAGGCTGGCGAGTGTCTGCGGCGTCTTGCAAACGAGCGTCCCGTCTTCTTTAATGCGAGCCTTGTGGACGATAGACCACTTGATATCCCAGTCGGCGTGGTTGAGAACGGACTTTGACAGGTATTTAACGCCGTCCATGAGTCTGGTCAGCGTGATTTCCTTGCCGTATCCCATGATAGTGTCGGCCAGTCCCGACAGATTGTCGAGAGCCTTCACATCAACGCCTATGAATTTTGTCCTGATAAATGCTTCAACCTGGGTCTTGCTGATGGATGCGGTTACTTTAATCTTCATATGATACCTCCATTTAAGGTCTGGCGACCATATTTACCCGTCTTTCGGGTATTAAAAAAGCCACCAATACATTTCTGTCTTGGTGGCTCAAATTCATTAACTCTATATATATTTATTGTAGCCGATGTTGGCCTGACAGAGTAATCCTTGGTAGGGGTCTGGCAGGGTAAACCATTGAATATTCGGTCGGCATGTCCGAAGACACCGAAATAACCAGTCTTTTATAAGGTTACGGAAAGACTAGTCGAGAAACCCTATCATCCTGACTTCATTGACGGTCGATGAACTCCGTCAATATATCACAATGTCAGCCGTCTGTGATATAGTGGTCAGGCGGGGTAGCAGACATCGACACACGGCCTATTAGTCACCGTCTGTCCACACCCCCGCCATCAATTCATGAATTACGCTCTTGCGTAGAGGGATTCCCGCGCATATTGACTGTATGCGTCTGTCGAGTCATCATCTCGATTTTGACAATGTCCCTCACATCAACCAGCTTCCGAAATTTCACGGCCTGGTCAGTGGTCTGGCTCATCACCTCGTCCGGCCTCGGCCTGGACCCGATACCCCCCCCGATACACGTCTTACGACACGCATCGAGCACAAAGGGTTGTCGGTTGCTTTCCAGCTCACCTTGTTTTTCCCTTGTCTGCCTGCCTTTATACTTACAGTCAGACCTAACCTATATTTATGTATAGGTCAGCAAAATATGACACCATGCCCCTATCCTTGCGAGCAGAGCAAAATACTCGCATAGGTCTCACCGGATTATGTTAGCAAGCGGCAGGGATTATCCTTGCGTATAACCGCACGGCTAACACGGGCTTATGGATTTTTTGTATGTTTAAAGAATATACATACAACTTTTTTGCTGTATAAAAAACAGGCATATTAAATTAGGGCTTTTTTTTTCACCGCCTTTCTCGCCACAGGGGCGAAAAATTTTTTTCTCTATACCATATATATAAGCAGGAACCATACCAACTTTGAAAGCCCTTATGAGAGTAGGCGTTTCGGCATACCAATTTCTTAAGACCGCTCACCATGTTTAAGACCGCTCACCAAATCGCTGAAAGCCCCTGTGAGAGTAGGCGTTTTAAGGATTTTAATATATACTTAAAATATTTTTTTTGTATGGATAGGTATACAATAATTGTATGGCATACAATACAATTATTTTTAATGTTTATCGGCGTTTTCAAGTATTAGAATATTATAATATGCTAAAAAATAGCATTAAACCTTGTTATATCATGTATTGTTTACTATACAGTAGTGTGTTTATTTTATACAGTGTTCCCAAAGCGCTATTAAAATCAAGGTATATTAAAATTTTTGAATATATTAATACTGTGATATATGCAGTAAAATCAAGGCATATCAAAAACATGATAAAAACTATCTTAATTTATATAGGATAAAATTTATCATGTATGATAGCAATATTCGATAACAGTATATAATACTATATATATCAGCACTATAATCCTGGTTTGCTGCTGATATTAAGCTTGATAGGGGAGTTTGTAATAGGATTGAATTGATAGGTGTGGAAAAGTGATAACAGTCCTTATATTTTCGTGGGACAAATTTATAAGTAATCCTAAAATCATTCTGCTCTCTATATTTTCGTGGGACATTTTTATAATCAATCCTAATAGGTCAAAGTGTCCTAGTAAATGTCCTAGTAGCAGTTTATCACAATATTACAATATTCTAATATTCTTCAAGTGTAACATATGTTACATAATGTAACGATACAGCGTTACATGAAAACAGTAGTATTTATGATTATTTTGATTAAGCGTTACATTTAGCGTTACATTTATTGTATTATATATATAGTAGCAGTGTTGTAAAATCCAACATACATTAAAATAATTATATGATTATAAATGATTGTAGGCAAATCCTACATGTAGGATAAACCAACAGTTTTTAATTTGTATATAGACAGGTTACAGCAAGTATATTGGATATATGGGTAGTATATGCCAGGAATAGGCTAATAGGCTGATGTAATGGTATACAACAGGTAATGGGAAGATTGTATTAAAAGTTGATTTTAGGTTGTATATGGATAAAATACAGATAAGAATGGCAACAAGATAAGATATGTTGTGTTGGTTGGAATACTTTCTTTTTCTTTTAATTTACTAAGTAACTGTTAATCTTTTCTTTTTCTTTGTTGTATCGGTCTCAGTTCGTGTTCCTTGTTTGTTGTTAGTCATCGTTTCGTGTTGTTTGATTTGGATCACAGTTCGAGACATCGGAGCTTCACTGTTTTTATTTAGCGATGTTGAGAATCTGTGAGCCAATCGAGGTTCGTTCCTTGTGGGGTTGTCGATGCAGCTGTGTCGTTCGAGACCGACGAGGCAGCATCTCTCTGTCGGCTTGACTCACGCACCGGCACTCGCTCGCGCTCGGCTCGGATGCTCGCGTTCTTTCGGTTAGGCTGTTATCTTAGTTGGAATCTTTACGAGGGTTAGTATCGTGTTGTTGAGATTCTGTTTAAGCTCACTCTCAAGACCGTCCTCGTTCCGCTGTTGATTAGTGTTTTTATTAAGCTACACTCGGAGGCTCACTACGTTCGCGGTCGCGGTCTGGCGACCGCTTCATTGTATGTTGTATTATCTAAAAGGCATTTTAGCACAAATCTTACTTTTTTGCAAAATCGTGTCTATATCTATACAATAAAAATAGAAGCACAAATCTCGTTTATGCTTCTATTATCTCACTTATCCTAATATTATCTCACTATTTATGATTTACTTCAAAACACTATCTGTTGTTGAATTTTTAATAGTTGGGCTATTTGTTGTTGTGAAGGTGGATATGTTGAAATACTTGGATTTTGGTATCTCTTTGCAATTAGCGAGGATATATTTAAGATTATGGCGTTTAATTGCATTTATTAAAGATTTAGTCTTGTTTCCTATGTATTGCTCTCCATCAATATCGATTATGATAATCAGGTTAAATAGGACTGCATATTTAATGTTCATTGGAGCTGCTTTATGCTTAGGTGGTTCTATTTCAGATAATAAAGACAATGAATCAATTAGATTGATTGGGTTCATTTTATTTCCTTTAAAAACTTAAGAATCTCTTCTTTGAATTTAGGTTCGGCTTCGGTTCCCAGGTCAACTAAAGCAAATATTGCTAAAAATATATCATAAAGATCGACATCACCTTTAGGTTCAATTTTAATCTCTTCGTTGTTGATTAGTAGTTTAAGTTCTTTCATTATATTACCCTCCATTTTGACTCCTTATTTGTATATAATCTAATTTTCTTTACATTGCAGTTGGTTCCAGCTGCTTGAATTTTGGCCTCTGATTCATTTGTGAATGCAACAATAGGGTCTCCTTCGATATCCGACAAAATAAAGATAGGATAACTTGTAGAGCCATTTAGGTTAATAAGTTCATGTTCTCCGATCCATTGTTGTGCATGGTTAAGTTTTGATAACCTTAGATAAGCTGATTCTTTTGTTTCATGTATGCTGTCAATGAAGCATCCGTTTGTTCCGAGATCAGAGTACAAGACCAGATATATCTTCATTTCTACTTCTTATATTTAATTGTCTGTTGATTAAAATTATCTGCCTGGGCATCAATTTCATCTCTGATTTCCCAATATTTAGAAACTACATCGTATAAAGCATCATATATTTCTTGCTTGGACATCTTAAGTATATTTTCGGGATAACTAATGGTTGTTTTTGTTTTAGTGCTAAAATAAACATCAAATTGAATTGATGGGTCTTTTCCGGCAGCATAAGCTGGTCTTACAGAGCATGCTATTTCAAACAATTCCTTTATGTCTGTCCAATTTCTAACTGTATGTTCCATATCTCCTATTTTTATATCGATAAGACCATTGATATTTTTGGATAATGTCATTGTATTGAGTTATTTTAATGTGATCATTTTGTTACTCCTTTATTAATTTCTTTATTTGTTGTTTTAGATTGTTGTTTTCTTCGTTAATTTCATGGGCTGCATCTAAAATATGATTTAAGATTGGCAAGAGATCGTTAGGACATAATGATTTAAGATGAGCTATTGATGTTAATATATGTTCATACGGTGTCATTTCTATTTTCCTTTACTAATTCAAATCTTTTAACTACAATGTTTTCACTAAGATTAACATTGTTGCTCCACATATGTGCTGGCCTTGCCCATATACGAGGGTCAGTCATATCAGCGCGACGATAAATAACTAAAAGCTCAAGTGTTTCTGAATGAGTAGCGGTATCGATAACTTCGTATAATTGACCTTTATAGTGCTTGTATATTTGGCCATGCTTAATAATACCAAGTTCAGATTGTATTGCTTTGCGTTTAGCTTCTGAGTTCATGTTTCTCCTTATATTAATCTTGGATCAATTCTAATTATTTCTTTATTAGCTTTTGTTGCTCTTTTAACTGCATCATAGGTACCACCTGATTCATCACCATTCCATCCTGCTTAATACATCACAACGATCAACCATACGAGCCTCCTCCAAGTTTGTGTTCGTCACAATATTCATAAAAACTATTAATAGATTTGCCACACTTCTTGCAATGAGAATCTAACTCAATTGTTGATGGTAAAAACATTTCTCGCAATAGTAAATCAATTAAACGTTCCATTGCAATGTCCATTTCAACTGCCTGTGATTTAATTTCTTTGTGTAAATCTGGTTTAACCTTGATATGCTTCCATTGCATTAAGATAATCCTCCCTGCGGTTTCACAATATATTCTTGTTCAAAATTATTACATTTCCCGACTTCATTTAAAGTTATTTCATATGGAAAACTACACTTATACCCATCGTAATTCCATCGGCAACTTCTGTTTTGACATCTCATTGTAATCACCTCCATATTTCTTATTTTAACATATTAACTTGTTAATGTCAATAGATAACATAAAAAAATAATATATTTTTTACAATTGACTTTATTGGGCTTTTGCGAATGGCTGTTAATGGTAATCTTGAGAATGGGACTATATGGAAAGGTGCTGATGGCTGGCATACGCTTGCTAAAGCAGACATAATAGCATTATCAGTAGCAGTTAAAGATTATGTAGAAGCATTATTTGTAGCAGAAAAGATTAAATATGATTTAATTGAGGCGGCAACTACTATTGAAGAAGTGAATGCAATTGATTTGACGTTCTAATGATAAAGGCCACCATTACGGTGGCCTTCTTTATTATGCGAAATAATTAGTTGTTATACTATATCCATCGCTATCAAAACAATCATATTGAGATGGATATTCTTTAGCGTGTCTAAGGTTATTTTTATTTTTATAACTATCTTCTACGTTTTTAATAAATGTAGTTCTACCTACTATTTTGCCATATTCATCTTTAATCTTCCATGATTTAGGCATTAGCTTAATAATGCGTTTCCAGGTTGACCATGTAATTATATTAGAGATATTTAAGACCATTTTAAAGAAGTCTTGAGTAAACTGGCTAAATTCATATAAATGTTCATATCCACGAACACTAAATGCCCAGCCGCCTGATTGTTTTCCTAGATGTATTACATCATCTGGTCGCCTACAGCAAGGGCATATATCAGTATGAAGGTAGTAATTAGTTCCCACAAATTCTTCCCCTTTCGTTAAGCCATTTCATAAATAATTGTTTAAAGATATTATAATTCATGTTTATTTTTATCATCGATGAGGTAAATTGATCCCAATATTGTATTGTTATGCAATTACATTCGTTTAAGTGATGTATTGTGCTTTTTTGCCCTTTTAAAAATTGCGATATGTTAATAAACCAATTTCCCTTGCTATTTATATAGTTCCATGCAACTTCGCATGCTGCATCTTTCCAAGTTCGCTTCATAATTTAATCACATTTCTTTTGAAACATTCTCCACAGTAATACTTGCCTCCGTCAATTTGATAGTGAATATATGCTATAGCGCCACAATCACAGTAATGATGGCCTTCTGTGCGTTGAGTTTCTTCATGTTTCGATACAAGTTCGTGGTATTCTTTTTTTAGCGTACTATATGCTTGCTCTAAATCACTTAAAGCTTCTGTAGTTTCTTTGTTTGCTCGTTTTAATA
>Ga0209605_1005035_pt1 | contig 10421 bp, 14 predicted proteins | sample AD_UKC035_MetaG_FD_184408 | JGI IMG/M metagenome (GOLD analysis project Ga0209605, IMG submission 184408) | Active sludge microbial communities of municipal wastewater-treating anaerobic digesters from USA - AD_UKC035_MetaG (SPAdes) (version 2) | ecosystem: Engineered > Bioreactor > Anaerobic >...
ACTAGGTCTTGTTGACTACTATAAAGGAAACAGTAATGAGTTTGTGGGACGGATTAAAGAACTCATTGATGCTGGTGATTATAACGGCGCACTTGATTATATTGCTAAGACTCAACCCTCGACTATTGAAGGTAAAGTAGCCCGTATTCTACGTCGTCTAAACGACATCGATGTGTTCCTTTCAAAAGATTCTTCTTTTGGAGAAGGAGATAATCTTTCTAAAAGTCGTTACTCTTTAGTTGACCACGAGATTATAATGTCTCCGTGGCAAAGTGGTAACTATAGAACATTCCTTCACGAAGCCGTTCACAGTGCTACTTCTGTAATTCTTCACAGAATAGAGAACGGTCAAACTAAAGGAATGGCTCTGAATGAGATTGCTGCTGGAAAAAAAGTGCTTGATCTTTTTAATCAAGTAAAATCTCTTTCTAAGCATCCAGACCTATACGGGTTTAAGAACGCACGAGAGTTTCTTGCTGAAGCAATGTCAAGCAAGGCTTTTCAAGATGAACTACGTTCAATTAAGATCAACGACGGCGTGTTTAAGAATGCTTGGCAAAAAATTGTAGATACTGTCCGTCAAATGATGGGACTAGATAAAAAGTATGCTACCGCCCTTGACCGTGTGCTAGATGCGGGTAACAAACTAATTGAAGCTTCTACCCGTGAGACTCGTATGAGTGGTGTTAATACGTTTAAAGCAAAGGTATCTGAAGATTTTAGCGGAGGAAATAAACTAGATCGTTATACGAAGTTTGAAGACTTTAAAAATGATCTTCCTCCAGAACTGAAGGAGCACGCCGCTAAGTATTGGGCTGAAGCTGGACGGGAACTTCCACCAACTGAGCAAACAGCTCTACGTAATCAAGCTGAAGCTAAGGTAGTCGAAACTATTTTAAAAGGAGATGACCGTCTTAAATATCTGACGCAAGATACACGATCAGTAGAAGAGATTAAAGGTGTTCTAGAATCTTATAAAGACAAAGATGGTAAGTACAAAGATATTATTTCTGATAATGCTTTCCGTAATGAACTTTCTTCTGGAGGCTATGCTCTTTCTAACCTAACTCAACATCCTCTTGTGCATTGGATAACTTCCAAGACTATGCGTGCTTTAAAGGAAGCGGAGATTAAATCTGAAACAGCTATCTCGGAAAAAGGAAAAGGATTCCTAGCTATTCTAAAGGCTGGCTCTGCCGATCAAATTCGTGATCTATCAGCTAAATTACTAGCAGCCGAAGGTAAAGATGTTGATGTAACTAAAGTCTTTGAATTTAATGGTTGGGAAAAGCGGGTTCTAGAATCTTGGAACAAAGCAAAAGAACAAGCCCTAGCTGACTTCAATAAAATGCGTGAAGCAAAAGGACTTGAACCAGTTGAACCCCGTCTAAACTATCTGGCTTCAATGTTTACGGGTAACTTCCGTATGCTAGTTAAGAAAGATGGTAAGACTGTAGGATGGATTAACGGAAATTCTAAAGCCGAACTGCAAGATGCTATGAAGCACTTTGAAGGCCAAGGATATGAGTTTGGTAATCCTTCTCGTATTCCGTACGCTCGATCAAAGGACTTTCAAAAGATGCTAGCTCGTAAGATGGCTGCATTTGATGAAGTAATTAACATCTTTGGTAAAAGTGATCCAGAAGTGGCTGAGTTTGCTTCTCGTATGGAAAACATGATTTCCAAACAAGCTTATGATTATCTAGACTTCAAACAACACTTTAAAGAAAAGAGTGGGGTGTTTGGAGCCGAGGGTATGAAGAAATGGAAAGATGCTCACGCTAATGCTTACGATCTGTGGAACGCTCAAGCTGAGTATATCCGTATGGTTAATCAGTGGGTGGCTCAACAGAAAGTAGAACCAGATATTAAACAAGTATTAGTTGATTCAGACATTAGAGATAAGATGCCGAATGCTGCAAAACTTTCTGAAAACATTTATAACAATGCTTTTGGTCGATTAGAAAGTATTCAAGTTCTAGAGAAATTTGCGGATGCTTATGTTGCGGCTGTTAACTCAGATATTGTTAATGCTATTCCGGGAGGAAAACTACTACAAAAGGTTAATCCATTTGAAGCAATGCGTAGTATTAAGAACTGGGCACTATATAGTGCGCTAGCCCTTAACCCCGGCTTTATGGTTTCTCAGGTAGTACAAGTACCTGCTGCGACTTCCACGATGATGCAGTATTTTGCTGATCTTGGAATTCAAGGAAATAAAGGGCAATCCCTTACTTTTGGTCTGTGGGATACGGCAAATTATTCTCCTAAAATGAGGATGCTAGCACAAATCGCAGCAAAGAATCTAGGAGAGTCTCTGCCGGATGGGTTTGTTTCAGATGTGGGTCAATACTTCAATAAGTATGCAGAAGAAAATCATATTATTAATCCCCACATTCTAGAAAAGACTGATCTTTATTCTAAGAACCCAGCTTTACGCATTATACAAAAAGCTGATGAAAAACTTGGAGGAACAATCTCACGCCCAGAAGAGATGACTCGTCGTTGGGCGTTTAACACTCTTGCACATTATCTTTATTCAGCGGGGTTCCCTAAAGAAAAAGCTGCTGAAATGGCAGAAGTAGCTACTAGTATTTCAATGGTAGATTACTCTCGCCAAAGCCGTCCGATGATTTATAATCGTCTAGGGATGCTTGGGGATATGGCCTCTACGGTTACTACCTTCAAGCACAACGCTTACACTCAACTAGCAACTTATGGGTTTAACAAAGCCCCTAAGACGTTGATGACCATGATGGGTATTCAACTACTTCTTGGTGGATTAGTTGGAATGTATGCTCTGGATGATGCTGATGATGTGTGGTCCGTAATTCGTAGCATTGCTCCAGAGACATTCAAAGATACTCCGGGTATTAAAGAATTTATTATGCGTAATGCTGATGAATTCTGGGCGTTTGGTGGATTAGCTGCGGGTAGTCGTTATATTATGCCCGAGGGAATCGACATTGGAACTAAGTTTTCAATGGATAACCTGTTCCCAGACTCGGCCGCTGAAGCAATGTTTCCGCTACTGTCGTCTCTAGTAGAAACGGGTAAAGCTGCTGGTAAGTTCGCGTTAGCTCCGACAGCTACCAATGCAGCCGGGGTGGCGTATCCTATGATGCCAGCACCAGTAAAAGGCTTGATGGAAACTACTGTATTTTCTGATGGGAAAGGGGGTTACATACCAAGCAAGACGGATCAACTAAAGACTAAACGTTCGCTTAATGAGCAAATACTTCGTTCTACAACTGGTATGCGCTCTCTAGATGAACGGAAAGAATCAGAGATTGTGTTCCGTACTAAAAATTCACGACTTCGTGATGAACAACTTCAACAACGTTATCTAGATCAGGCTAAGACGTACAGCCGTGATGGAGATAAAAAGAAAACTGCACAAGCTATTGTCAAGTACATGTCTAATGGTGGAGAATGGCGTAACGTTAACTCTTTCCTAGAGCGTACCTATCGAGGGTTTGTTCTGGATGAGATTCAGCGGTTAAGTCCAAAAACTCTAAAGACTATTAGACAGCAACAACAGCAACTAGATTTGATGGAGTTCCAGAAAGATATGGAGAATTAATTGTGAAAACTGTGCTTGAAGTGTGGAAAGCACACCTCTATGACTCAGAGGCAAAGGTGCCGTATGCGTACCAAGACTCGCTTGGGTATTGGACCATAGGTGTTGGACGTTTGATTGACAAACGATTGGGAGGAGGATTGTCTGACGATGAGATTGAGTATCTCTTGTCAAATGATATGAAGAAAGCAGAGAAAACTGCTCGTAAATTGGTAAAGAACTTTGATGCTCTAACTGATAACCGAAAGGTGGTGATCCTTGATCTCGCTTTCAACTTAGGCGAAACTAAGTTGGTGAAGTTTGTTAATACTCTTAAAGCAATTAATGAAGGACGTTGGGAAGATGCAGCTAAAGGAATGGAAAATTCTCTTTGGTACAAACAAGTAGGACGACGAAGTAAAAAACTTGTTCAGATGATGAGACAAGGTTAAAAAAGAGAAAGCCCGCATAAAGCGGGCTTTTTTTCGTCTATTTAAAGTTTAAACTTATCTCGATTGTACCGTTCAATATAGTTTTGAACCCTTGACCACGGATCAGAAGAGATTGGAATCCATTCTCCGGGCTTTGGATGTGTCTTACCATTAAGCACAGAATCTAAAGCATTAAAAAGTTCTCGGGCTTCAGCTTCTGTAAAAGCAAACAAGTTGCCTTTAATTTCAAGATTGTAGGTTTTAGTAACAGTTACCATTTTAATTTTCTTTCAGTTTAAATAGGGTAAATCTAATAATGAACAGGTCAAGTACAACGGCCCAATCTACATCTCCATCTTCAAACTCATCCCCAAGATTTACGTGCTCAATACCAAGAGCTACCCCAGAGATAAAACTAATATCTAGATCATACACCACAACTTCCACCTTTTCCAGTAATGTCACAGACGTCGTGCTCACTAAAGATTACTCCACGATGCTGCACTGCTTCTTCATAACTTACTTCTGTAATGGGTTGGCCTCCTCGACTTCCATCTGGATAACAGGTAAATCCACGTAGCCGTGGGGCGTATTTAGCAAGAGTCTCGGCAAAACGTGAGACGTCGGACTCTGAGTTTCCTTTTGAACCCCAAGAAGGTAAGTTAATAGTGGATGAGATTGACATATCAACGTAACTTTGAACATCTGCTTGGAATTTGATTCGTCGTTCAAAGTCATGGCTTAGTTTGTAGGCGGTGTCGATTTCTTCAGGTCGGAGACCGTATTCTCGAATGAGGAGGTCTGCGGTAGAATCAACGACGAATTCGTATTTCCACTTTGTTCCGTCTGTGAGATAACGACGCTTGTAAGCCACAGCAAATAACGGCTCAATTCCCGTTGTAGTGCCAGCAAGAATTCCAATTGAGCCAGTGGGTGCGATAGCTCTGTATGCGACTGGCTTGCTGATATACAGTCGCTCACAATGCGCGTTAGCAGATCGTTCGGATTCTGATTCATATACTTTTAACCATTCATGTAGTTCAGGTGTTACTTCGTATTTGTAACCTTTTTTAAGTAGCCATTCGTGAATGCCCATAAGCCCCAATCCCAGTCGTCTATTTTGTTCACGAACTTTGTATACTTTTTCATAAGGAAGCTCGGCTCGAAGCGTTCCGCAGACGAGAAATTTTGAGGCAAGGGAAACAACATCTTTAAATTCATCAATAGATGAAATATTCCCAAGATTGATCGAACCAAGATTACAAACATCTGAATCATCTTCTGAGGTTACCTCAGTACAAGCATTACGAAGAGTTTCATTCTGTTTTGCTCCAAAGTTAAAGCTAAATCCGGGTTCTCCAGTTTCCATTGCTTGACGACAGTTTTGTAGGAAAACTGGATTAGAAGCTAAACTAGTAGTAAATTCTCCAGTTGCCCATGATGTCGCCCCAAGAGCATTATCATCATAATTAACAGAGATATTAGTCATATCCAGCGGAGCCGGAAAGTTAAAGTCTTTGCTCTTTAGTTCTCTGACTTCAGGTGACCAATTTTTTGCTTCAAGAAACAGGGGGATATCCTCGTGTGCCCAATTGAGGCTGGCGTAGATAGCTGAACGGCGTGAACCGCCCTGCATCACGTTTCGCCCAATTTCGTTAATTGCTGACATGAGAGGTAGTGGCCCCGAAGCCGTACCTCCAGTTCTCGAAAGAGGCTTTCCACTCGCACGAAGTCTAGAGTAGTCAATTCCAATACCTCCACCAGTCATAAGACAAGACATTGCTCGCCAAGTTACGTTACTCCATTCTTCTCGTGTATCTTCTTCTGCTCGGAGAAGGTAACAATTATTGAAAAACTTCGCAGTCCGACCTGCATAATAGAGATACCGACCACCCGGTACGAATTTAAATTCTTTAATCCACTGAGCAAGTTGGTCACGATCTGACTTAGACATGAGTGGTCGATCTGTTCCCCATCGACTACCACACACATCTTCAACAAGCCGCTCGGCGAGGGCATCCCAAGTGTCGTTAGGTCCTTGTGCATATTTAAATTTAAAAATGTTTTCTGCGAATTGTGTTTTAAACCGATTTATTTGCATTTTTTTCTTTATATTCTTTTACTTGTTGTTTCCAATCTTTATTCTGCTCACGAAAAATAACGCCCTTACGAGAAGGGCGGGAATCTTTCTTATCTTTTATAACGTCTTTTTTAAGCGTCATACTTTCTTTGTTACTTGATGTTGTTCCGTGCGTAAAATAGCGAGCGATCGCCGAAAAGGTAAAAACCAATACAAGCTGCGAAGTTAGTTACAGCATCAGAGACAGGCAGCCCGGCGAGCTGTAGCACTCCCCAAGTACCTAGAACAATAGCGGCGGCAAACGGACGCATGAGCCGTACAACAGCTTCTACCCAGAGATAGGTAGGGTTAGTACCACCAGCATCATTGATAGCTTTGAAAAGATTAAGATCAAGTTCTTTAATCTTTACGTAATCATCAATATTAGTCGGCTTGAACGTTTCGGGAGCAAGCCACCGTTGAATAGCGGCTTTACCTCCTTCTACGACTAGTGGAGCTAGCGCTGCAAGCGCGGTAAAAGGATCAAACATTAGCTTTCACCCACACCTTTCATACACTTGTGCAGAACTTCATTAAATACATCATCCGGAGCTTTTTTATTGTGATAAGCAATAACAGCTTGGACTTCTAGTTGAGCTTTCTCACTTGGACTAAGGCTTAGATACTCAGGCCGTTGTAAAACCTTTTTAATAGCTTCTTGTACTTCTTGAAGAGTCCATCCCATATATTTAGCGTTTGCTACTTGCTTACTGAACATGGCTTTACTGGAGCAATCCTTTAGTTCTGGATTGGCGTTAGCGGTAGTCACCATTACCAGAGAGGACACCACGAGCAAGGCGAGAAGAAAGTTTTTCATAATTTTGTTGTAGAATAGTTTCAGGATTAAGGTTTAGTTCATCACACAGTCGGCACAGATACCAAAATACATCTCCGACTTCAGCTTCTGCTGCTGTGCGATCCCAAGAGTTATCTCGAATAAGTTTCTTTACTTTACCAGCAAACTCACCAGCTTCAGAACACAGACCAAGAGCAAGATATTCTAGAGCCTGTTTTTCTGGATAGATTGCTGTAGTACGGGTAAAAAATGTATAATCAGTTAGATTCATTTTTAATTAGTTCGATAAGAAGTTCAATTGAATGTTTTGCTTTTTCTAGGTCTTCAATTTGTTTAGCTACGTTGTCTTTCCATTTAAAAGGATACCGAGCAACATAAGAAATAACTTCTGATTGAAGATTGTTCAGGTTGTTCTCATAACAAAACTGATAAGGCTGAATCTTAAAGTGTTGATAATGCGATCCGCCTACTTGGCGGGAACTCGCTTTTACTTGTTCAGTCAAATTTCCTTCTTCCCAAAATTGTTTATTTTGTTCCCAATTATCCATATTTCTTTCTTAGATAGGAAAGGCTAATTGGGAGTTCGTCAAACGAACCATTCTTTACATCGTGAAGCATCCAAATACCATTCCAGTGATTATTAGTCTGTGGATTTAGATAATCTTCATTGTGAAGGTAAAATGACCCTGAAATAATTGCTGTCATGTTTGTCCCATCAGCACGCTGGCTGTACGCAATATCTCGCCCTTGTTGGTGGCCAGCAAAACACGACATGTGCTTTTTAGTTAGAATAGCCCGTGCAGAAACGCAAGGACGCCCAAGCTGACCAGAACTGAAATAGTGGGAATAGCACACACCATCAACCACCACAGGTTCGAGAAAGTCATATACTTCCCAATCTTTGTACGGAAGATCATCAATAGAGATAAGTCCTTCCAACTTTCGATCATCGTTAATAGCGCGTAGAATACGTTGTTCATGGTTACCAAGAGTCATCACTAGACGAGGCCGATAAATCTTCTCTTTGTTACGTCGTTGCTGGGCTTGAAGTTCTCGAATGGGATCAAGAAACATCCTCATTCCTTCCGCAGCGGCTTCAATATCAGCTTTGTAACTTCTTCCTTCAAAGGATTTCTTACCAACATCGTAAGAAGATAAGGAAGACATATCGGCAAAGTCTCCGATGCAAACAATTACATCAGGTTTCTTGGAGGCCGCATAGCGACCAGCCCAAGTAAGGTGATCTAATGGAACTCCCGGTTTTACTTGACAATCAGGTAGAACTAGGTGTTTTGTCATTTTTAGTGTAGTTTATTGGAGTCGTGGACTGGTTGTAGCATAAATTCATCTTCTTCTTCCGGAATTCCTGTAATCTCTTGCTGAGCATTTAGCTGAGATTCAAGATACATATGGAACAACGCTTCTTGGATTACTCGGAAGTTGTTCTCAATCTCTTGATATGATTCGTAGAACTCGTCGGATACTTCTAGTTCAGGATCAGTCAGATTGACCATCTCGTCTTCTAGAAAGAATAGGGGAGTGCGTTCTAGCACTAGATATAGTTTCTTACTCATTTTTATTGTTCTCCTGTGTTAACCATTCTTGAGGTATTTCTCCTCTGGTTTGTTGCCAGCACGCGGCCTCAAATCCGTTCTTCTTTGCCCACTCAAGGTAGGTAGTCTTAGACCCCCGTCGAACTTTGTTGTTCCCTTTTTGAAACAAAATATAGATTGTTTTGTCCGGGTTCTGTTCTTTTACAAGAAGCATCTTTTCAATTGTTTCTCGGTCAAGCTTACCTTTACTCTCGATAAATACTCCGTCTCGCACGGTCCAGTCTGGATTGTACGTTCGTTTTTTAGCTGGAACTACATAAGTTAGTTTATCTTGTTCGTATCCTAGTTCTGGGTACTTACGAGCAATTTCTTCCTCAAATTTTGATCTCAAGTTTTTTCCAATTTTTCTCCGGTTCTTTCAGAAGCCACAAGCAATCCGCAATGTCGTGAAAAAGATGCTCTCGTCCGTGATGGTTGTACAAATCCCAAACAAAGCGGAGTCCTTCTAGAAAATCAGTTTCACTATTGATTGTGTCTTCAATGTATTTAAACTTCTTTGGATAAGCTGGCCGGATTAGACCATCAAATCCTTGCACGTTATCTACTTTATCCCCAAGCACCATTTGATGAAGAAAGAATTGCTGGGCTTGGGTTTCAGTTACTTCGTAAAACTCTTTTTTATTATAGTTATAATGCGTTCCCGGAAACTGATTAAGGTCTTTATCAATATGAGCAATAAGTACCTTACTATTAGGTTCGCGGAACACTTCAATTCCGATATCGTCATCGGCTTCCTGATTTACTGACCAAACTGCTCCAAACTCTTTTTCAAGAAAACGCTTTGCTTCAGTTAGATGAACTGGTCTAGGAGTAGAAGCTCGATTAGCTTTGTACCAATCATAAGAAGTCTTTCTAAAGTTATCGGAGCCAGTAAGATAAAACTGAGTAAACTCACACTCAGGCAGTTCTCCAAGAACTTGTTGACAACTGTTGTACAGATCATCTAACACATTATCTAGAGGTTCATCATCTTTTCCTACTACTGCTCTATAAGCAAGAGTATCTGAATCAATTAAAACTTTATCAGTCATAAGCTAGTAAAGCCTTTGTTGATATGGGGAAAAGATTATCTAGGTGATACTTAATTCCATGAGCAACTAAACTTGTTTCATACTGACTGTGAGGATCGGTACGAAGCTTAACAACTCGTGCAAAAGCAGCTAGTGAACCACTCCAAATCCAAGTTGTGATCATTGATTGTGGAAGAATCATACGAACTTGTTCAGCACACGTTCCCATATTAATTAGATAATTATAAAGATTAAGATTGGCTTCCATTGTTTGTTTAATCCAAAGAGGATCATTATCATCTAGCTCTACTGGGTGTGCTGAACTTCCTTGCTTAACATTCTGTGCTTTAGCTCTCCACGTATCTGGAATATAAAACTCAGGTTCAGTATCAACATACCGACGAGATACCTCGTTCCAAGCAAGTCCAACTGTGTGCTTTTGAAGCTGTCGAGCAACGAAGATTGGAGCCTTAATTCTAAACTTTAGATAACAATGAGAGAACGGACTCCAGTGCTTGTGCTTGGCAAGATAATCAATAAGTTTAGAATCTTGCTCCTTGAGTCTATTGTAAGGAGGGAGTTTTCCTCCTGTAATGGGATCAGTTGGACAAAGAGCTTCAGATTCCCAAGCACTTTCCTTATCAAAGGAAACTCGTGCGGCATTTACTACTTCCAGATCAGAGCCTAGGTGATCTAGATATTCAACTGTTATTGGTGCTGTTTTCAAGATAATCCTTTAGTGGAGCGGGTAGAGGTAATCGAAACCTACTCTGCGCAGCTTGGAAGGCTGGCGACACACCTTGTGCTTACCCGCAAGGGGGTGCCTTTATGTTGACGGGGCGGCTCCCGTTGTGCTTCGGCCGAGTAACTCCCAACCCATCTCTCAACACTAG
>Ga0209605_1005043_pt1 | contig 10404 bp, 12 predicted proteins | sample AD_UKC035_MetaG_FD_184408 | JGI IMG/M metagenome (GOLD analysis project Ga0209605, IMG submission 184408) | Active sludge microbial communities of municipal wastewater-treating anaerobic digesters from USA - AD_UKC035_MetaG (SPAdes) (version 2) | ecosystem: Engineered > Bioreactor > Anaerobic >...
CGACTCAGCCGTGTCCCCGCAGAACGCATCGGAAACACCATCCCCATCGTTCGTTATCCCTCCCCAGCTCTCGACGCTTCCCTCAAACTCGATCTCGAACCCATCGACCCACCGGTCCTGTTTTTGCCCCAAAACACCGCCGCCCTCCGCGTTCGCCCTCGCGGCGAACCCTTGTTCGGCACCCATATCGAGGTCCTGCGCGGCTCCGAAGACGAGTTACGCTATCTATCTCCGGACAATCGAGGCATCTCCTACGAAGTCTACTTGACCGAACCCACCGAACACTTCCCTTCCACGCCCCCTGCCCACGCCAATAGCCCCTATCTCGTTTGCCCCACCTCCTCCCCACGTCTTTCCGCGCTCGCCCACCAATGGACGCAACAAGCCACCACTGCCCTCGAAAAAGCCCGATCCATCGAAACACATTTGAAAAACGACTACTTATACGATCTGAATTCTCCTTCCGGTGCCGCCGCCGATCCCCTCGACCACTTCCTATTCGAATCCCGACGCGGCCATTGCGAATACTTCTCTACCGCCATGGCCATCCTCCTTCGCTGTGTCGATGTTCCAACACGCAACGTCACCGGCTTCGTCGGCGGTACCTACAACCGTTTTGGTAACTACTACTCCATTCGCCAAGGCGATGCCCATAGCTGGGTCGAAGCCTATATCGACGATCAAGGCTGGACTCGCTTCGATCCCACCCCCCCCTCGGCCGCCCAATCCCTCATGCCTACCACCGGCTTGCTCGCGACCTTGCGCGATATCCTCGAGGCCATGGGCAAAACCTGGAACCAACGCATCGTCCGCTACGACCTTCACCAACAAGTATGGCTGTTTAGCGGCCTTCGTTCCCACCTGCTGCACACCCGTCAGTCCATGGGCTCAGTCGTGGTACAACTTACCTCGAACCATTCGCTCCCATCCCCCCGAATCATAGGATTTACGTTGATTATCGGCATGTTAGCCATCACCTACGCCGTTTGGAAACGACGCAACCAACGCCTCGCGCTTCGCAACCATCCCCACCAACCATCCAGCCCTCCTCACGCCCGACTAGCGACCCAACTTTATGAGAAACTTCAACACGAAATGTTGCTGCTTGGCATCCCCCGCAGCCCGTCCACCCCACCCCTGAAACACGCCCAACAATTGCTGTCCGACCACCACCCTTGCGCACCCGCCATCCATGCGGTCACCGTTTCGTACTTGCGCGCCCGCTTTGGCGACGATCCCCTTTCCCCTACCGAACGCCAGGAACTCGAGACCTTAATCCGCTCTCTTCGACCCACCGCCCTCGCCGCCCGTTCGAAACCCGTCCTCTCCTCCCCCTCCACCCGCTGACCCAACGCTTCAAGCCGCCTTGGACGACGCCTTCAGGCGAATGAGCACCCGCGACTGCCCCCTCCCCAATTGCCTCGTTCCCAACCAGGCCCCCGCCGAAGGCTTCGACTCCGCGCCCCCCAACTCCAAATCCGGATCCCCCACCTCTACCCATGCCACCACGACAACCGGATCATGGGCGTCACAATAACCACGCTCAAATCCGGCTAACAACACCGAAACCCCCTGTTGCAACGATTCCACCGATACCGCCCGCTGCGCCGATGCCATCGGACGCGCCCACGACCGCAACCTGCCCTCCCGCAGCGCTCGTCGAGGATACACCTGCACCACCAACCGAAGTACTTCCGGCGAAAACCCGACCACCCCCGTCGACCGCACTTCCGCCCGAACCACCGTCGATCGCCCCCCCAATGTCGTTGCATTCAATAGCCCTAGCCATGAGGACAACTCCGTATCCACACAATCGCTAGGGATGAGATTTTTAGGGGAACGCGACACGTCTAACCTATCGATATTTCAAAAACCGATACTACGTTCCCCGTAATCAGCAATTATTATACCACTTTCAATTTCCAGCGCGATTCGACACCCGCTGCCCCCACACTCCTAGTTCATCACAACCTCCCCCCTTCGACGGATCACCTTTTTCCCCCGGCCCAGAAAGCAACACCACCTCCCTGCCTTGCCACAACGCCAACACCGCCCGCCCCGTCTGGGTCACCCAACACACCGAAGGGACCCCACCCCCCCCCTTTGCCGAAGCCACCAGCGTGAAAGCCTCCTTCGCTTCTTGCGAAGGCTCCAGCTCCCCCACGTCAAAACGAATTCGCCACGCCGCCGCTATGACTCCCAAGTCCCGGTTCTCCCAAACGATCGCCTTGTCCCCAGCCCACCCTTCCGCCGCCCGCGCCGCGGCTCTGCGTGGTAACCAATCCTCGAACGCTATCCTCAACCCCTGTTCCCCATACACCTCCTGATGCACTACCTGCCAGCCCTGCGCGGACGGCGCCGGCACCCCCTCTACCTGCTCTGCCGGCTCCCTCGCCATATACTTCTCCAAATGAAGCACCTGCTCCGTGGTCGACGGCGGCTGCTTCCACGCCTCATCCACCAATTCCCATCCCCCCCTTCGACGAAGCCCATGAACGAATAATACGCCGTCCACGTACGGTGCCAACAACGATTCCCGAATCACCCGTGGGAATCCAGCAACGTCTGATGACATCCCCATTCCCGCGACCAAGCCCAATCGCAACTGCTCATCGGGAACTTCAAAAGCCTGTCCACCCCCGGGTTCGAGCGTAAAATCCAACATCAAGCTCGTGGCATCCCCCTCCGCCAAACAATGAATCGCCGCCTGCTTATCATTCGCGTTTTGTTGATACTTGAGCCGTGAACCCAAATCATAATGCTGATCCTGCAACGCATGCACCAGCTCATGCGCTAGCGTCACCTCCACCTCCGAGCCGCCCAAGTCCTCCATGATAAATAGGGCTTTTCGTTCCGGGTCATAATACCCCGCAAGCTGACTCTCGATGAGCCGATACACCTGCCCCTCATAATCAAAATCCTCCGGTATGAAACCAAACGAACTCAAAAACAACTGCTCTCCCCGAATCGCACCCGGCGGCACTTGTCCCCGAACTTGCTCCTGAACCTGCCGGATCATCGTCGCCCGATCGATCACTCGACCCCGCACCACCCCCACCCTCGAAAGCCCCCGCATCCCACTCACCCGCTCCAACATGCGATCGATCATCCCCTGCGTCGCAGCATCCACCTGCTCCACGCCCGATGCAGCCACACCCGTACGAGCCTCCTGCCCACCCGAACCCGCAGGCTTCGACGGAGAAGCTGGCGCGCACGATCCCAAAGCCAGAGCCATCACCACCCCAAGCCCAATCACAATTCTCAAGACGTCACCTCGGCCTCCACCCTCGCCTCCCTTTCTATCGCCTCTATGGCTTTGCGAAGGTCCGGTTGCCCAAAAACCGCAGAACCCGCCACCAGTACCCGAGCGCCCGCCCTAGCCACTAGCGCCGCCGTGCCCGGCCCGATGCCACCATCCACCTCGATGACGATCGGCAACCCCGCCTCGTCCACCCACGAACGAAGCGCCCGGATTTTCGGCACCACCGACGGAAGAAACGCTTGTCCTCCGAAACCAGGATTGACCGTCATCACCAACACCAAATCGATATCCCGTCCTACGTACGAAAGCACCGTTTCCGGCGTATGCGGATTGAGCGCCACCCCCACCGATGCCCCAAGATCCCGAATTCTGCGCAACGTCCGCTGCAAATGCACACAAGCCTCACTATGAACCGTCACCACGTCCGCTCCCGCATCCACAAACGCTTCCACCAACGAATCGGGCTCCGACACCATCAAATGCACGTCCACGGGTAGTTGGGTGGCTCGCCGAACCGCACGAACGACAAGCGGCCCAATCGTAATGTTCGGCACAAAGTGCCCGTCCATCACGTCCACGTGAATCCATCCCGCTCCGGCTTGCTCGGCAGCCTGCACTTGGTCGTGCAAGCGGCCAAAATCAGCAGATAGAATCGACGGTGCAACGATAGGTCCCGAAGGACTTCCTACTGGCTTCGGCATCACAAGATTGCGTTAGCATGAACCACGGCAGAACAACATCGGAACCGAATTCTGATACCATGCGTCTCGATGCTCTCCAGACCCATGAACAAAGCGGACTACGATGAAATCGTCCGTGTCATCGATTGGTGGTGGGGTGGTCCAACCGCATCGCTCGCCCATCCCGTATTCTTTTACGAGCTGGGAAAAATTGCTCGAATCATGGAAGTGGATGGGAAAATGATCGGGTTTTTGCTCGGCTTTCTTACTGCTGAACCCCCCCCCATCGGCTACATCCACATGGTTGGAATTCATCCCGACTATCGTCGACGGCATGTTGGACGAAAACTGTACGAGTCGTTCGAAGACTCCTGTCGAAGCGCCGGCTGTACGCTCATGAAAGCCGTGACCGCTCCTGGCGATGAGCGTTCCGTCCAATTTCATGAAGCACTTGGATGGGTTTGGGAGACAGTGCCCGACTACGCCGGTCCTGGTCGGGCCCGCGTGGTGTTCACGAAGCGGATTGGATAAACTCCCTCAGGGCTCTTGTGACCAACGAAGCCGCGGTTTTCGCGCCGCACGCGCTTCATCAAGACGATCCAACCTGGTCAGATGCGGCGCCTCTCGCACCAATTCCGGAGACTCTCTTGCTTCCCGCTCAATCGATTTCATCGCACTCACGAACGCTTCAATCGTCTCCTTCGACTCCGTTTCCGTGGGCTCGATCATCATCGCTCCCTTCACGACCAAAGGGAAGTATACGGTCGGCGGATGGAACCCGTAGTCGATCAGACGCTTCGCAATATCGAGCGTCTTGATCCCTGTTTCCGCTTCCAATACCCGATCCGAAAACACCGCCTCGTGCATGCTGGTTTTCTCTTGCGCAAGCGGAAATGTATCCTTCAACAAAGCCGCAAGATAATTCGCATTGAGCACTGCCATGTCCGTGGCCTGCTTGAGCCCCTCGGCGCCAAGCTCACGAATATACGTGTACGCCCGAACCATCACGCCAAAGTTGCCAAAATAGGATCGAACACGCCCAATGCTATGCGGTCGGTCGACTTCCAGACGGAAGCGATCGTCTTTGCGACACACGACCGGACGCGGTTGAAACGGAATGAGCGACGCTTTGAACGCAATCGGTCCTGCGCCTGGCCCCCCACCACCATGGGGCGTACTAAACGTTTTATGTAGATTGAGTTGGACGACATCGAAGCCAAGATCGCCCGGCCGCGCACGACCCATCAACGCATTGAGATTCGCGCCGTCCCCGTAAAGCATCCCGCCTCGCTCATGAACCATGTTATCGATGGTCGGCAAGGCGGACTCGAATAGGCCCAACGTGTTGGGATTCGTGATCATGACCGCCGCCAGATCGTCGCCCACCTGATCCACCACGCCAGACAATTTCGCCGGATCGATGATGCCGTCATCACCGCTAGGAAATGGCTTGACCTGAAGCCCATTGAGCGCACACGAGGCCGGGTTCGTCCCATGCGCGGTATCAGGAACCAATACCGTCCTCGGTGCCCTTCCCTTCGCTTGGTGATAGGCACGTATCATCATCAGTCCCGTCACCTCACCTTGCGCACCCGCCGCCGGCTGCAACGATACATCGTCCATCCCACAAATCTCAGCCAGCGCACGCTCGAGATGCCAAATCAGCGACAATGCTCCCTGCGCAAAATCCGCCGGTGTCGCCGGATGAAGACCCGAAAATCCCACTAACCGCGCAGCCCACTCATTCACCTTCGGGTTGTGCTTCATCGTACAAGAACCCAAAGGATAAAACTGCGTATCTACGGAAAAATTGTGCTGAGACAAGCGAACGAAATGACGAAATACCTCGGGCTCGCTCACCTCCGGCAACCCGGCAGGCACCTTGCGAACCAACTCACCGTACTCTCCCCCAAGATCTACTTCCGGAACATCCAGTACACTCAGCGACGCTCCACAACGCCCCACCGAACCCCGCTCGAAAATCGGCGCTTCCTCGAACTGAAGGCCATGCACTGCTTCCATCGCCATACCTACCTCCAGTCCCCTACCGTCGGATCCACATCACCGCCCACAGACTTCAAGTCCGGCTGCTTGTTGCGTTGCTTGACCGAATCCCACTCGCCCCCACCCACCTCCGCATCCCCAAAACCCCACTCGCCAAGAATACGATCATCCATGTTGTCCCCTTCAGGACGCGTATACCTAAAATATCCTTTCCCCGTACTTGTCGCCGACGGTCCCACCATCCCAATCTTATGCTCTTTCCATTCGAATCGAGCCACGTCTCCCGAAAGCGTTCCCTTCATCTCACCCCACGCCGACTCGTCGGTCCGCAGCCACCGACCTTCAAACGAATTGCCATCCGACACAATGTGAAGGTTCCCCCACACCGCGTTGAAATAAACACCATCCCACACCGCACCCGATGGCATGTTGCCAGGTTGAACCGCCGCCATCTTCGGTGATGAAGTCTTCGGACCACCACAGGCCGACAACGTACAAGGCGCGATGACCAGAAATGCCGAACATACAGCCACTACAATCTTTGAGGTACCCATGGCCCGGAATCTACCACCGGCAGTGGGTCCGGATCGAGATGGGAAGCGACCTCGACACAAAAGCACGGCGCACCCACGTCCCCTTTTTCGAAATGCGTAACGCATTTCGTGGTTACTATCCAGCCCTCAATTCTATAATACCTTGATAAATCAAGCAGTTCCGCCAGATCGGGCTTTCCGACACTCCCATGATCCGGCCCCTGCCATACACACACGGGCTCAACCCCCCGACGCCTCAACGAAGCCAATACCCGCTCCGGATGCGCCATGAGCGTCGCTAACCCAACCCTTCGCCCCTCCAACCACCCCATCGAATACCACTGCCCCCGCATACGCAATCCCGTCCAATCAATCCACGCCGTTCGTATCTGGCGCCTCTGTACCCCCTCCCCCATCGTCGGTAACCCAACCTGCTTCGATAATACGTCCCGAACCACGACCACCTCGTCACAATGCCCGATCAACGATCGTACCGACCCGCGAAGATCTCCCAAAGGCGGACATGCCCCCGACCCAAAAGGAACCTGCCCATCGACCACCAGCACCGAACGAAATAATTCGCACGGCCTCGTCTGAAGAAGCCCATCCACCACAATCACATCAACCCCTGAGGCTGCTTTTGCCAGAACCTCGTTCCGGTCTTTTCCCACCCATACCCCCACTTCATACGGACGAAGCGCGCGCATCGCCAACAACGCATCATCCCCAATCTCCAGCACCGTTTCATCCCCTTCACAACATCTCGCTTCTCTTGGATGCGCACCGTAGCCGTGTCCCACGAACGATACGCGCATGCCCGCCTGAGCGAGCCGCCGCGCATAGGCAATGGCCACCAAGGTTTTTCCCGCTCCCCCCAGCACCGCGCTTCCCACCCCAACCACCCGCACTCGAGCCGGCAACGTCACAGGCCGCGCAAGTCGCGTCGAAGCCACCGCTTCATAGGCTTTCGACAATACATGAGCCCCCGGGTACCCACGAAACGAACCCGTCTCCAACTGCGCCGCAAACCAACGCGAAACCCGCACGACTACAGCTTGTTGAGCAACGCTTCCACGCGAAGCTTCCAAACCATGCCAACCGCTTCCACGAACACTCGACGACTCATCTTCGATTGCCCGACACGTCGATCCACGAAAATGATTGGCACCTCGACGACATGCAATCCCCAACACAAGGCACGATAGGTCGTCTCGATTTGAAATGAATAACCGTTGGATCGGATCTCATCGACACCGATGGTTTCGAGGGCCCGACGAGAAAACGCCTTGAATCCGGTGGTTAAATCCCGTGTATCGACCCCAAGGATGACGCGAGAATACAGCGACCCCCCCTTCGATAGAAGCTGTCGTCCAAGACCCCATCCTTGCACACCACCTCCGGGAATATTGCGAGACCCCACCGCCACATCCGCTCCGTCGCGCACGGCACCGATGAGCGCGGGCAAATAGCGAGGGTCGTGAGACATATCCGCGTCCATTTCCACCACGACTTCGAACCCCCGCTCGAGAGCCAGTTTGAATCCTTCGACGTAGGCCGTACCAAGACCAAGTTTCGCTGCACGATGCAACACACAGACACGCGGGTCACGCCTTGCCATCGCATCGGCAACCTGCCCGGTCCCATCGGGCGAAGCGTCGTCAATGACAAGCACGTGGACCTTGTCCATCACGGAAAATACCGCATCGATGAGGATAGGAAGATTATCCCGCTCGTTGTACGTGGGAATGATCACCAAAACACGCGGATCGGACATGGCGTTGCTTCGCTTACCCGACATCGTGGCTGAGAGCAACGCAGTCTCGTTCGACAAGCACCGGTTCGCCTTCCGGCAGCAAACGAACAAAAGCTTCGCAAGCTCTTTCCACAGCCTGCTCGTCGAGACCGTCAAACGTGAGCTTGGTCATGATCGTTGGATGATTCCATTGCGGATAGGAACCAACATCCACGTCAGGATACTGCTCGACAATCTGGTTGAGCAACGGCACAAGGTTTCCTTCATCCAGCCGCGTATGAACCACACGACATACGAAAGGTTCCGCCCCAGCCAAATGCCTTTTCATCATCCCGAGACGCTTGTGAAATATTTCCGGTACCCCCGGTAATACCCACACATTGCGCATCACAATCGTCGGCCACTGGACCATTTCATCGGTCACGAGCGTGCAACCCTGCGGCACCCTCGCCATCAGCAAATGCCCGGGTGTCAACCGATCCCCGAAATGACGTCGAATCATCTCCGCCGTCGGCTCATGAACCTGAACACAGGTATCAAACGCTTGGGCAACAGCCTCCACGGTCACGTCATCGTGGGTCGGTCCCACACCCCCACTGGTAAACACAAGATCGAATGCCGCCGAAAGCGATCGAATTTCTTGCACAATCGTTGGCACTTCGTCAGGCACCACGACAATTCGACGCAATGCTATCCCTAACGTGCGGAGAACACGCGCAAGGACCACAACGTTCCGCTCTTCGATTTTCCCATTGAGCAGTTCGTTGCCAATGATGACCGCAGCCGCGGTGCGCGAAGTACATTCCTTCATGATGGGTGATCAAGGCTCGACATCGATGCCGAGTAACCTGCCAGTAAGCAAACGCAACGCTTCCGGGTCGAAAGGTTTGACGATGACGTGAGTAATCGATCCGCCAGCTTCATGGTGTACATCGACCTCCCACCCCTTGTCGACCATGAGGATGATCTGGGTATGCCGCGCACCAGGATCCAAGCGTAGAGAATCGAAAAACCGCTTCCCATGAACATCCGAAAGTCGAGCATCGACAAACACGAGATCGGGTGGAGATCGGCGACATTCCTCCAAAGCCTCTTGCCCACTTGCCGCAAGCCTAATCGTCACATCCTCCTCTTCGAATAAGCTGAGTGTGTGCTCGAGTAGCGTTCGTATGTGGCGCTCTTCGTCCACGATAAGGATCGATTTGCTCATGACTCCCCCCTTGAATGGTCTTGTAGTCGCGGCAACACAATCCGAAAACACGCACCACGACCGGCTTCCGAATCCACGGTTACGGCACCCCCATGCTCCTCGACGATCTTTTTTACGATCGCCAAACCCAACCCCGTTCCCCCCGATTTGTTCGCCGTCACAAATGGATCGAAAAGAGTATCGCGAATCTTCTGCGATATCCCAGGCCCATCGTCGCGAACCCATATTTGATAATACTCCGACGATCCATCGACTGCACTACCCCGCACCTCGATAACACCCCTGCCAATAATGGCTTCACTCGCGTTGCGAACAAGATTGACAATGACCCGCTCGAATTTCTGAACATCGAGCACCACCGTCCCCAACGCCTCCAAATCCACCACAAGCTCAATACTCGCCGGATGACCATGGCGCAAAACGCGATTGAGCCTCTCGGTCAACTCCCGAGCCGAAATCGGCACTAATTCCAATGCGTTACGGTTTCCCCGCACGAAATGTAAAACCTCCTCCACCATCGCCCAAAGCCGATCCGCATTGACAATCACCTGCTCCGCCAATGCCGCATGCTCCGAAGGCTGCACATGATCCATCTGGATCATTTCCGCAAACCCACGTATCGCCGTCAGCGGATTTTTGAAATCATGGACGATCGCACTCGTGACATGACCTATCGCCGCCAACTCTCTTTTTCGTACATTCGCTTCCGCCAAATCCGCTTGCTCGATACGTGTCGCCGATAGAGATGCCAGCGCAGACAGCAACCGCTGATCCTCCGGTCGCAATTCCCGTCCCGCTCCCGCCAATACCGTCATCACTCCCATGGTTTTGCCCGCGGTGCGAAGCGGAAAACACGCCAACGTCGACGACCAATTCCTATCCTCAACCTCCCGCAACGTCTCCGGCAACATCCCCACCAATGGCCTTCCCAACGCGACCACCTTCTCAATCGACGCCAAGGG
>Ga0209605_1005044_pt1 | contig 10403 bp, 6 predicted proteins | sample AD_UKC035_MetaG_FD_184408 | JGI IMG/M metagenome (GOLD analysis project Ga0209605, IMG submission 184408) | Active sludge microbial communities of municipal wastewater-treating anaerobic digesters from USA - AD_UKC035_MetaG (SPAdes) (version 2) | ecosystem: Engineered > Bioreactor > Anaerobic >...
CCCATTGCATGGGCACCCTGCTTTGGCAGCTGAACGACTGCTGGCCGGGTCCGAGTTGGAGCATCATCGACTACGAGGGTAGGCCTAAGCCAGCCTACGAAGTGGTCAAAAACCTGTTCAAATCCACTGAGTAACAGTGAGTTGAATATCCATCTTATCAATCCCTGTTGCGTTTTCCACACAGACCCCATTGTGGTCACTCTCCCTCCAAGCACGATGCCTACTTTCGCCGGACCCCAAACAACGCCAAAACCAACCGAATGACACGAACCCGAACCCTATGGGCGATCCCGGTCGCTTTGTTCCTACTGGGATCGAACGCCACAGTGAGCGCACAAGGCGATTGCCTCAATGTGGACCTCTATCCGGCAGACCCAGTGACCCCCACACCTGATGGCACGGTCACGGAGATAGCCACCTGCAGCTTTGAGCTCGAACATTCCCAGATCACCGGCATCAATGCTGGCGCCACTTACGAATTCACCATCTCTTCCGGTGGTTACATCACGGTCCGCCAGGACACCTATGATGGTGCCGTGATCGCGCAAGGATCCGCGAGCGTGGTCGCTACGGCCGTCACCAATGGCGACCTCTTCGCCCACTGGAACACCGACGATGCCTGCGGGACCAATGATGAGTGCGTGATCACCACGGTGCAGCTCTTCCTCAATTGCACCCCGCCGGCTGTGAACTATACCCTCGTTGAGGATTGTGATGCACAGAACTACACCGTTCTGTTGAACATCGAGTCCTTGGGCGATGCCGACTCACTCACTATCGAGGTGGAACTGGACGGCAATGTGGATGAGATCACCGGAGTCGGAGTGGGGGAACTCCCGCTCGGGCCCTTTGCATTCGATGAGGTCCCCGTTGTGCGTGTGATGCATGACACCGACCCCGCGTGCAACCGCACCTTCAATAACATCGAGTTCGAGACCAACTGTCCGATCCTCGTTGATTGTGGTGCGCCCGGCCTTGATCTCACGTATTGCTACACAGCGAATGACGATCGTTCCTGGCTCTTCGGCTCCACCGGAACCGGCACCTTGCGCCTTCGCTTCCTCCGTGGCACCATCGAGAGCAGCACGTTCGATAGCCTGCGGATCTACGATGGCGCGGACAACACCGCGCCCTTGCTGTTCGAACATGCGGTTACCGAGCGTCGTCACCTTGGACCTGTCGGCAGCGCAACGACCGACCCGAACCCGACCTATTATGCGCTGGATGTCTTTGCCACGGGCTCGAACCTGTACATGGAGGTGACCTCCGATGGTAGCGTGCAATGCGGCTCTGCGGAGTATGACCCCTGGGAATGGGAGGTCGTCTGCCTGGACTGCGACATGCCGGCGGTGAGCTATGCCGTGGTGGATGATTGTCCGAACGACCAGTTCACCATTCAGTTGGATGTCACCTCCCTGGGTGATGCTTCGGCACTGGACTTCGTTTACACCATCAACGGCACTGACCCGCAGACCGCAACGAACATCGGACTCGGTCTGGTCGACCTCGGTCCCTTCGCGATCGATGACACGGTGAACATGACCGTGGTGCATCCTGGAAGCGAACTGTGCAACGTGGAACTGGGCAACATCACCAGCACCGGTACCTGCCCACTGCTGATCGACTGTGGCACGGAGGTCATGGACAGTACCTGCTACGCCAACTGGGCGGATGAGCGCTACTACTACCAGGGCACCGGCACCTATCCGTTGGCCGTATTCTTCGACGGTGGTCAGCTCTTCTTCGGTGATTCCGTGATGATCCATGATGGCGGAAGCATCGATTCACCGATCCTCTTCCAGGGCACCGACCAGCAGCTGGCCGGCACCTTCTACTACACCACGAACCCCGAGCATCGCCTGACGATCCGGGTTCGTGCGAACGGTTTCACCTCCTGTGCGGATGGCAGCACGACCGAACAGCTCGCCTGGCGCGTGGCCTGCCTGGATTGCGTGCCACCAACGGCCACGTTCACCATCGTTCAGGATTGCGACAACTTCCAGTACTTCATCGACGTGGATGTAACGGACCTGGGCACCGACCCGATGCCCCAGATCGCGACCACGGCCACACAGGACACGCTGGAGATCGATGCTACCGGCACCTTCCAGCTCGGACCTTTCGTATCCGGCACCGAACTCGAGGTGACCATCGTGAACGACGCGAACTCGCTGTGCAACGTTTACAGCGGAATGCTGGTGAACCCGCTGTGCCCGACTTTGATCGACTGCCCCGGTCCCACCTTGGTGGAGACCTATTGCTATGCGGCGAACGACGCCCAAGCGTGGGCGTATGAGCTGACCGGAGGAGGCGCGAACACCTCACTTCGCCTCACCTTCGTTCGTGGCACGATCGAGAGCAGCAACTACGACAGTCTGCGCATCTACGATGGCTCCGACAACATGGCACCGTTGCTCTTCGAACATACCGCGACCGCGCGCCGCCACCTCGGGCCTGAAGGCAGCGCCACCCTGGATCCTGCGCCGATCTACTCCACCGTTGATGTCACGGCCAGCGGCAACAACCTTTATGTGGAGATGAGTTCTGACGGCAGTGTGCAGTGCGAAGGCAGTACGGAGTATGATCCCTGGGAATGGGAGGTCTATTGCCTGGATTGTGCAAGCCCCGAGGTGGCCTTCAACGTGGTTCCCGTTTGCACCAGCCGTGGCTACAATGTGGAGGTGGAGGTGACCGGGATCGGGGGGGATGCGACCCTTACGGCGACCAACCTGACGAGTGGCGAAGCCCAGACCGGTCTTGGTCTTGGCACCTACACCTTCGGCCCCTACCCGGTGGAGGAGGAGAACGTCTTCCGGGTCTTCAACGAGACCTACGTGCAATGCCGGGCAACGTCTGATTCGCTCACCTACACGGCGGAGGAGTGCATCAGTGTGACCTGTGGTTTCGACAACTACACGCACTGCTATGGCAACGACGAGGACCGCTGGTACACCTATCAGTCTGCGCAGAACGTACCCATCACCCTGGCTTTCGTTGGCGGGCAGATGCTCGCAGGTGACCGCATCGTGTTGTACAATGGTCGCGACGAGAACGCACCGGTGCTCTACCAAGGGAACAACGGCGGCAACTTCAACGGCTTCGCCATCCCCAGTGCGAACGTGGAGAACATCCTCACCCTGCGCATCGAGTCGGACGGTACCGGCTCCTGCGATGATGGCGGTGTTTTCAACCCGCTGTCCTGGACGGTCGCCTGCGGCGGTGTCGGGATCGAGGAACTCGGGACCGGTTCGATCGCGCTCTACCCGAATCCGACCAACGGCCTGCTGACCATCGCCTTCGGCGAAGCGGTAACGGGAAAGGTCAACGTCCGTGTGCTGGACATGAGCGGTCGTGCGGTGATCGAGACGCCGGTGAACATGGCCGGTGCCGATCGCAGCGCCATCGACCTCTCCGGTTTACAGCAGGGCAACTACCTGGTGCAGGTGCGGACGGCGGATCATGTGACCAACCAGCGCGTGCAAGTGACGCGTTGATCGAACATACGACCAACGGAAAGGCCCGGCATTCGCCGGGCCTTTCTCATTCAACGCTCCTTGAAGAGGATCTCATCCGCGAAGATCCACGTGGTTCCTCCCTTGCCCGGGTGCCAGTCGGGGCAGGGGCCGGGGTATTTCGCGACCACGCTGATGTAGCGTGCCCGGCTGTTCAGGGCTTCCGTCCAGATCTCCAATGCACGTCCACCTTCGACCTTCCGGTCCACCTCGGCCTCGATCGTCCGGCTGCTCCAGGTGCGCTTGTTCGTGCTCCAGGAGAGGATGACCTCTGCTGGCATGAAGATCCAGCTCTTCTGGTCCTGCAGCACGCTCAAACCGATCGCGCCGATGTCCTTAACCTCCCCCAGATCCACCATGGCCACCAGGTCCTGTCCTTCATAACCCTGCCACTCCCCGGTGCGGAAGTCATCTCCGCCGCGCAGTCCATCGATCAAGGCTTTGTCCCCTCCGGCACTGTACTGGTTGGCATAAGTACTTTCCAGAGTGATCGATCGGGAGCCGTCGATCTTCGTGAAACGACCGACCACAGGAGCGTATACCTCGCTCCAGGAAACCTCCACGACAGAACTGGCATCAATGGTGAATGATGCGTTCATCGGGCACGTGCGTGACGCACCTTCCGAAGTCACCTTGCACTCACCACGCCCGTTCACGTTGATCTCGAGAACATCAGTGAAGGTGGGAGAGGCCGCGTGGATCACCGGTGCTCCTGAACGGGGGGACCCTGGCTGCACAGAAGCGCCATCGAGCACTGTGCCCGTCCAGGGCTGGTACACCCGGAACGGAACCCGGCTGGTATCGACGAACACTTCACCACCGCTCATGATCCGGCTGTGCCACAGGTGCGCAGGGACCTGTCCGGTGAACCCAGTGGTGTCAGCAGGAATGCTCGTTCTCCAGCCCGCTTCATCCGTGACCGTTGTGGTCCATGTGTTCCCGTTGGGCAGGTGGATGGTCGCCCGATCGAACAGCGGATACCCCAGGTCATATCGATCCTCGATCCCCGGTGCGATGGGGTAGAAGCCCAATGCGCTCAACACGTACCAGGCGCTCATTTGTCCGCAGTCCTCATTGCCGCTGAGCCCATCCGGTGCATCATGGTACAGGTCATCCATGATCCGCTTCACCAAGGCTCGGGTCTTATCGGGCTTTCCGACACGATCGTACAGATAGGCCATGTGGTGGCTTGGCTCATTGCCATGCGCGTATTGACCGATCAGCCCTGTGATGTCCGCCTGATCCCTTCCTGACGTCCTTGTCGCCGCGCCGAATAGCGCGTCCAGGTGAGCCTCGAAAGGATCACGGCCACCATGCAGCGCGATCAGCCCATCGATATCCTGTGGTACGAAGAGGCTGTATTGCCAGGCGTTCGCCTCCGTGAAGTTGAAGTTCACCTCGTAAGGGTCGAAGCCGGGCATGAAGCCGCCGTTCCGACGGGCCCGGAAGAAGCCGGTGGCCGGATCGAAGAGGTTCCGCCAGCTTTCGCTCCGCGTGCCGAAGTCCAGTTGCTGTTCGTCACCACCAGCGCTTTCCAGTCGTGAGGCGTAGGCTGCGATACAGGCGTCATCGTAGGCGTATTCCAAGGTTCGGCTCACGCTCTCGGCGCCGTCCTCACTGCTCATGTAGCCCCTCTCCTGGTAGGCCTTCAGCCCGAAATGGTCCAGGCGCGCACCGGCCTTCATGGCCTGCAGCGCAAGTTGCTCGTCAAAGCCGCGGATACCCTTCAGGTGCGCATCGGCGATCACGCTCGCGCTATGGTAACCGATCATGCAATCGGTCTCGTTGCCCCACAATTCCCAGACCGGGAGTCTTCCGCCCTGTTGGTAGTGGAGCAGGAAGGTCTTGATCCAATCGCTCGTCATGCCGGGTTCCAGGATGGTCATCAACGGATGCAGGGCGCGGAACGTATCCCACAAGCTGAACACGGTGTACACGTTGTGGTCAGCTCGGTGTACTTCACCATCCATGCCGCGGTATTGCCCATCCACATCGTTGAAGATGTATGGTGCCACATAGCTGTGGTAGAGCGCGGTGTGGAAGATGCGTTGCTGCTCCCGTGTGCCGCCTTCCAGTTCGATCTTCTTCAGCTTGTTGTTCCAGGTCTCTTCCGCGGCTGATCGCACCGCATGGAAGTCCCAACCGGGCACCTCCGCGTCCAGGTTCCTGCGCGCGCCCTCGATGCTCACCGCACTGATCCCCACCTTCACGATGAGCGCTGCGCCTTCGGACATGCTCAACCGCACGATGGCCTTGGTACTATCGGCAAGCTGAAGGTCGAACGCGGCCGGTCCGCTCGGTCTGCCGATCCGCATGCAGAAGAAGAGCCGTTGATCGCGAGCCCAGGAAGAACTGCGCCGCTCACCCACGATCACATCGCCATCCACCTTGATCGAAGCCGCCAGCAACTGGTCCCGATGGCCCAGGTCAAGGATGAGCGACTGGTCCTTGTCCGCTGGCAGGGTGTAACGATGCACGCCACAATGCGCGGTCGCGGTCAGCTCTGCGAGGGCCTTCGCGTCGTCCAGCCACACCCGGTAGTAGCCGGCGTGTGCCGCTTCGTTCTTGTGTTGGAATGAAGAGCGATAGCGCGCGGGATCCACGGAAGCCGTGCCGCTCATCGGCATCACCAGCACATCGCACAGGTCCGCCACACCGGTGCCGCTCAGGTGCGTGTGGCTGAAGCCGTAGATGAGGCTGTCGCTGAAGTGATACCCGCCGCACCCATCCCAGTCCATGAGGCCATCGGGCCGGGTGTCCGGGCTCAGTTGCACCAGGCCGTTGGGCACGCAGGCTCCGGGGAAGGTGTGGCCATGCCCGCCGGTGCCGATGAACGGGTTCACCAGGTCCCGTGCGGGGTTGAGGGATTGCGCAACACTACTACACACCGCGATAGCGATCGCCCACATCGCGAACGGCACCCGTAGCGTCGACCCAACGGGTCGACCTGACCAGTGGTCGAGGATACAAGGTTCCATCATTTCCGGATCTTCATAGGAATCGTCGTTAACGCCGCCGCCCCCAACAACGCTGCGTCGTCATCCGGCAGGGCCGAAACGGTCAGGTCCACGCGACCCTGGTAGATGTTCAACAAGGCAGAATGAAAGGCCTTCTTCAAAGGAGCCAACAAGAGATCACCGCTGCGCACGATACCGCCGAAGAGCACCACCCGGCGCGGTCCGGTCACTGCCACAGCGTTCGCCAGACCCACTGCCAGCCAATGCACCGTCTCCTCGAAGGTCCTCTGCGCGGCCCTGTCACCTGCGTGTGCGGCATCTGCGATGCACTTCACACCCTCCTCCTTGAGCAGGTCAAGATCGTTGGCGAGTTCGGCATAGGTCTGCCGCATACCACGGATGCTCACGTAGGCCTCCAGGCAGCCCTTCCTGCCGCAGGTGCAGGGGCGTCCGTCCATCGCCAGCGTCATGTGCCCGAGTTCTCCCGCATTCCCCGCGCTGCCCAACAGAAGGCTCCCGTTCACGATGAAGCCACTTCCCACACCGGTACCGATCGTCACCACCAACAGATCGTCGTAGCCCTTGCCGGCACCATACCGCCATTCTCCCAGTGCAGCCGCATTCGCGTCATTTCCCAACACCGCAGGGACATTGAGCCGGTCCTGCAGCATACGTGCCAGTGGAACATCATGCTTCCAGGGCAGGTTAGGCGCCATTTCGATGATGCCCGTGAACTGGTTGGCGTTCGGGGCGCCTATCCCCACCGCTTCCAACGATCCGCCACCTTCGTCCGCAAGAAGGGAACGTACCGCCGTTGCCAGAGCCTGAGCGAACGCATGATCGTCAGCATGGCCCGTGGTCGGGATGCGCGTCTGGCGGAGCACGCGACCATCCAACACAAGCCCGATCTTGCTTGTTGTACCTCCGATGTCGATGCCTGCGATCATGGGGTGCTGCGCAAGTTGGATCCGCGCAAACCGTACCAGATGAGGTACAGGTAGCACAGCAAGGGAAGGACGAAGCTCAGGTGGAAGGCACGAGCTGCTCCACCATCCGCTTGAAGCACGTCGATCACCCCTCCCTGGAACCAGGGGATCAACGCGCCGCCCAGGATCATCATCACCAACAAGCTGGAGCCCTGCGCCGTGTCATGTCCGAGCCCAGCGATGCCCAGTGTGAAGATGTTGCTCCATAGGATCGAGTTGAACAGGCCGATGGCCACGATGCTCCACAAGGCCCAAGGACCTTTCAGCACAATGATACCGAGCACGAGGATGGCGGCCACCAGGGCGAAGAGGCCCATCGCACGACCGGCATGGGCGCGCGCCAGCAGCCCGGTCCCGATGTTCAACAGGATCAGGACCGCCATCGGCCACAAGTCGGCCATCGTCCCACGGATCCCCTCGATCAAGCACTCGACCCAGGAACCGTTCGCGTGGTGGGTGCCGCCCAACGGGGCGTTCAAGGCGACGAGCAGGGTGAACATCAACAGACCGATACCCGCCATGAGCATCAGCTTCCGGCCGAACGCCACCTTGTCGTTCAGGGCCACCGCACCCAGGAAGCGCCCGGTCATGGCTCCACCCCAATAAAGGCTCAGGTAATACTTCGCGGCATCCTCACCCAGGCCCATCACGCTGTTGAGCGCGAGGAATCCGATGATCAAGCTGCCAATGGCGACCTCTGCACCCACGTAACAGAAGATGGCCAGCATGCCCCACCGCAACTGCGGATGGCGCAGCGCGTTGCTCCGTTCCGTCCGTTCCGTCCGAGGCGGTTCTGGAAGGCGCGTGGCACCGACCACCATGGCGATCGAGGCAAGGACCACCGCAAGACCAACGTATGGAAGCCGCACCGCGGTCACCGCATCCGCATTCGCGAAGATCAACCAGCCACCGATCAAGGGAGCCAGTGTGGTACCGAGTGAGTTGAAGGCCTGGGCCAGGTTCAGGCGGCTGCTGGCACCTTCCGGAGGGCCCACGATGGCAACGAAGGGATTCGCCGCGATCTGCAGCACGGTGAACCCGAGACCAAGGATGAAGAGGGCTATGAGATGGGCCGTATAGCTTTGCAGGGCCGTGGCCGGGGCGAAGAGGGCACAGCCCACGGCCGATATCGCCAGGCCGAGCATCAAGCCACGCTTATAGCCGATCCGCTCGATGGGGTCGCCTGTCGCTCGCGAGATGAGGTAGTAGAGGAGGGAGCCGATGAAGTAGGCACCGAAGAAGCAGAACTGCACCAGGAGGCTCTCCGCATGGCTCAGGGTGAAGAGCTTCTTCCAATGTGGTACGAGCACATCGTTCAGCACGGTGATGAAGCCCCACAGGAAGAAGAGCGAGGTGAGCACCGCCATCGCATGTCTGGATCCGGTCGCTCGGGATCCGGAGGAGGGTGTTGCCGCAGCCTGCATGTCGGACAAAGATGGTCGTTAGCTTGCGCACCATGCCACATCCCGATCGCAGGCGGTTCATCAAGCTCGGACTCGCCGGAAGCGCAGCCTTGGCGGCCGGTTGCGCGAACACCACCACCGAGGCAGCACCCGGATCGGAAAGCCCGCATGCGAAAGGTCCTCTGGTGCTCAGCACCTGGAAACACGGCATGGCCGCCAACGCCAAGGCGTGGGAGGTCCTTGGAAGCGGTGGCGATGTGCTCGATGCCGTGGAAAAGGGCGTGGCTGTGGTGGAGAGTGACCTCAGCAATCGCAGCGTCGGCCTGGGTGGCATGCCGGATCGCGATGGCCATGTGACCTTGGACGCCTGCATCCAGGACCATGATGGGCGGGCCGGTGCCGTAGCCTTCGTGCAGCGGTTCGAACACCCCATCAGCATCGCGCGGGCCGTCATGGAGCGGACACCCCACGTCCTCCTCGTCGGCGACGGTGCCGAGCGCTGGGCCTTGGAGAACGGCTTCGCACCGCGCGATGTGGAGATCCCCGAAGTGCGTGCCGCCTGGCTCGAATGGTTGAGGACGGCCGAATACAACCCCGTGGTGAACATCGAGAACCACGATACCATCGGCATGGTGGCGATGGATGCCAGTGGTCGTCTGGCCGGATCCTGTACCACCAGTGGGATGGCCTTCAAGATCCACGGCCGGGTGGGGGACAGCCCCATCATCGGCGCCGGCCTGTTCGTCGATGGGGCAGCCGGTGCCGCCTGCGCCACCGGGGTCGGGGAACTCGTCATCCGCACAGCGGGCAGCCATACCGTAGTGGAGCTGATGCGCCAGGGCATGGACCCGACGGAAGCCAGCAGGGAGGCTGTTCAACGGATCATTCGCCAGAACAAGGACATGGACGGCAAGCAGGTGGGATTCCTCGCCATTCGGGCCGATGGCGTCTTCGGGGGTTGGAGCGTGTACGATGGATTCGACTTCGCCGTGCGCACGAATAATCGGGAAGAACTGGTCCCGACCGGCTACGATCGGACCTGGGAGGGCTGATCAACACCGCGCCATAGGGATCCAAGACTTCTGTGCGGGAGAGAGCGTGGATCTTGCGCTGGCCCGCGTGTTTCGTACCTTTGGTTGATGCGGATCACGCGAACCCCATTGGCTTTCCTCATCGGTGTGCTTTTGTCGGCTGCGCCGGCGATGGCGGGCAATGGCCCTGAAGTGGATGGCAGCTCTTCCGTGAAGGTGGACTGCGAGCGCAATTCAGGAGTGATCAACGTGAGCATCAAGCACCATCGTCGCATCGGCAAGGTGCACCTGGTCTTCCGCGATGCCAAAGGCAAGACCGTTTACGTGGAAGAGGGCAAGGCCATGACCGAGGAACTCGTGCGCCGCTTTGACAAGGGCATGTTCCCGAAAGGAGCCGCGACCCTCAGCGTGCAGGCCCGCGACCTCAACGTCACCCAGACCTTTACGGTCCAATAGGCACTCCTTACCAACCCGATGCCACGAGGTCAAGGACCCCCGGTGCATCGGCCATGCT
>Ga0209605_1005057_pt1 | contig 10386 bp, 10 predicted proteins | sample AD_UKC035_MetaG_FD_184408 | JGI IMG/M metagenome (GOLD analysis project Ga0209605, IMG submission 184408) | Active sludge microbial communities of municipal wastewater-treating anaerobic digesters from USA - AD_UKC035_MetaG (SPAdes) (version 2) | ecosystem: Engineered > Bioreactor > Anaerobic >...
GATGATCCGCCCGAACATGGCGACGATGCTGGGCTTCGTCGCCACCGACGCCGTCGTCGATCCGGCGCTGCTGCAGCCGCTCGTCAAGCAGGCGGCGGACGCGAGCTTCAACCGCATCACGATCGACGGCGACACCTCGACCAACGATTCCTTCGTGCTGATCGCGACCAACCGCGCCGACCACGCGCCGATCATGAGCCTCGATTCGCCCGCGGGCCGCGAACTGGCCGAGGCGGTGACGGCCGTCGCACGCGAACTCGCGCAGGCGATCGTGCGCGACGGCGAGGGCGCGACCAAGTTCATCACCGTGCGCGTCGAAGGCGGGCGCAGCGAGGCGGAGTGCCGGCAGGTCGCCTACGCGATCGCGCACTCTCCGCTCGTCAAGACCGCGTTCTTCGCCAGCGACCCCAACCTCGGCCGCATCCTCGCCGCCGTCGGCTACGCGGGCGTCGACGATCTCGACCAGGGCCTGATCGACCTCTACCTGGACGACGTGCACGTCGCCACCCGGGGCGGGCGCCACCCCGCGTACGAAGAAGCCGACGGGCAGCGCGTGATGAAGGCCAGCGAGATCCTGGTTCGCGTCGTGCTCAACCGCGGCAGCGCCGCCACCGAGGTCTGGACCTGCGACCTCTCGCACGACTACGTCAGCATCAACGCCGACTATCGCTCCTGAGGCTGCTCGATTCGAGCGCTCTCACTTCGGGGCCGAGCGTGTCAGCTGCTCGGCCATGCGTGTCTGCCATCCGGGACCGCTTGCGCGCCAGCGCTCAATGACGTCTTGCGCGAGCCGTATCGAAATCAGCTTCTTCGGGTTGGCGGCTCGCGGGCGACCTCCCTTGTTGACCGTCCCGCGTGCCAGCATGTCCTCGGTCAACTCCGGGAGTTCTTCGTACTCTTCGGCCTGGATGACGTGGGCCGCCACCTTTGCCAGGTCAGAGCCCAAGGATCGGCGCGATGCGCGCTTGCTCTCTTTCATTGGCTTTTCTCATGCTGAAGACGTGGTGACCCGCGCCGCGCGGTGTGTATCCGATGACCACCATGCGATCCGAAAGCATCCCGAAGCAGATGAAGCGTCGTTCGCCGTAGTCCTTGCGAAGATCCTCGACGTCGAAGGTCGTTCCCGCGAAAACGATCGACGCGTCCTCGAAGTCGAGGCCGCGCTCACGCAGGGTCTGCGCGCGTTTCGCCGGATCGTAGGTGATCAGAGCAATGTTAATGTAGCTACATTAACCAAGATCCGCAAGAGCGGTTTCGCGTCTTCTGCACTTGCACTGCGCACGATACGTGGCGGGCGACGCCATTGGAATGTCCAGACGAAGGCAAAGACATCGCCGCCAGCAACGGTGCAGCTGCGTCGGCAGCATTCAATCCGCCGCAGGCGCGAAGCGGTCGACCGCGTCGGTGATGATGCCGTCGATGCCGAGCGCGAGCAGCCGCTTCGCTTCCTCGGGCTCGTTGACGGTGTAGACGAGCGCGCGCTTGCCCTGCGCGTGCAGGCGGTCGAGGAGGGCGGCGTCCATCAGCGTGTGCCTGGTGATCACCGCCGCGCAGTCGAGCATCGGCTCGATGCGCTCCCAGCCGTCCCAGAAGCTGTCCAGCAGCAGGCCGCGCGGAAGTTCGGGCGCGGTCTCGCGCGCGGCTTTCAGCGACTCGGGGCGAAACGAGCTCAGCAGCGGCGGCACCGCAGCGCCGGCCCAGAGCTCGCGCACCGCCAGCGCCACCGCGCGCCCGGTGGCTTCCTCGAGCCCCGGCGTCGGCTTGATCTCGAGGTCGAGCAGGAAACCGTTGGCGCGGATCCAGCGCGCGATCGCGGCGAGCGTGGGCAGCGGCTCGCCCGCATAGGCGCGGCTGTGCCAGCTCCCGGCGTCCAGTTGCGACAGCGCGGCCCAGGGCTGCTCGCCGCCGATGCCGTGTCCGTTTGTCGTGCGCTCGAGCTCGGTGTCGTGCATCAGGAAGAGCACGCCATCGGCCGAGAGCTTGACGTCGCACTCGAAGCCGCGATAGCCGTGCGCGGCGCCGGCGCGGAACGCCGCCAGCGTGTTCTCCGGCGCCAGCTTGCCGGCGCCGCGGTGCGCGATCCAGCGCGGGTAGGGCCAGGGCTTTGGCGCGCTCACGCCGTCACCCGCTGCCCGCTCTGCACGTCGAACCAGTGCAGCTGCTGCGGCTGCACCTGCAGCGGCAGCGACTGGCCGGCGCGCGGCGGCGGCAGGCTGCCGTCGATGCGCAGCGTGAACGCGGCGTCGCCCAGGCGCCCGTAGACGAGCCGCTCGGCGCCCAGCATCTCGATCATCTCGACCTGCAGCGACCCGAGCGCCGCGCGCGGGGCAGCGTCCGCGGCGGCGTCGCCCAGCATCTGCGCATGCTCGGGCCGCACGCCCAGCAGCAGCGGCCCGCTGCGCGGCGCGGCCTGCGGCAAGGTCAGCGTCTGCCCGCCCACGCTGAAGCGCGAGCCCTCGGCCTGGCCCTGCAGCAGGTTCATCGGCGGGCTGCCGATGAAGCCGGCGACGAAGGTCGTCGCCGGTTGCTGGTAGACCTGCTCGGGGCTGCCGATCTGCTCGATGCGCCCGGCGTTCATGACGATCATGCGCTCGGCCAGCGTCATCGCCTCGACCTGGTCGTGCGTGACGAAGAGCGAGGTCACGCCCAGCTCCTGGTGCAGCTTGCGGATTTCGAGCCGCGTCTGTGCGCGCAGCTTGGCGTCGAGGTTGGAGAGCGGCTCGTCGAAGAGGAAGACCTGCGGCTGGCGCACGATCGCGCGCCCCATCGCCACGCGCTGGCGCTGCCCGCCCGAGAGCTGGCGCGGCTTGCGCTCGAGCAGGCCGGAAAGCTCGAGGATCTTCGCCGCCTTCTGCACGCGCTGGTCGATCTCGGCCTTGCTCACCTTGGCGATCTTCAGCCCGTAGGCCATGTTGTCGTACACGCTCATGTGCGGGTAGAGCGCGTAGTTCTGGAACACCATGGCGATGTCGCGCTCGGCCGGCTCGAGCCGGTTGACGACGCGCCCGCCGATGGCGATCTCGCCGCCGCTGATCTCCTCCAGGCCCGCCACCATGCGCAGCAGCGTGCTCTTGCCGCAGCCGCTGGGCCCGACGATGACGATGAACTCGCCGTCTTCGATCTCGGCGTCGACGCCGTGGATGACCTTCACGCCCTTGGCGCCCTGGCCGTAGGTCTTCTCGACCTTCCTCAGTGAGATGGCGCCCATCGCTCGACTTCTTATTTCTCGGAATCCACGAGGCCCTTGACGAACCACTTCTGCATCAGGATCACCACCAGCGCCGGCGGCAGCATGGCCAGCAGCGCGGTGGCCATGACCACGTTCCAGTCGTTGGCGGCGTCGCCCCCGGCGATCATGCGCTTGATGCCGATGACCACCGGGTACATGTCCTCGCTGGTCGTCGCCAGCAGCGGCCACAGGTACTGGTTCCAGCCGTAGATGAACTGGATGACGAACAGCGCGGCGATCGAGGTGCGCGACAGCGGCAGCAGGATGTCCTTGAAGAAGCGCATCGGCCCGGCGCCGTCCATGCGCGCCGCTTCCACCAGCTCGTCGGGCACGGTGAGAAAGAACTGCCGGAACAGGAAGGTGGCCGTGGCCGACGCGATCAGCGGCACCGTGAGACCGGCGAAGGTGTCCAGCATGCCGAGGTCCGCCACCACCTTGTAGGTCGGCATGATGCGCACCTCCACCGGCAGCATCAGCGTGACGAAGATCGCCCAGAAGAAGACGTTCTTGAGCGGGAAGCGGAAGTAGACGATGGCAAACGCCGAGAGCAGCGAGATGGCGATCTTGCCGATGGCGATGACCAGCGCCGTCACCAGGCTCACCCACATCATGCGCGCCACCGGTGCGGTGGAGCCGGCGCCCTCGCCGCCGCCCAGCAGCGCGGTCTTGTAGGTCTCCCACAGGTTCGCGCCGGGCAGCAGCGGCATCGGCGCCTGCACGATGTCGACCGCCGTGTGCGAGGAGGCAACGAAGGCCAGGTACAGCGGAAAGGCGACGATCGCCACGCCCAGCCACATCACCAGGTGGCCGAGCATGGTCAGCGCGGGGCGGCGCTCAACCATGGCCGTTCGCGCGCGCGCCGCCTGGCCGGGTCGCCACCATCAGTACTGCACCTTCTTCTCGACGTAGCGGAACTGCACCACGGTGAGCGCGATGACGATCGCCATGAGGATCACCGACTGCGCCGCCGAGCCGCCGAGGTCGCCGTTCTTGAAGCCGTCGTTGTAGACCTTGTAGACGAGGATCATGGTGTCCTGACCCGGCCCGCCTTGCGTGGTGGCGTCGATGATGGAGAAGGTGTCGAAGAAGGCGTACACCATGTTGATGACGAGCAGGAAGAAGGTCGTCGGCGAGAGCAGCGGGAACTGGATGCTCCAGAAGCGCCGCCACGGGCCCGCGCCGTCGATGGCCGCGGCCTCGATGAGCGACTTCGGGATCGCCTGCAGCCCGGCGAGGAAGAAGAGGAAGTTGTAGGAGATCTGCTTCCACACCGCGGCCATCACGATCAGCGTCAGCGCGTGCCCGGAATCGAGCAGGTAGTTCCAATCGACGCCCAGCCCGGCCAGCGCGTAGGCGACGACGCCGAGCGTCGGCGAGAACATGAAGATCCACAGCACCCCGGCCACCGCCGGCGCCACCGCGTAGGGCACGATGAGGAAGGTCTTGTAGACCATCGCCCCTCTGACGATGCGGTCGGCGAACACCGCCAGCGCCAGCGAGATGAGGATGCCAAGACCGGCCACCAGCAGCGAGAACAGCGCCGTCACCTTGAACGAGCCGAGGTAGGCCTCGTCGGCGAGCAGGGCCTTGAAGTTGTCCATGCCGACCCACTCGGTCGACATGCCGAACGCGTCCTGCACCTGGAAGGACTGCAGCAGCGCCTGGCCCGCGGGCCAGAAGAAGAAGACGCCGATCACCGCCACCTGCGGCGCCAGCAGCACCCAGGGCAGCCAGGGGGAGCGAAAGAGGACGCGCTTTTCCATCTCGCCGGCAAGCCGATGATCCGCGCGCCCCGCCCGTCCTTCGCGGCTTCCCGCTCAGCCCTTGTTGGCCTTCTGGAAGCGCTCGAGCTGCTCATTGCCGCGCTTGATGGCCGCCTGCAAGGCCTCCTTGGCGGTCTTCTTGCCGGTCCAGATCTGCTCGGTCTCCTCGTCGACGATGGTGCGGATCTGGTTGAAGTTGCCCAGGCGAATGCCGCGCGACTTGTCGGTGGTCTTGCGGATCATCTGCGTCACCGCGACGTCGGTGCCCGGGCGCTCCTTGTAGAAGCCCGACTTGTCGGTCAGTTCGTAAGCGGCGGTGGTGATGGGCAGGTAGCCGGTGCGCTTATGGCTGGCCGACTGCACCTCGGGCCGCGAGAGGAACTTGAAGAACGAGGCCACGCCCTTGTAGGTGTCGGGCTTCTTGCCCGCCATCACCCAGAGGCTGGCGCCGCCGATGATGGTGTTCTGCGGCGCGCCCGGCACGTCGGGGTAGTAGGGCAGGGTGGAGGTGCCGTAGGCGAACTTGGCTTCCTTGCTGACGCGCGAGTACAGGCCCGAGGTGCCGGTGATCATCGCGCACTCGCCCGAGGGGAAGGTGACGTCGGCCTTGTTGTCGCGGCCCTTGTAGACGAACAGGCCCTGCTTGGCCATGTTGGCCAGGTTCTCGAAGTGGCGCACGTGCAGCGGCGAGTCGAAGGCCAGCCGCGCCTTGGTGCCGCCGAAGCCGTTGTTCAGCGTCGCGAAGAGCACGTTGTGCCAGGTCGAGAAGCTCTCCAGCTGCGTCCAGCTGATCCAGCTCGTCGTGAAGGGGCACTTGTGGCCGCTGGCCTTGAGCTTGGCCGCTGCGGAGACGACCTCGGGCCAGGTCTGCGGCGCCTTGTTCGGGTCCATGCCCGCAGCCTTGAAGGCGTCCTTGTTGTACCAGAACACCGTCGTCGAGCTGTTGAAGGGCAGGCTCAGCATCTGGCCGCTGGGCGCCGTGTAGTAGCCGGCGACCGCAGGGATGTAGGCCTTGGCGTCGAACTTGGCGCCGCCCGTCGTCATCACCTCGCCGACCGGCTTGATCGCGCCCTTGGCGGCCATCATCGTCGCCGTGCCGACTTCGTAGACCTGCAGGATGTCGGGCGCGTTGCCGGCGCGAAAAGCCGCCATCGCCGCGGTCAGCGTCTCGCCGTAGGTGCCCTTGAAGGTGGGCACGACGACGTAGTCCTTCTGGCTTGCGTTGTACTCCTTGGCGAGGTCGTTGACCCACTCGCCCAGCGGCCCGCTCATGGCGTGCCACCACTGGATCTGCGTCTGCGCCTGCGCCTGGGCCGACGAAAGGGTGAGCAGCGTCGTCGCGGCGACGGCAAGAACAGTGCGGGCTGGGGACATGCGGACTCCATTCGTTCGATGCGGGATGGCGGACCTGGTGGCCGTGGTCGCGGCCGGTCCGGCCGACAGCCGGGGTTCTGTCATGGATGCGCAAGGGCCTGCAAGCGGGATAACCCCGTCGCACTTGCTGCGCGCACCATGGCTGCGCGGCCTTGGCCTGACGGTGCCGGCGGTGAGCCGGTCGCTTCCCCCAGCTCCTCCCGACGCTCGCGGGCGCTCGCAACGAAGGAGCACGAGCAAGGAAAAACGGCGAGAAAAAAGGCGAGCCGGTGGCTCGCCTTTACCACTCATGCGCGGCGCGGTGCCGCGCATCTTCGCTTCTTCGTCTTCAGTCGTCCCGGCGACGGCGTGCGCCCAGGAAGCCGATCACACCGAGGCCCGCGAGCATCATTGCCCAGGTCTCGGCCTCGGGAACCGGCATGATCGTCGACGTCAGCGAGTACATGCCACCGCCCGAATAGCCGCCGCTCCCGGTGCCGGTCACCATGTAGTAGTACTTGCCCGGGGACAGCAGGACGGTATTCGTCACGTCACCGGTCATGCCGTCAAAAGACCAGCCGCCACCGAGCTGCGAATCGTCCCCGCCGCCAACGGCCCCGTCCCCTCCCGCGGACCAGAGCGAATACTGTCCGCCACTGATGTTCAGAACAGCGCCACCGCCGAGATTGTTCGCGACCGCAGTGCTCGAAACCCAGTAGTCGCTGGGCGAGATCTCGAACGTCCAGTGGTCGGTGAAGTCACCGAAAACGAGATTGACGCCGATCTCGACGGTGTCATGCACACCCCAGTTGACCGTGGTGTCCGCCTGAGCGCCCGCAACGCCAAGGGCCAGCATGCTCGCCAACGCAATGGATTTCATCTTCATCTGCTACTCCTCCGATAAGGCCTCATGCTGCCGCTGGCGCGTCAGGCATGCAGTTGAGTTTTTTACACCTTCATTGTCCCGTGCCGTACCCCCTTGTTCAAGGGGGGGCGGCCCCGATCCTGAGCGCGAAGAGTAACAGAAGATGGCGGTGGAGCTTCCCTCGTCAGCGCTCGGACGTATCGTAGTCAGATCTGATTGTCATCCGGCTCATCCGATCGTCGTTCTGCCGCATGCTCTTTGGCCGGCGGCGGCGCATGTCCCCTGTACGCGGAGGGTGCGGCGCGAGGCCCCGCCCGTGCGACTCGGTAGACTGCGCCGCCGTTCCTCACTTCGCGGACGCGCAGCCGCGCCCGAGCGGTCCATGACTTCCCCGAAAACCACCCCTCAACCCGTCGCACTGACGCTGCACCAGGCGTCGCGCGTGCTCGAAATCGGCTTCGACGATGGCCGCACGTTCCGCATCCCGTTCGAGCTGATGCGCGTCTATTCGCCCTCGGCCGAGGTCATGGGCCACGGCCCCGGGCAGGAAGTGCTGCAGACGGGCAAGCGCGAGGTCACGATCACCGACATCACGCCGGTGGGCCACTACGCCGTGCAGCCGCGCTTCTCCGACGGCCACGAGAGCGGACTCTTCACCTGGGACTACCTCTACCACCTCGGCGCCGACCAGGACGAGCTCTGGGCGCGTTACGAAAGACGTCTGGCCGAAGCCGGGCTGGATCGCGACGCCTCGATGGCCAAGCCTCCGGGCGTCAAGGTCGTGCGCAGCAAGGATGCCGCCACCGGCGAGATCCACGACCTCTCCAAGGCCGCCGCCGCCGCGGGTACCGTCTTCAAGGACGTCACCCACAGCAGCCCGCGCTCCGGTGCCGGAAAGAGCAGCGCCTAGCCGGCACTGGCCCGAAGCGCCGCAAGACCGATGCCGCGGCTCCTGCGGCGGGCGGAGAATCGCCGCGTCCGATTCAGTCCGATGCAGTCCGATGCATCATCATCCGCACAGGCCCCTGACCTCGTGAGAGGCGTTCCCCATGACGCAGACCCATTTCGGCTACCAGACCGTCGACGAGCGCGAGAAGGCTTCGCGCGTGCGCGGCGTCTTCGACTCGGTCGCCCAGCACTACGACCTGATGAACGACCTGCTCTCGTTCGGCATGCACCGGCTCTGGAAGACCTACACCGTTGCCGTGGCCAACGTGCGGCCGGGCGACAAGGTGCTGGACATCGCCGGCGGCACCGGCGACCTCGCGCGCGCCTTCGCGCAGCGCGTCGGCGCGCAGGGGATGGTCGTGCTCACCGACATCAACGAGGCCATGCTGCGCGTGGGCCGCGACCGTCTGCTCGACCAGGGTCTCGTTCCGCCCGCCCTCGCTTGCGACGCCGAGCACCTGCCCTTCGCCGACGGCAGCTTCGATCTCGTCAGCGTCGCCTTCGGCCTGCGCAACATGACGCACAAGGACGTCGCGCTGGCCGAGATGGCGCGCGTGCTGCGGCCCGGCGGGCGGCTGCTCGTGCTCGAGTTCTCGCAGATCGCCGAGCCCCTGCGCAAGCCCTACGACTGGTATTCGTTCCACGTCATGCCGCGCATCGGCAAGTGGGTCGCCAAGGACGAGGACAGCTATCGCTACCTCGCCGAATCGATCCGCATGCACCCCGACCAGGAAACGCTCAAGGCCATGATGAAGGCGGCCGGCTTCGGCCATGTCGACGTCCACAACCTCGCCGCCGGCGCCGTCGCGCTGCACGTCGGCATCCGCTGCTAGTGTTTCGTGTTTTGGGGTCACGTGTTTTGGGGTCAGGTCTTGCCTTTTGCCTCCCGGAGTCAGATGGCAAAAGGCAAGACCTGACCCCATTTCAAGATCCATGCCGCATCACCGCCCGCTCTCGCGCCTCGGACCGGCGTTCATCGTCGCCGTCGGCCTTGTGGTGCTTGCGCTCGCGGGCTGTGGCGAGAAGAAGAAGGAGCGCCCGCAGACGCAGGTCGCGGCGCGCGTCAACGGGCACGCGCTCACGCTGCCGCAGATCAACCACGTGCTGGAGCAGCAGCAGAACCTGCGCCCCGATCAGGTCGACGCGGCCGGCCGTCGCGTGCTCGAGAGGCTCATCGACCAGCGCCTGCTGGTCGAGCAGGCCGAGCGTGCCGAGCTCGACCGTGACCCGCGCGTGCGCGAGCGGGTCGACGCCGCGGCGCGCGAGATCGTCGCGCGCGCCTATGCCGAACGCATCGGCGAGCAGGCCGTCGCGCCGACTGCCGACGAGGTCGCCGAGTACTACCGCAGTCATCCCGAGCGCTTCGAGCAGCGCCGCATCTACACGATCCAGGAGCTGGCGATCGAGGCCCGCACCGAGCAGCTCGGCGCGCTTCGCGAGCAGCTCCAGGCGTCGACGTCGATCGGCGAATTCATCGAGCACCTGAAGGCCGATGGCTACCGCTTTGCCGGCACGCAGGCCGTGCGCGCCGCCGAGCAGCTCTCGCCGCAGGCCCTGCAGACGCTCTCGCGCCTGCAGGACGGCCAGGCAGCGCTGACCACCACCGGCGGCGGCGCCGTCGTCACGGTGCTGGCCGGCTCGCGCAGCGAGCCGCTGACGCTCGAGCAGGCCAAAGGTGCGATCGAGCAGCAGCTTCTGGCCGAGCGCAGGCGCCAGCTCGTCGAGGCCGAACTTGCTTCGCTGCGAAAGGCCGCGCGCATCGAGTATGGAGGGCGATTCGCGCAGGCAGGGGAGGCGCTGCCGTCGGACGCCGGAGCGGCCTCGGCTGCCGGGATCAGCGGCGACTGAGCTCGACCGGGTAGGCCGCATGCAGCGGGCGAGCCCGTCGCTGCCGACAGCGGTCATGCGTTCGAGGGCGAAGCTCGAGCCGAAGGGCGCAGCCGCGATCAACAGTGCCGCTGCCGCTGTCGCTGTCGCTGCCGCCGGCCGGATGGCCGTGCAAGACTTGCTCCGCGGCCTTGGTTCTCCTCAATGTTCTCCTCAACAGCCCCGCCCCAGGGGACATGCGAAGCGACGCCCGCCCCGTAACATTCGCTAGCATTCTGTGCAGAAAAAGGCCCCCGAATCGGGGGTCGACGGCTGTTGCACCGCGTTCAGACGCGGCACAATGAACTCCCCGGGCCGATACCCGGGAAGGGAGCGGGCACCGTGACGGCGTTGGCGCGTCT
>Ga0209605_1005074_pt1 | contig 10362 bp, 7 predicted proteins | sample AD_UKC035_MetaG_FD_184408 | JGI IMG/M metagenome (GOLD analysis project Ga0209605, IMG submission 184408) | Active sludge microbial communities of municipal wastewater-treating anaerobic digesters from USA - AD_UKC035_MetaG (SPAdes) (version 2) | ecosystem: Engineered > Bioreactor > Anaerobic >...
ATTCGTTTTTTCAGAATGTAGTCGGTCATTACTTTGGTGAAGAAGTAAATGGAGGCCCCAAAACTTCCAATTATAACAAGGGGCATTAAAACATCTTTTAAGGCGTGGCTCATATTTTTTGATTTTTAGATTCTGAATTTTGTTTTGAGGCGTAAGACACCGGCCCTGCGGGCAATGTTGCAGCGGATTTGAAAAATATTTTAACTCCGTATTATCAATCCGGATTAAATTCCGTGGAACGCGTTTCGATCCGGGTCTGGCGAATTCCGGAATCCAGTAGATTGAACACCTTTACATTAGTCTATTACCGGGCCACCCGCGGCAATATTTTAACTAAATTCCTGCAACATCCGTAAACCTCAGCGTGTCTAACCCGGAAATGATTGATGACAAGGCCCTGGTGGGGCAGGTTTTACGTGGCGATCAGCAGGCATTTCGCATGCTGATTAAACAACACGAAAGACTGGTGAGCCACATGATTGGCCGGCTGATTGATAAACCGGAAGACCGCGAGGAACTTTGTCAGGATGTGTTTTTGAAGGTATATGAGAAATTGAAAGAATTCACTTTTCAATCAAAGTTAAGCACGTGGATTGCCACCATTGCATACCGGCATGGTATCAACCACCTGCGGAAGCGAAAGATAAAGATTAGTGATTTACCGGATGATGAAACCCACATCGAAAGGTTTATTGCGGTGGACGATGCCAGTGAAACCCTGGCCGATGCGCAACTGGACCAGATCGTGTTAACACTGGTTGAAAAGCTGCCACCGCAGTATAAGGCTATTCTTACACTTTATCATGTGCAGGAAATGTCATATCCGGAGATTGTAGAAATAACGGGTTTGCCCGAAGGCACAGTAAAGAATTATTTATTCCGTGCGCGGCAGTTGTTGAAAGAAAAAGTAAAGCAGTACCTTGGAAAAGAAGCAGTATGAAAGACGAAGAATTACAAAAGCAGATTGAGGCCGGCATACCGGTGCAGAGCAATGATGGGAAGGCGTACCAGCTTGTGTTTAATAAAGTAAAACAAGAACCCGCATTTCATGTTCCGATATCATTTGCCGATCGTATTCTTGCTATTATTGAAAAGCGGGAAGAACAACGCGATTTTCGTTGGCTCGCATTTGGAATTTTTCTTTCAGTAATTGCATTGGTTGTTGTGCTGACCATAACAAAAGCGTGGACTATGGGTGTGTTTTCATTTATCTCGGGTTATCCCGGACTGATTGCTTTTGGAGTTGCCTTTATCCTGTTGCTGCAATGGGTAGATCGGAAAGTGGTGAGAAAAGACGCAACGCATTAGCGCTTCTATGAGCAGCGTTGTGGCATCATGTGTACCCGTTACTATGAAATGTCATTGTGGAGGAGCGGGGAGTATGATTGATGGAATTTGTAATTTAGTAAGGTAAGATATATTCATAGCTGGTTGGTATTTGTAATGCCGACCTATAGATAGGCAAGATTTAAAATCTTGTTCATCTTGGTTCGGGATTGCAAATCCAGAACAGCGGGTTTTAACAATTGTCAGCGCCTCCACACCTTTGCGGTTACTGTTTTTACCCCTCATCAAAATCCAGTAACCTTTTCTATCTTGCTTTGGTAACAATCTATTGTTAAAAACCAATTGCATGAATAAATTCTTTACCCCGCTTTGTGCGATGCTTGTATGTTTAAGCATGGCCACGCTGGCCCAGGAACCTAAAAAAGAGGAGAAGGCCGACACTACCAAAAAAGAAAAGCCCAAACCCAAAAAGAAGGACCTGCCCCTCGAAATTGGCAGACGAGTACCCATTAAAACCAATGAAGGTACCTGGATGAGCCTGGATGTAAGTCCTGATGGTAAAACCATTGCCTTCGATTTTCTGGGCGATATTTTTACTATGCCCATTACGGGAGGTAAACCTGTTCAGTTTACAAGCGGAATGGCCTTCGACTCGCACCCTAAGTTTAGCCCTGATGGTAAAAAATTGTTGTTCATCAGCGATCGGAGCGGTGGTCAAAATATCTGGTGGTTTGCACTGGATAAATCCGATTCGCTTCAGGTAACAAAAGGTAACAACGAAATTTATCAATCGGCCGAGTGGACACCCGATGGCGCGTACATTATCGGATCACGCGGGGTGCGCAATCTCAAGTTATGGATGTTTCATAAGGACGGAGGTTCCGGGGCGCAACTCATCAGCAAACCTGATAACGTAAAGACAATTGAACCCGCCTTTGGTGCCGATGGCCGCTACATCTGGTTTTCATTACGCAACAATGCATGGAATTACAATGCGCAATTGCCCCAATATCAATTAGGTGTTTATGATCGCGAAACAGGTGAATCACAAAATGAAACTGCACGTTATGGCTCGGCTTTTACACCCACGCTTTCGCCCGATGGCAAATGGTTGGTGTATGGTTCGCGATACAACGATAAAACCGGTTTGATTTTGCGCGATTTAAAAAATGGTGATGAAAAGTGGCTGGCCTATCCTGTACAACGAGACGAGCAGGAGTCAATCGCCCCCCTGGGGGTATTGCCAGCCATGTCGTTTACACCCGATAGTAAAAATGTGATTGCATCTTATGGTGGTAAATTTTACAGCATACCTGTAGCAGGAGGCAATGCGGTAAATATTCCTTTTGAAATAGAGTCCGAATTTCTAATCGGCCCAACGCTTACCGATTTCAAATATCCTATCAAAGACGATAAAGACATCATCGCTACGCAAATACGCGATGCAGTAGTTTCGCCCGATGGCAAACAAATTGCCTTTACGGTATTGAATCGTTTATATACAATGGACTTGCCCAATGGCACCCCCAAACGCATTACCACCCATAATTTTACAGAAGCTTTTCCTGCCTGGAGCCAGGATGGTGCGCAGTTGGCGTGGGTAAGTTGGGAAGGCACTGGGGGTAACATTTATAAAATCAACTTTAAAGTAAAAGGAGCCAAGCCAATCAAACTTACCCAAACAGCTGCTTTGTATAGCGAGCCTGCCTGGTATGGAAACAAGATTGTATTCTTAAGAGGAACTGCAAACAACTATCGCGAAAGCGAGGGGCCAACAGCATTTCAAAGCCAGGAAGATTTGCTTTGGATTAGTGGCGATGGTGGCACAATAAATTTTATTACCAAGGCCCGTGGCAGGGCTACCCCTCATTTTACCAGGAGTTCCGACCGCATTTATTTATACAGTGGCAGCAAAGGGTTGGTGTCCATTCGGTGGGACGGTACCGATGAGAAGGCTCATCTGAAAGTTACGGGCATTACCACCTATGGATTTGAATTGGGAGAAGAAGTGAATCATTGTATGTTGGTGGAGTCAGCAACAGAGCCTCAGAATACACCATCCAATGCTGCAATGTTACTAATGGCCCCAGAAGGCGACCAGGTATTAGCTAAAATAAATAACGAACTCTATGTAGTAACACTTCCACTTACCGGTGGTGAAACCCCAAAAATTTCTGTGGCAGATCCTGCCGCTGCTGCCTTCCCTGCACGCAAGCTAACCAAACTGGGAGGCGAGTTTCCAAGCTGGAGCAGCAATGGTAAAACGGTTTACTTCACGTTGGGCAATGCATTCTTCACTTACAACATAGACGAAGCCAAAGTAAAAGAAGAAGAACTGAAGAAGAAAAAGGCTGCTGAAGAAAAAGCAAAAGAAGCGGGCGAAACCAAAAAGGATGAAGCAAAGCCTGAAGACAAAAAAGATGAAAACTACAAACCCCGGGAAATTCGCATTAAGGTTATTGTTCAGAAAGATATTCCGGTTGGAAAAATCTTATTACAGAATGCGCGCATCATTACCATGAAGGGCGATGAAGTGATTGAGCGGGGAGATGTGTTGATTGAAAATGCACGCATCAAACAAGTAGGTGCTGCAGGTTCCATTTCGGTTGACGCCTCTGTGCAAAAAATGGATTTAAGTGGAAAAACCATTGTGCCCGGTTTTGTAGATACACATGCCCACATGTGGCCGGCCTGGGGAGTTCATAAAAAACAAGTGTGGCTGTATGCTGCAAACCTTGCCTATGGTGTAACCACCACGCGCGATCCGCAAACCTCTTCTACCGATGTGCTAACCTATAGCGATATGGTAGAAACCGGTGACATCATCGGGCCGCGTATTTATTCTACCGGCCCGGGCGTGGGGTATTGGATGTATAATCTGAAAGATGCTGAGCAAGCCAAGGATATATTGAAACAGTATTCAGAATACTACAATACAAAAACCATCAAGATGTATTTAACAGGCAACCGCCAGCACCGGCAATGGATAATACAAGCTGCAAAGGAACAAAACCTGATGCCCACCACAGAAGGTGGTCTTGACTTCAAACTCAATCTTACCAATTTGATTGATGGCTATCCAGGCCATGAACACACGTTTCCCATCTACCCACTATACAAAGATATTACTACCGTAGTGGCCGCTTCGGGCATGACGTACACACCCACATTGCTGGTATCGTATGGTGGGCCGTGGGCCGAGAATTATTATTACGCAACGGAAAATGTAAATGGCGATCCCAAACTCAATCACTTTACAGCAAAATCAGAACTTGATCAGAAATCGCGAAGAAGGCCAGCCTGGTTTATGAAAGAAGAACATGTGTTTGAAGACCATGCCCGGTTTGTAAATGACCTGGTGAAAGCCGGTGGCAATGCTGGTATTGGTTCGCATGGGCAATTGCAGGGCTTGGGTTATCATTGGGAATTGTGGAGTGTGGGCAGCGGGGGATTATCCAATCACAACGCATTGAAAGTGGCTACCATAAAAGGAGCCAAAGCACTGGGGTTGGATGGTGATTTGGGAAGCATTGAAGCAGGTAAATTAGCCGACCTTGTGATTCTCGATCAAAACCCATTAACCAACCTGCGCAACACCAATACAATAAATAAAGTTATGAAAAACGGAAGGTTATACGATGGCAACACGTTGGATGAAGTTTATCCCACTTCGCGCAAGGCACCTTCTTTTGGCAACGAACAGGAAGCACCAGCTGCTACCTTACCGGGATTGAAGTAAATAGCTCTTAGGTTGATTTTGAAAAAGCCGCCTCTGCAACGAGGTGGCTTTTTTGTTTGTATGAAATTGCACTGAGCAAGGTCACTATGAAATGTCATTCCGGAGTTCTTCAAAGCGGAATATTCGTAAACAATTAATTAGAGTATAGACTCGTAAAATAATTAGTGCTTAATCGCGGAGTCCGAGGCGGGACTCTGTTTAGAAGTGAGGGGATTTTTTTATGGAACAAAGTCAAGAAATAATGTATCTTTAATTAAAAATATAGATTGTCTTGACTAATTGAGCTTAAGAGCGAGAGAATCCAGCACTTATGAAATTAAATAGAATTCAAAAACTCCCCTTATTAATTGGGGTTTTAGCGACAATCCTCTTAATAACAAATCCAAGCATTAAAAGCTTTGAAGATTACCTTGGATTACAACCAATTGTAAGACAAGCTGTAATGCTTCGAAAGGAAAGGAATTTTATTTTCTGCTCAATTTATTCAGAGAGCCTAAAGGGTAAGAGATACTTCGGAATTTTATCAAACTTCTACCAAATTGATTCATTGACTAGAGATATTCCCAAATCTACAGGGAAGAACTCCAATTTGGATAATTAACCGCTGCATTCATGGATGAATATAGGCTGTTGGTTGGATTAAATCGCTTGTTCGTTGATAAGATCACTGTCAGGATAATTACACAACTAAGAAAGCTAAAAAGAAACCATCTTTTGTCAAGTGACTCTGGATTAAAAAATGTTTGGGAGGAGATATGTGCTCAGGTGCAAGGTGGAGATTCGTACTATTGGGAGGAGTATCAAGAAACAATAAATAAGTTTATTAAAGAGGATTTAGAGAGAAAGCCAAAGTTGGTCATTGAGCTAATTTGCTATATGGGTAGCATCACTCATTCAGAAATTTCAGAAGCGAACGATCGGCCTTCCATTTATCATGGAGTTGCAGAAATAAATGATGCACTATTAGAAAAAGCTGGTTCATATTCAAATTCTTCCATTCGAAAGCATTTGGATGGTGATGAGGTATAGTTTAGAAGGAAATTAGACATCTAAAATTAATAAGAGTAAAGCCTTCAAAACAACCGCAAAAATAAAAACTGATACTTACTATATGTACAAGTTTATAGCGCTTATTCTTTTTTCAATCATTTCAAAAATTGCGCTTGCGCAAACAGCTTATAAACAGCTTATCGAATTTAGATTTCTCGATAAAGTTGAAGCACATTACGTAGGGAATCTATCGATCGTTGGTAAATCTCATCAACCAGCATTTGATCCGGTAGACGAAAACTACAATAGAGATTCCATTATTCAAATTATTAATCATGAGCTAGATAAGTACCCGATTGATGTACTTAAGTTATCTCAATTAGTCGAGATCGTAATATGTGATGGAGTTTACTTTAACGATCAAAACAATGAACCAACTATTCGAGCCAGCGGAACATATATTTACCCCGTAGAGTCAGGTCACGTAATCTTTTTAGATGGATATTCTAAAGGTTTACCCAAAACGCTTCATCACGAATTTTCATCTGTGCTATTTAATCAGCTGTTAGACTTAGATTCTGTTTTTCGTATAAAATATTTAGAAGTTCAGTCCTATTTTAAGAAGATGACTAAATATATTGAAGATAATCCAAATTGGATTGATGATCGTAAATTTGATTTCCCAAAAAACATGGATAACAAGCTTGTACTTAGGAATGACGGTTACGCATTGACAGCGTTTGAAAACGATTACAATTCCATTGCATCTTCACTCTTCGCACCAAGAAATGTAAAATCAATAGGCGAGCAATTGGTAGCGAATGAATTGAATTTTTGGGAGTTTTTGAAGATTGCTCGAACAGAGCGATATCCAATTTACAACAAGGTTAATAGAATAATAAACCTTTACAGTTACATAAATCCAATTTTTGGAATAGCTTATTTTCAGAAGATGGAGGCCTCTAAATAACTTTTTTCGTTTAAATCACCGCCACCTAACACCAAGTTAAGATGAAGCACCCCACCGACTTTTTCACCATCTATAAACAAACTGCATGGAACAAAGACATCGAAAGCATGATAAATTTATATGATGACGATGTCGTGATCTTTGATATGTGGGCAACCGGATATCAAACGGGTCTAACAGAGTGGTCGCGGGCAATAAAAGATTGGCTTAGTTCGCTGGGAGAAGAAAAAGTGAATGTAATTTTTGAAGTGATTAGCATTCATGAAAATGGTGATGTTGGCTATGGAAGTGCGTTAGTGGGTTACCAGGCAATTTCACCGGATGGGACCATCTTAAGAAGCATGAAGAATAGGATAACGATCGGGTTTCATAAAAAGGAATCCAAATGGAAGGTAATTCACCAACACACGTCCGCTCCTGTTAACGATGAGTTGGTGGCTATTTTAGATTTTTAATACCGACCTACTGATAGTCAAGATTTAAAATCTTTTTCATTTCGGCTCGGGGTTTCAAATCCAGAACAGCGGTGCAATTGTTCTTAGCGCCTCCGCGCCTTTGCGGTTACTATTTTACCCTTCATCAAAATCTGATAGCCTTCAATCAAAAAAAGCAGATACCAGTAACCGGGAATAATCATTACATTCGGGTTGATGAAGCGTGTGGCCGTTATATTCTTTTTAAGTCTTTTCCTCATTCAAGTGGGAGGCTGCTACCTTTATTTTGTGGGCAGGCTGGTTGCTATCCGGGCCGAAATGCGTGAGCGACTTAAGTTTTTACCGGAAGAACAACTTAGCAGGTTTCAATTTACACCCAAAGAATTTTTGAAAGTACGGGAAGATGACCATGAGATAAAAGTAGATGGTAAAATGTATGATATTGCCCGGGTATCGGAACAAGCTAACCAGATAATTGTTTGGGCACTTCATGATGAGGCTGAGGACAACCTGTTGGCATTCCTCAGCGAAATGGTTTCACGATCTGCCAAAGATAAAAAGCCGGTACCGGTGCAGGTTGAACAACTGCTTACACTGAGTTTTTTGCCTCCCCCATTCATGGTATTTCAAAACCGGATTTGTAAAATCACACACCAGACACCGTACTAAAATGTGTTCTGCATTTTTTTCCACGCTGGAATCTCCACCTCCCCGCGGTTAAAGTCCATCGTCATTCATCAGGCTTCCAAAAAAGCATCTACCGAAGACAAGGCCTACACTTAAAAGACTTTAGAGTGCTTGGCCTAAGTTGATGCGCAATCCATTTTATAATTCGACAGGATTAACCAGCGGATTGATGTTTTTTTGGATGACCATCTACTATTTTTTTAACCTTACATTTAACACAGAATGAAACTCATTCACTCTATAGGAATGTGTTTGCTTGCGGTTACTGCTTTGGCACAAACCGAAACAGACACAACCAAAACCTATCTGGATGAAGTAGTGATATCGGTTAACCGGTGGGAACAAAATCAACGCGAAATTTCCACACGGGTAGCGAAAATTACACCATCCATTATTCAGCTTCAGAATCCACAAACCAGTGCCGATTTATTGGGGCTTTCAAATCAGGTCTTTATTCAGAAAAGCCAACTAGGTGGTGGCAGCCCGATGATTCGTGGCTTCGCAACCAACCGTGTTTTGCTGGTGGTTGACGGTGTGCGCATGAACAACGCGATTTTTCGATCAGGCAATTTGCAAAACGTAATTTCACTGGATGCCAGCGCTATTCAAAATACCGAAGTGGTATTTGGCCCGGGTTCAGTAGTGTATGGCAGCGATGCTATTGGTGGTGTAATGAACTTTACCACACTTACACCCACACCCTCCAATAGCGGCACAAAATTTTCGGCCAATGCCTTTGCGCGTTATGCTTCCGCGAATGAAGAAAAAACGGGCCACATTGATTTTTCTATTGGGTTGAAGAAGTGGGCCTACGTAACGAGTATTACCAAAAGCGATTTCAGCGATTTAGTAATGGGATCGAAAGGTCCGGTTGAGTACACCCGTCCGGATTACCAGGTGCGTGACGAAAACGGAAATGACATTGCTGTTACCAACCCCAATCCGAATGTGCAAATTGCCAGTGGCTACAACCAGTTTAATGCGATGCAGAAAATCCGGTTTGCGCCCAATGCCAATTGGGATTTTACCTGGGGATTTCATTATTCAAAAACATCGGATGTGCCACGTTACGACCGGTTAATTTTAAAAAATACATCGAATGTATTTACCAGTGCCGAGTGGTATTATGGTCCTCAGAAATGGATAATGTATTCACTGCAAGTTCAGTTTAATCAGCACACAGCCGTCTCCGACCAGGTAAAGTTAACAATCGGTTATCAAGACTACGAAGAGAGCCGCCACAGCCGAAACTTTACGGGCGGCAATCGCAACCGCAGAACCGATCGGTATGAAAATGTAAAAGCATTTTCAGTAAATGCCGATGCCGACAAACAATTGAATGAAAAGGCAAATCTGTTTTACGGATTGGAGTATGTTACCAACGCTGTGAGTTCCACGGCCGAACGCGTAATCATTACCGATGGTACGGTGAGTGGTGTATCTACCCGCTACCCGGATGGCTCAACGTGGCGTTCAATGGCGGCTTATGCCGGGTTGCGGTATGCAGTAAGCGATAAGTGGATTGTGAATGGCAGCGCCCGCTATAACCACGTGTACACCTATGCACCATTCGATAACACCTACTTCGATTTTGAATTTTCAGAAGCAACCTTAAAAAACGGGGCTGTAAATGGTAGCCTGGGTGTAGTATTTAATCCCACATCGAAAGTAAAATGGTATGCCAATGCATCAACTGGCTTTAGGGCCCCTAATGTAGATGATATCGGTAAAGTGTTTGACTCAGAACCGGGCAGTGTGGTGGTACCCAATCCAACATTAAAACCGGAAACGGCCTATAACATAGAGGCTGGCTTTGCCGGAAAAATTACCAGAGGTTTGAATTTTGACATGTCGGCCTTTTATACTTTGCTGGATGATGCCATTGTGCGCGGGCCGTTTACGTTTAATGGCCAATCGCAAATTGATTACGATGGTACATTGAGCGATGTGCAGGCCCTTCAGAACATAAGTGAACTTACGGTACGAGGTGTACAGTTGGGGTTGCGTTGGGACTTTGCCAACTATTTCCAGGTGGCAACCAATCTGAATATTCAGAAGGGTGAAGAAAAGGATGAAACAGGTGAAACTTTTTCACCAACCCATGTGGCACCTACTTTTGGGTCAACGCGGGTTTCGTTTACTAATAACAAGATCAGGCTAATGGTTTATGCGAACTACAACGGTGAAATTTCTTATAGAAACCTGTCCCTTAGTGAACGGGCCGATGTACACCTGTACGCCAAAGATGCTGATGG
>Ga0209605_1005075_pt1 | contig 10361 bp, 11 predicted proteins | sample AD_UKC035_MetaG_FD_184408 | JGI IMG/M metagenome (GOLD analysis project Ga0209605, IMG submission 184408) | Active sludge microbial communities of municipal wastewater-treating anaerobic digesters from USA - AD_UKC035_MetaG (SPAdes) (version 2) | ecosystem: Engineered > Bioreactor > Anaerobic >...
GCCGCATAGCGCCAGGGATCGGTGACCAGGCCGATGTCGTAGTCGTCGGCGACCGCGGTCGTGCCCGCGAGGCTGGCGCGCAGCTTGCCGAGGATCCGTTCTTTCGCATTCATCCTAAAAATCTCAGTTGGTGATGTGCAGCTTGCTCGAACCGCTGGCAGGCTATGGGTTTGCTGTTGATCGAGGGAGTCACCCGATGGGTGAGTCGAAATTGAAGCATTTGCAGCGTGAGGAAATGCTTTTGTCGTGTGCCGGGGTGCAGACGGCGGGCGGTCGCGTGCGGGTTCGTTGGGAGACCGACAGTGCGGCCACGCCGATGGGGCAACTGGCCTACTTCATTGAATTTCTGACACTGACCGGGTTGTGGTCGTGTTGGCAGGATCGCTGCCCGCTGTCGTACTCGAGCCCGAACGCACCGACCAAGGCCGATGTGCTCGGTACCTGGCTGCTGTCGATTCTGTCTGGGCACCGGCGCTACTCGCACGTCACGACGATCCGCTGTGACGGGGTCAATCCGGGGCTGCTGGGGATGAACAAGGTGATCAGCGAGGACGCGCTGCGCCGGGCGCTGGTGGCGATTCCCGAAGACAAAGGGGTGAGCTGGCTCGACGGCCACCTGCGCGAGAGCACCGCGCCCTTGCTCGATGTGCCCTGGATTCTGGACATCGACACGACGATCAAGCCGCTGTACGGCAAGCAGGAGGGGGCGGTCGTGTCGTACAACCCGAAGAAGCCGGGGCGGCCTTCGCACAGTTACCACACCTACCTGATGGCCGGGCTGCGCCTGGTGATGGGGGTCGAGGTCAAGGCGGGCAACGAGCACTCGGGCAGTCACACCTTGCCCGGTCTGCTCAGGATCCTCGATGAACTGCCCGCCCATCAGCGGCCCAAAATCGTGCGCGGCGATTGCGGTTTCGGGTCGGACGGCATCATGCGCGAGCTCGAAGCGCGCGCGCAGCCCTATCTGTTCAAGCTGCGCCTGTCGAAGAACGTCAAGCGCCACATCGAGCGTCTGTTCCGGGTCTCGGGCTGGTGCGATGCCGGTCAGGGCTGGGAAGGGATCGACAGCACGCTGGCACTCACCGGCTGGGAGGACAAGCGCCGCGTGGTCGTGCTGCGTCGCGCCTTGAAGGGCGAGATGCTCGTCGCCCAGGCGGACAACGGTCAGCAATTGCTGGGCTTCATCGAGGCCGACCGCAAGGGCGCAAAGCGCATCACCGGCTACGAATACGCCGTGCTGGTCACGAATCTGGACCACGAAATTCTCTCGCTCGGCCAGCTCTACCGTGACCGGGCCGACGCGGAGAACGCCTTCGACGAACTCAAGAACCAGTGGGGCTGGGGCGGCTTCACCACGCACGATCTGCATCGCTGCCAACTGTCGGCGCGCGCGGTCGCCCTGATCTACAACTGGTGGAGCCTGTTTGTGCGCCTGGCCAACCCCGAAGCCCGGCTCGAAGCCATGACCAGCCGACCCTGGTTGATGTCCTCGGTCGGCCGACGCACCGAGCATGCGGGCCAGACCACGATCACGCTGACCGGGCAGCACGCCTATTTCGACAAGGCCCGCCAAGTGCTCATGCGCGTGTCCAGCCAGCTTCAAACCTGGATGAGCGAAGCTGCGGAGCAGTTCAACGCCCCATCGGTCTGGCTGCGCTGTTGCGACCATCTCAAGCGCACCATCGCGGCCATCGGACCACCGGCACCCCTTCGTTTGCTGATTCAGCATGCAAACCGGGTGGGGTAACTGAGGTTTTTAGGTTCATGTAGGAGCGCCGGCAGGCGCGAACGGGCCTAGATTCCCCCGCGCGCCTTGGCGTTGAGCTCGCGCTCGGTCTTGAAGATGTAGCGCTGGATGCGGGTGTCGGCCGTGCGCGGCAGGGCGGCGAAGCGCAGGCCGACGCGCAACTGCTCGGTGCCGTTGCGCTGCGTCTGGCGGTTGAGGTTGCGCACCTCGAGGTCGAGCTCGATCGGGTCGCCATCGGGCAGGGCGAGTCGGCACGCCGGCAGTACGCCGCCGATGACGAACTCCGCCGCCCCCGCGGGCACCATTACCGCCACCCCGCCGGCACCGATGTCGATCACGCGCGCGCTCACCTCCACCGGCTTGCGCGCCAGGTCCTCCGCCCGCAGCAGGCAGCTCAGCGCGTGCGCGAGCGGTACCTGCAGGCGATAGAACTCGCGCCGCTGCAGGCGCAGCATCTCTGTCGGCAGCGGCGCGATGAATGCCGAGCGGCCCTTGTCCTGGCCTTCGCTGAGGCCGACGAGCGGAAACTGGATGCGGATGCCGTCGAGCTGGGTGATGCAGGTCAGGCGCGGTGCGGCGAGCGCGCGGCGGTTGGCCTGGGGGTCGGGGCTGGGGTCGAGCACCACGCGTGCGCGCTCCTCGTCCACCCTCAGCACCGCAGTCATGAAGGAGTGGCCGCCGCCGGTGTGCGCGGTGATCAGGCCGCGGTGGGTGATGAGGTCCTGCAGCAGCTGCAGGATCTGGCGCGCGCCGCGCAGGGTGTATTTCTCGAGCTCGTCGCCGCGGCTGATGTCGAGCGCTGCGGGGCTGCCGTCGGGAGGTGGAGTGCTGGGTTCGGCCATGCGGGGCGATCGTGTGTTGGGCGGGGTCGGAAGGCGGGTGGAGTGCGGCGTGGAGTGCGGCGGGCTCACAAGCGGCCGCGCTCGCGCGCGTTGCGGGTGCGCTCGACGCGCAGGATGTAGCGCTGGATCGCATCCTCGGCGCCGCGCGGCAGGTCGGCGAACTCGCAGCCGGCGCGCAGCACCTCGGCGCCGCCGCGCCGGGTGATGCGGAAGAGGTTGCGCACGACCAGGCGCGCGGGGATCGGCGCGGTGTCGGGCAGGCGCAGCAGGCTGTCGGGGAACTCGGTGCCGGGCTCGAAGTGCACGCCCACCGGCGGCACCGCGATCGCCACGCCGCCGCCGCTGATGTCGAGGATGCGCAGCTCGGCCTCGCGCCGGCTGCCGTCGACGCGGGGGAGCGCCAGCGTGCAGCTCACCGCTTCCGAGATCGGCGTCTGCAGGCGATAGAACTCGCGCCGCTGCAGGCGCAGCAGGGCCTCGGGCGGCGGCGCGCGCAATCCCGGGCTGCCGCCGTCCTCGACGAGGCGCTGGCCGCGCAGCAGGAACTGGATGCGCACCTTGTCGAGCTGGGTCACGCAGTCGAGCGCGTCGGCGTGCTCCATGCGCTGGTTCTGCAGGGCGTCGGCGCTGCCGTCGAGCAGCAGGCTGCTGCCGTCCTCGGCGACTTCGACCAGGGTGGACAGCACGGACTCGTTGCCCGGCGCCAGCCGCGCGCTCACCAGCGCTCGCGCGCCCACCAGGTTGCGCAGGACGGCGAGGATCTCGCGCGCGTCGCGCAGCACGTACTTCGCCTCGTCGTCGGCGTGGATGAGTTCGATGCGGGTGTCTTCGTGGTCGATCGTCATGCGTGCGTGCCCGAGGTGCCGGCGTGTGTTGTCCCGCTTATATCACGAGATGCGGCACGGCGCCCCACCAGAGGGGGCCCCTTGTTGGGCAAAGGCGTAGCGACTCGCGCCAGTTGTGGCAGGCAGGGTCAGGCGGCTCTGATCTCGTCGAGCAGGTCGGGATGGCGTTCAAGTACCTTGAGTAGTTTCACCAAGGCCAGCGGCGGTTTGGTCTTGCCATTTTCGTAGCGGGAGAAAGCATTGACGCCTCCACCGAAGATCTCTGCGGCCTGGCGTTGATCCAGGTCGAGCTTCTTGCGCACTCTGGCGATGAAGTCGGGGTCCACGTAGGCGGCGTTCACCTGGCGCTGGAACTGCCCCAGCAACTCGCTGTAGCGGTCGCCGTGTTCGCGGTTCAGGATCACTTCGCCGCAAGCCGGGCAGAAGTCGCCGGTGACCGCTGGGATCGTGGTGGTTTCGCCTTTGTACAGGTACGGAAGGTCGCGGGTGTCGTGGATGAGTTCAGCCGCTCCACAGCAGGGGCATTTCATGGTCACAGCTCCTTGAACGAAACGATCAGAACGTCGTCGATGACGGTCAGCTTCAAATAAACCTCGGTTTGGCAAGTAGGTTAAGGTTTCATCGTTTGCGGCCGTGATCCAGCGCTGTGCCACACCAAAGGGGCCTTCTTTTACGACAGGCTCCACCCGCGGCACGGGTGCTCGCCGCAACGTTCAAGGGGCGGTTTCACCTTCTTGCGCGTCGGGCGCGGGGCGCGGGCGCAGGGATTCGGGCAGGTCGCGGGCGATGGGCGCCGTGCCGGCGTCGGCGCCCTGTTCGATGCGGTACAGCCAGGCGAGCAGTTCGGCCACCGCGACGTAGAGTTGCGGCGGGATGCGGGCGTCGAGGTCGACCTGCATCAGCAGGCTCACCAGCTCGGGCGATTCGTGCACGAAGACGCCGGCCTCGTTTGCGCGCTCGATGATCTCGCGCGCCACCACGCCCTTGCCCTTGGCGACCACGCGCGGCGCGGCCTCGCCGGCGGTGTAGGCGAGCGCGACGGCTTCGTTGCGCAGGGGCGGGCGGGGGTCAGCCATGTTGGCGTGTGGTGCTGGTGGTCATCTAGCCCGCGGCGCCCGGCGTCTGGGGCGCAGCGGAGGATGGGGCGGCGGAGTTGGCCGCGCGCGGCTCAACAACCAGGCCGGTGAGCTTGAGGTTGGCCGCTTCCAGCGCCGAGGCCAGCGCGGCGCCGCCGGCGTCGAGTGCGCGGATCGTCGCCGGGTCATCGGCGCGCAGGCGCAGCGCGACGCCGGCGGGGGTCAGGTGCAATTGCGCCTCGACGCCGCCGAGGCGCGGCATGGTCAGGCGCAGGGTGGTGTTCCAGGTGGGCTCGGCGTCGTCGCCCTCGCGGCTGCCTTCGCCTTGCGGGTCTTCGATCACCCATTCGATCGGCTGTCCCGGCCAGGCCTGGCCTTGCCACACGTACTGCTGGGTGGCCAGCGCGTCGAGTTGCTGGTGGACGACCGGCATCAGGCGCTCGGGGATGGGCTGGGCGCGCACGGGCGCGGCTTCTTCCACGCCGGCGCGCAGGGAGGCGGGGCTGCGGGTGGCGTCGACCTGCGAGGCCTCGTCGGCGCCGCCGGCCACACGTGCGGCCGCAGTGGCGGCGGCTTGCGCTGCGGGTGCGGCGGGGATCGAAGGCGTGGCGCTGGCCGTTGCGGCCCCAGCCTGCCCGGTGGCGTTTGTCGAAGCGCCTGCGCCGGGCTGGCTGGCGGCGGCGCCTGGTGCCGACTGCTGGCCCTGCGGTTCGCGCAGCAGCGCGGCGGTGTCGAGCTTGCCGAGCACCCACTGCGCCTGGTGCGATTCATAGAACAGGCCGCTCTGCCCGAGCGCCTGGCGCAGCAGCGGCACGAGTTGCGTGCCACTGGTCGGTGGCGCGTTCAGCAGTGGCTGGTTGCCGGCGAGGCTGGCTGGTTGTGGTGTGGGCTGGCCGGTGAGCAGGAAGCTGATCAGCCGCCCGGTCTGGCTCAGCGCCGGCTGGGCCGACGCGGTGTTGCCGGCCGCCGTCTCGGCGCCCACGATGCGCGCGAACACCGCGCGTGGCGTCACCTGCGAAACCTCGAGCTCGAGCGTGTCGCCCGACTTGGCCGCGCTGTTGAGCGACAGCGTCATCTGCTGCCCGGCCACAAGCGCGCGGAAGGTGCCGTCGGGCAGCGTGCGCTGCAGGGTGGCGAAGAAACGCTGGCCGGGGACGAGCTCGGGGAGCTGCGCCTGGATCTCGCGCGCGCGCTGCAGGCCCGCGACCGGCGGCTCGGTGTTGAAGAAGCTGGCTTCGTTGAGCAGGCGCAGGCGGGCGGCGAGGTCGGCGGGGATCATCGCGAGGGCTCCTGCGTGGCCGGCGTTCGATCAGCCCGCGCGCGGGTCAGGGCGCGAGCGCGCCGTAGGCGTTGCGCACCGCGCGTTCCTGGCGGCCGCCGGCGAGCAGCTTGCGCACGCTGGCGAGGAATGGGTCGGCGTGGGTGCGGATCTCGGCGTCCAGCGCCAGCAGGCGTTCGATGCCGGCGCGCAGTGATTCGGCTTCGGCGGCGGGGAGGGCCGCCAAGGTGGCAGCGTCCGCAGCCGTGTCGGCGCCGGTGCGCGCGGTCTCGCATAGCTCGGCCGCATCGCGCTCCAGGGCCGACAGGCGGTCCCAGTCGTTGGCGCGCGCGGCCTCGGCCATGGCTTCATAGCGGGCGAGCAGGGCGTCGAGGGTGGCGGGCGTGAGCATGGCGCGGATGTGCTCCGGGGGTCAGGCCGCAGCGGACTTCACCTGTCCGGCAATGCCGGCCCAGGCCTCACGCAGCGAGGCGAGCAGGCCGCTGACCTCGTCGAGCGCGGGTTGGCTGTTGTGCAGGTTGGCGTAGAGCAGGCGCTCGCTCATGTAGTCGTAGAGCGCGGCCAGGCGTTCGGCCAGTTCGCCGCCGGCGTTCATGTCCAGGCTCACCTTGAGGCCGTTGATGATGATCTCGATCGCCTTGGACACCGCCATGCCCTTGCCGGGAATGTCCTTGCTCTGCATGGCGATGCCCGCGGTGCGCACCTGCAGCAGCGCGCCGTCGAACAGCATCAGGATGAGCTTGTGCGGGTCTGCGGTGTTGACGCCGGTTTCGACGCTCACCTTGGCATAGGCGGCGGCGCGGTTCTGCTGGAATCCACCGAACATGCTGGGGGTTCTCCCTTCGGGTTCTGTCGGTTAGCCGTAGCTCGGCAGGCTGGCGAGCTGCTGGGTCAGGTAGTTGCTGGTCTGGGTCATGCTGGCGATGGCGGAGTCGAGCGCGGTGAATTGCGCCATGTAGCGCTTCTCCACGTTCGCGAGCCGCAGCTCGAAGGCTTCGCGCTGCTTGCCGATCAGCTTGATCGAGCTGTTGAGCCCTTCTGTGCGCCCGGCGAGTAGACCATCGGTGTCGATGAAGTTCTTCAGCCCGTCCGAGACCGTTGCCGCCAGGCCCTTGATGTCCCCACTGCCGGTGAAGAAGGCGGCCACGTCGCGGTTCGGGTCTTTCAGCGCAGTGTCGAGCTTGGTGCCGTCCACCGTGAGCTTGCCGTCCTTGTCGAAGGTCACGCCGATATCGGCCAGCCGGCTGGTGTCGCCCAGCCCGGACAAGGCGCCGCCTACCAGGTTGCGGACCTGCGCCTGGATGCTGCGCGCGGTGGAGTCGCCGGTGAGGGTGGCGGCGGTCTTGGTCTCGGCGTTGTAGTTGGTGAGGTTCTTGAGCGTGGTCTGGGTGTCGTTGTAGGCCTTGACGAAGGCGTCGATCGCACCGCGCGCGCCGCCGAAGTCCTCCGCCACGCTCAGGCTGCTGGCCGCCTCGGTGGTCTTGGTCAGCGTCAGTGTCACGCCTTCCAGCGCATCGCTGATGCTGTTGGTGCCGCGCGTGATGCTGATGCCGTCGATGTTCACGCGCGCATCCTGCGAGGCCTGCAGCGCGTAGCTGGTGTTGGCGCCGACGGGCACGTTGGCGCTGCCGTCGGGGATCGGCACGCTCGGGTCGTACGCCAGTCCCGCAGTACCGCCGATCTGGAAGGCCTGCTCGGCGCCGGTGTTCTTGCCGGTGACGACGAGCTGCTTGGCGGTGCCGTTGTCGATGACGCTGGCGGTCAAGCCCAGGTCGCCCTTGTTGATCGCGTCGCGCAGTTCTTCGATGGTGCTGCCGGTGAAGTCGATCGACTTTGCGCCATCCTCGCCCGCCACGAAGCTGCCGCCGTCCATCTTGCCGAAGGTGATGGTGACGGTGGTGGGGGCTTCTGCCGTGCCCGCGTTGGGTACGAAGCTGGTGTCCGCCGCCGTGGCAATGCGCTGCACCTTGGCGAGTTGTTCCACCTGCACCGAGTAGCTGCCTGCCGCCGCGCCGCTCTTGGTGCTGGCGGTAAAGCCCGCGTCGCTACCGACGGTCGCCTTGGTGGCGGAAAATTTTGCCGCGTCGTTCAGCGCGTTGGCCGCAGTTTGCAGCGCGGACAGACTGCCCTTGATCTGCCCGAAGGCAGACAGCTTGGCCTGGAAGCTCGCTTCCTTTCTCGCCATCGCGGTCAGAGGCTGGCGCTCGACCGCCATCAGTTGCGAGACCAGGCTGTTGATGTCGAGCCCGGAGCCCAGTCCCGATGCACTCAATGCCATGATCTGCTCCTGTTTGCGTGTGTCTGTTCCGGTTGGCTCAGGCTTGCTGCTTGATCAGCAGGCCTTGCAGCTTGTCGATCGCTTTCGAGATCGCCAGCACTTCTTCCGAAGGCATCTGGCGGATCACCTCGTCGGTCTGCGAATCGACGATCTTGACGATGGTGCGGCCGGTGTCGTCGTCGATGGAGAAGAGCAGGTTTTGTGCCACGGGTGCGATGGCCTTCTTCACTTCGTCGACGGCCTGCAGCAGGGTCTCACGGTCGGGCGCGTCGGCTTCGTTGCCGGCAGGGTCGGGGCGCGCGGCGTTTTGCGTGCCGCCCAGTTCGTTCACCCGCGCTGTCTGCGCCTGGGTGTTGCTGCCGCTGGTGCGCGGGCTGCTGGCTGCCGACTGCTGGCTGGCCACGCGCGCCACTTGCGCGTCCATCGCCGCGTTGGACGATGCAATGCCTTGAATACTCATGATTCGCCTCCTTCATGGGGCAACGGCGCGAAGCTCCTTGGGAACTCCGCGCCGAACGCTGGTTACATCAACCGAGTTTAACCGCGGAGCAGCGACAGCACGTTCTGCGGCAGACTGTTCGCCTGGGCCAGCATCGCAGTGCCTGCCTGCTGGAGGATCTGGCCTCGGGTGAGGTTAGCAGTTTCTTGGGCGAAATCGGCATCGACAATTCGGCCACGAGATGACGAAAGATTTTCCGCCGCTACCTGCAAGCTATTCACGACGGAAGAAAAGCGATTCTGAATTGCGCCGAGATTCGCTCGTGAGTTGTTGACGCTCTGCAAAGCTGCGTCTAGTACTGAAATTGCGGACGATGCGCCGGATTGCGTTCCAATGTCAATACTAGAGACAGCGCTCAGAGTTGTGGTCGCAGCACCTGCGCTGAGACCAGCCTTCGCCGGTGCTGCGCCGCCAATTTCGACTGTCGCAGACGAGCTCGTCAGGCTCAGCGTGCCGTAATTAGTGCTCGTATCTGCGACCCCAGTTGCGGCGCTTGTAAGGGTGCCAAAGGCAATTTGGATGTCCCTGCCGTCTGCAGCCGTTAACTTCACGCCACTCGTGTCAGCCGAGGCGGTAACGCCGGTCTTATCACTGATCGCATTGATTGCGCTGATAGCAGATGCTCTTGATGCTGCGGTGTCTGCCGCCTGAGTCGTGAACGTTGCGGTTTGAATGCCATTGATTGTGATCCTGCCTGTTAAATCGGCGCCGGTCATAGCAACGCCCGCCACTGAGGTGCTTGCAGTCGCCGTAACCCCCGCGTTCGCTGCGTTGATGGCCTGCGCTTTAGCCCATGCCGAAGCTGCGGATTGGCCGGCTCCCGCGCCCGCAGTTGATGCTCCTACGGTTACTGCGCTCGATGACCCAACTTTGATAGTAAGATCTCCATCCGAAAGCGCGGCGCTGGTCACTGCAGTGCTAGAGAACTTAAAACCACCGATTTCAGTTGCTCGGGCACTCGAAATATTGTTGATTTGAATAGTCTCGCCAGCATTCGCGCCGACTTGAAAAGCCTTGCTGGTGAATGTGCCATTCAAGAGTTTCTGGCCGTTAAAAGAAGACTGGTTTGCAATTCTGTCAACTTCCGCGCTGAGAGCAGTTATCTCTTTCTGAAGCGCCTCACGATCTGAAGTGCTGTTAGTCGCATTCGCTGATTGAACGGAAAGCTCCCGCATTCGCTGAAGGTTTTCGCTGATTTGAACCAGGTCGCCTTCAGCAGTTTGGGCAAGCGAGATACCATCATTAGCGTTTCGAGTGGCTTGATTGAGGCCACGGATCTGCGTGCTAAAGCGCTCAGAGATAGCCAAGCCAGCGGCATCATCCTTGGCGCTGTTGATACGCAGGCCAGAGGAGAGGCGCTGCAGCGAGGTCGCGAGCGAGCCTTGGGAAGCGTTTAGGTTCCGCTGCGCATTCAGCGAGGCAACGTTGGTGTTGATCGTCTGGGCCATGATGTTTCTCCTGGAAGGTCAGGTGGGTCATACACCCGTGGTTCGCGTCGTTCGCCGTTGCGGGTGCGGAGCGTTCTGCATTGCTCTTGCTTGCTGTAACGGTGCAGTGGACGAAGTCTTGAGGAATTTTTTTCACCGCGCCGCGCGCCCTTGGGCGCGTGCTTGCATCTACGGCGCGCGGGCGGGGGACTTGAGGGGGCGGGATGCCGCCGCGGTGAGGAGGCTCCTGTAGGAGCGGCGGCAGCCGCGAACGGGGCGTGGGGGGTGTGCCGACGGTGGTTGCCTGGGGCTCGGCCGGATTCGCGCCTGCCGGCGCTCCTACAGGAGCCGTCGCGAGGTTGGGGGCA
>Ga0209605_1005080_pt1 | contig 10357 bp, 5 predicted proteins | sample AD_UKC035_MetaG_FD_184408 | JGI IMG/M metagenome (GOLD analysis project Ga0209605, IMG submission 184408) | Active sludge microbial communities of municipal wastewater-treating anaerobic digesters from USA - AD_UKC035_MetaG (SPAdes) (version 2) | ecosystem: Engineered > Bioreactor > Anaerobic >...
ATGTGCTTTCCTGATTCGATGGTAAAATCAATGTGTACCCATTCGCCTTTGGCGGCTTTACCCTTGGCAAACAGCCAAACAGCATCGTGACTGCCCCTTTGCTGCCAAAAATTCCATGCATTCTCCCACGAAATGCTAAACTCAATGGCATTGCCATTTATTGCTGCATTGCTAAGAACAACATTGTTGGCCGAAGCCGTACAATGTGCAACGAACAGGATAGTAAAAACAAACGACGCCCGGCGAAGCATGGCTACAGAATGGTTGATTTCTACTGAGGAAATTCGTATGATAAATCGTCAAGGCAGAAGTAGGCGGGAGTATTCATTCCCCAATCGCCCTGGTCAGTTGAATTAAGATTGAATACAATTCTTTTCACTCCTTTCAAACTACTTAAGTTAACCTTTGTCCAACGGTCAATGATATAGCCTTCAGCAGAACGGAAATCGGCCAGGTAAAACTCATTTCGTCCAACCTCCTTGTCATTACTGTTGTACGCTATGATGGTTAACAAGAACCAATCGCCATTATCAAACTTTTTGGAAAACTCATCGCCATTAAGCATAGACAAGTAAGCCCAGGTTGAATTGCATATCCTTGCCGATACCAAATCCACCTCGTGTTTGAAAGTTATGTTTGTACTCCCGTTGTTTACGTATGCTACTGCATACACATTGCCACCATCGGGATTGCCACCGCAATATGCGCTATACTGATTCATAAAACCCGGCGTCTGAATATCGGTCATATTGGATATGGCAAACCCCTCCCAATAATCCCAGTCAGCATTGTACGAATTGCTAAAAGTTGCCAACCCGATGGTAATATCACCCGTACCATCGGAGCCATTCCAATAGCTGTTTGGGTCTAACAATACCGATTGAAAACTAACGGTTTCACGAATCATTTCATCCTTTTTGCAGGATACAAAAAGCATTGCCACTGAAGCGCAAAGCGCCAGAACGCTAAGACATTTTTTTCTTTTCATAGCTTTAAAGATTTAATAGTTAATAATTTAAACCTTCAAGCCGTAATTTTGGGTTTTTTGTAGAAGAAACAAGTATAAATATCTTCAGCCTTTTTTCCCGAAAGCTTACGAGTTGAAGTTTATTCACCGGTTGGTCTTCTGGCTTACTCCCCGTTGGATAGGCCTTCCCATCTCGCGCCATCTTAGCGAAACAGTGGCAGGGTAACCCAACGGTTAAAAGGAGATTACAGCAGCGGGTACTGCTCCCGATTTGCACGGGATTCCATTAACCGTGAATATGGCAAAGGTAGCTAAAAGGGAATAATCAAAAGCATTACGACAAGAAAAAAAGCGGAATTACTTCAAACGTAGCCCAACCACGGTAATATCATCGCGTTGTCTCACATCGCCTTTAAAGGTATCGAATTCATTCTCAATTGCTTTTCCTATTGCAGCCATGGACTCGTTGATATTGGATTTAAGTATGGTTAAGAATCGAGACACAGAGAACTTCTTTTTCTCGGTATTATTCTGGTCTGTCAAACCGTCGGTGTAAAAGAAAAGGCTATCGCCCGTACCGAGTTCAAAGGTATGGGTTTGAAAATCTTGATCGATATCCGGTAAAAAGCCTCCGATATACTTACGATTTCCCTTTATAACCTCTATGCTATCCGTTCCGTTTTTAAAATAGTAAATATGACGATTGGCTCCTGCAAACAGAACCTTATGCCTATTATTAGGTGTAATTTCTATGGTACATAACGCAACATCCATTCCGTCAAAGTTCTCAGTTGACTCCTGGTGCAGAACAAGATTGAGCATAATGTTGAGTTCGTGTAAAATTTGAGATGGGTCGGTAATGCCCCGTTCGTTCACTATTTCACTGAGCATCCTACTACCAATCATGCTCATAAACGCCCCCGGCACCCCATGTCCCGTGCAATCGGCAATGGCAAATACCTTTTTGGCCGCCATGTTATTTCTTGGGGGAATGTAGGAGAACCAGTAAAAATCGCCCGATACCACATCTCTTGGCCGGTAAATAACGAAATGCTCGAAATATAGGTCAAGTGTTTTCTTTTCGGGCAAAATAGCTTGCTGGATGGTTAACGCATACTGAATACTGGCATTGGTTTGCATGTTCACATACATCAACTCTTCATTCTGTGCCAATATTCGTTCTTTCTGTTTTTCCAATATGGCATTTTTCTCTATTATATCCTGCTGCTTCAGCAGAATCTCCTGCGTCCTCTTTTCAACCAGTTTATGAAGCCTGCGATTTATCGCAGTAAGCCGTTTGGCATTGAGAAAAACAATTAAATAGATGATTGAAGCACAGACTACAATGTACAGCACATAAATCAGGGGATGGTGAAACCATGGGCGCCGAATTGAAAATGAGAAAGCGGCCACGTTGCTCTCTACCTCGTATGCGCTTAGTGCTTTGACCAAGAAACGGTATTTTCCGTGGGGGAGATTAGTATAATCCTTTGTATTCGAAGTAGTCCACTCCGACCAATCCTTTTCATACCCTTCCAGCATGTACGAATACAGCATTTTTGCCTCCTGTCCAAAGAAGGGGGATGTAAAAGTAAAGGTTAATGAATTGCTTGTATATGGTATTGCCGGAATGTCTCTTACCTGCTGTTCAGTACCTGTGCATAGGAAAAACTCATCGCCACAAAAACGAGGAAAAGCTCCCTTAAAGATGGTATGCTTTTGAGCATCAATAACCTTGCGAATGACTACGGAAGGTATTTTGCGCCCCTTTTTATCGACATTCGGATCGAAGCGATATAAACCATCGGCACTTGTAATCCAAGAGACGCCATCGTTATCGGTATGGACATCATAAAAATTACTATTTGGGATTTCATTCAGCTCGCTGGTCAATCGAATAAAAAAGCCTTCGGGGTTGAAAACGGCTCTTTCAATGCTCTGTGTATAAGGCTCTTTAAGCGATTCGAACCATAAATTGTAAAATGAATCCAGGTTGAAAATGGTAATCCCTGTATTTCCGGTGGTAAACTCAGTTCCCAGTGACGAATCCGGTTCAAACCTTTTTGTATCGGCATTGTAAAAAGCTAAACCCTTGTCAGTAGTCAGCTTTATTTGACCAGTCAGGTTAATTAGCTTTGCTTCGGAATTTGGCATTGCACTATACGGCAATTGGACAAATTCTTCCCTGCTGTCATATTTCAACTCGGTAGGATGTGATATTGCAACACGAACAATATAACTGTTGTATGCTGTGTGCCACAAATTGCCCTCATCATCCTCTGCCATGGAGTGTACCTGCTCATCTATACCTTTTATCCGTCCCAAATAATGCCATTGCCCACCATGATAGGACATGACACCAATACCGTCGTAAAGCCCAACATATAAAATATTCTTATGGCGTTTCGATTGATAAATCACCATTGCTGATTCGTGGGCATTGGAAACTAATTTTGCCTTTTTGTTTTCAAGTTGGTAAACCCCGTCGCCTGTGGCTACTAATGCTGTCTCCTCCCCGTCGGTTGTTTTCACCACCGAAATATCCCACGAAAGGTTAAAAATGCCTTCAATCCTTCGGAAGTGCTTCCTGTCGAGGTAATAAACTCCTGTATTTGAACTTAAATAAAGCACCCCCTGATAACGGTTCACCGACTGCAAAACACCTTGCAGTCCTGAATTGGAATCCCATTTCGTAATGGGTGAAATCAGGGCAGAATAGGAAATGCCATTGTTCAAGGCGAGCCAAATATTCTCCTGATTATCACAGGCAATATTCCACACCGTTTCATCCTGCATGCCTTGCTCTTTCCCGATATATTGTAATACCTGACCTTTTTCATTGAAAACAACCGCGCCACCACGATAGGTAGCAATGGCATACCATCCATTGGGCAATCTTAAACCATTGTATATCCAATTCTCTTTGAAAAAGGGGTCGTTTGAGGTTTTAAAAGGTACTAAAAGGTTCTTGCCTGCGGATTCGCCTTCGCTATTTGCCTTCACCTGCAACAGGTACAATCCCTCGGATTGTGTGCCTATGAGTATCCTTGTGGCATCGTAAGGGAGGATGGTGTATATGCGGGTTGTCTCTAATCTTTCTGCACCCTTCACCAGAACCATGGTGTCACCTTGCATGGCAGTCAAACCAACATCGGGTTGAAACGAAAGAATAGTATCGGCCACACAGTAGGTCCTGTGAAAAAAAGTTTTGGGGTACCATTTCCTCAGCTGATTCCCCTTAATCCGGATAATGCAGCCATTAGTACAGAAATAAATACCATTTTTCGTGGCATATACCTGACGAACAAGGCCAATGGGATCCTCCTGATCAACAATATGCAGAACAGAATGGAATGACATGGCCCCTTCTGAATCAGGTGCAAGGTAGCCTATCTCATTCAATCCGCCAACCCAAACCCGTCCCGATGCATCAACATCCATTGATCTACAGACGGCATCGTTCACTGGAATAAGAGACCAGTTCCGACCATCGTACTCAAGAATTCCATTGTTATTGGCAACGTATATGATCCCTCTATGGTCCTGAACTATAGCCCAATTTTGAAAATGGCCATGATATTCGTTATAGAGGAAATTCCTGTAAGGAAAACTACCCAATTCATCCGAAACTGAAAAAGCTGTAGCGATGGGCAACAGTAAAAAGCTTATTATAAGAGCAAAGTATTTCATAACCACCCGTAATGTCGAACAACTAAAACAACTACCTTACTTAATAACAACAACACTTCTTATGGGTTGGGAAATATGCCCTAAATATATCCCATAAAAATTGAAAATGGCTACTTTTTAAGGATAAATCCTCTTTTTTTTAATAGTCTTCCGGTAATTTGTATTGTAAATTATTAATATCTTATTGGTTTTGCAAAATCTTACTCTCAAATGTTTCCCAAATGACAGTTCTGACCGGGTTAACATAGGATACTACAGGTACATTACACCTCATTGGGATATTTGTTAAAATAACCCATTAAAACGGTTGGCTCATCCGCTTTAATGGGTTAAATATATTAATATTATTCAGCTCAACAGCTAAGCTGACTTCTATTCAAGAAACTCAATATCAATCAAACGCACGGTTGTTAGCTTAGTCTCTTAAAATCAGTATTCGATCTCTAAAAGACTTATTGGGTGTAATCAATTCGAAGAAATACATTCCATTGGATACAACTCCACCACGCTGATTGCGTCCATCCCATATAAGATGATTTTCTCCGGCATAATACATTTGGCTTTCAAAAACCCGTATGACAGAGCCATTTACGTCGTATATCAACACCTTAACCGGTTCATCTTGTGTTAGTGTGAAGGTAATATTGGTGGAGGTGCTCATTGGATTGGGGTAGCAATATGCCCTCAACAGCTGCGAATGGGGCAATACTGTGACGCCGGTATTATCCACAATGAGTTCTACTTCAACCAAAAGACTTTCCCCATCTACTGTAAAATTACCCTCTGCAGAGAAGTACCCCTCTTTGGACACCGTGTAAGTATAGTTTCCATCGGTTAACGAGAAAACCACCATACCATCCTCATCGGTTTGGTCTGATTCTGCGATTTCGATAATTACAACGGTGGCATCCTGAAGGTTATTGGTAGGGGTATCCGCATTGGTTACATGGAATGTAACATCCCAATGGGGGACTGCTGCGTCCAGTCCACCCGAGAAAACCTTTAACTTCCCATCGCGCGTTCCGGTCACAACCTCCATGGAGTAATCGCCGGTGATATCGGCCACACTCATAATAACATCCACAGCACCTGTCATTGGGATTGTTTTCAGTATGTCACCTTCAGCTCCTTCAATAAAATAGAGATTATTCTGCATATAAAGGGTGCCAACGGCAAGATCGGGTATGCCATCGCCCGAAATATCGTTAAGCGGGATGATACTCCAGGGCTGATCGGAAACCGGTGTTGACCACAATATCTGCCCATCAAAACCTGATATGGCCACCACATTTTTTACTGTAGAATGGGCAGGAAGAACATCCACATAACCATCACCATTCAAATCGCCGGCTATCCAAAAATTGAGAATTATGGATGAACCGAGTGAGCCCTGTGCTTCAATCTGTCCATTGGTCGCATCGAGCAAGTAGTAAACGCCATTAAAAGTTCCCACAATAACATCGGCAACACCGTCATCGGTAATGTCGTCTATTTGCTCCAGAGCCCACACTGCTGATCCGGCTGTTTCCTTTTGCCAAATAACATTGCCATTAATACCATTCAAAGCATATACCATACCCTTTTCGTCTGGTGAAGTGGCTCCGGCCAGCACATCGGGAACCCCGTCGCCATTTATGTCATCGATGGATAAAACAGAGTAAACACTGGCATTTAAAAAAGCATCCCATAACTTTTGTCCGTTCTTTCCATTGAGTAGAAAAACCCGCCTTGGCCCTGTATTATACCCATCGTCACCGGTGGCAGCCAGTACGTCCATAAAACCATCGTCATTGTAATCGTATTTCACGCTTACCATGTAAACCCACCCCCCGGATCCATACTGATTTGTATAGAAACGCCATAGAATTTCGCCTGTTTTCCCGCTGAGTGCAGTAACCGTCCGATCTCCCCAAGCAGTACCGACCACGATATCAGGCGTGTCATCATCGTTAATGTCATCCAGACATCCGATGCCCTTGGCATATTCCACAATTCCCACTTCACTTTCCCAGAGCAAATCGGGAGAACCGCTGGAATTCCCGTTGAAAAGGCTTATCATGTGATCTCGTGTTCCAACTACCACCTCCTGCACACCATCACCGGTAATATCTGCAAGCGGCATGATTGCCCTGGGATTATACTCCGAAGTTCCGGTGAACTGGTGTTCCCAGATAATATCGCCCAGGGCGAGCGAAGTGTTATCTGCGTTGCCCTTAACCTCTACATCAAGAGGCGACTGTTCATCGTTATTGAAAGTCAACGTCAGGGTCTCATTAATCCCTCCGGCATTTTTTGGCCAAAACCATATGGGCAATTCCACCGATTGTACCGGCGATACAGTCAAAGGTAGTGCCACCGATTCGTCCCTGAAAAAATAGTCGCTTGAAAAGTTCATGGAATCCAAAACCAAGTTAATGTTACCCATATTCTTTACGTGCAGATACTTTCTGCTGGTTGAGTTCATCCTTACAATTCCAAAATCAATGCTTTCCTGGACTCCGGTAATATACGCGCCATCGAATAGTCCCGCTCCGCGGAGTTCTATAACCTTTTCGGGATTAGCCGGATCATTGGAGTGGATAGTCATCGACTCCACATATTCGGCTATGGAATTGGGTTCAAACACTATGGTAAGCGTAACCGAACCTCCAACATCAACGGAATATGGGAAGTCAGTTTCTTCAACATAGAACGTATTATCCCCTGAGAAGGTGATATCGCTTATCTCAAGGGTGCCCGTTCCGTTATTGCCAATCTGTATATTCCACGTTGCCGTTTCGGAAAGGGTAACATTTCCAAAATCATGGGTTGTGGGTACGCTGATTACAGGAGTTCCTCCTCCCCAAGGGTTGACTTTATACAAAGTGCTGGCACCACTTGAAGCACGGCCAATATACCATAGAAATGTTCCATCGTGCCAAATTCCCGAAGCCCTATAATCAGTATAGGGGAACGACTCAACGGGAGTACCATCCTTCAGGACAACGTCAATAACATTATTCCAATAATCAATTATCCAAAGCGAATCGCCTTGGACAGCGAGATCCCACGGCTGATTGGCAGGAGGAACAAAACTACTCAGCTGATTCCCCTGATCATCAACCTCGTGAATAATCCCCGGGTCGGGGTAGTAGGTTGCTACCCAGAAATTGCCATTGTCCCAGGCAATACCCGACATGTAGTGCATAGGCAGGTTGAATTGCGAAAGGGAACCCCCGTTCATATCAAGCTTCATGGCAAATGCAGGAGATGACGATGACGAGGGCTGGTCAATGGTCCAGAGATACTCGCCATCATAAGTTAAGCCATAAGCATAGCTATGGGGCCCTGTAAATAGCAGGGTATTGGTACCGGTGGTCGGGTCGAAGCGATAGACATCGCCTCCATTGCTCCCATAAGTGCCAATGTAAAAATAGGTGCCATCATAGGCCAAACCGGAAGCCGAATTATTCACCGGCCATTGGCTAACAACTGTCCAGCCCTCGTCCTGCGCAAGCAATCCAACTCCTAAAGAGTTGAAAAGAATCAACAGGAACGTAATTGAAACATACCATTTAATATCCTTCATGATCAACTATTTTGGTTTTAACATTTTTTAAAATATTGAAATAGTACAATGCTTGTGTAATTTTTGCAACCTTTGCACGTAATTATATTACGAAAATACGTTTTTTTTATATACTATATCACTAAATCAACCAATTGTTGGTTTCGGCATGATGGAAACAGGGCATAAAGTAAAAGTTGCAAAGCAATACCTGTTGCATAAACTCAACGCCAAGTCGTCAAAAGGGCATGGTATTCACTCGCCATTCGTTTACCGATTTGCCCGAGAGGTAATCCATGAAAACGAAACAAACGACAATGTGAAAGCCATTGAGGCATTTAGGGACGATTTGCAAAAATCTAAACTTTTGGTAGGTGCAAGCACGCACGGAGCGAGAGCATCCAGAGGAACCAAAATTCTCACCTTGGGGGAATTAGCCCGTACTTCGTCCGTAAACTCAAAGCATGGTGCTTTTTTATACCGCCTGGCTAAATGGTTAGATGCTAAATCTGTTTTGGAATTAGGCACATCTATCGGAATCAGCACGTTATATTTATCCAAGGCATGCCCCTGGGCAAAGATTATCACATTAGAAGGGGACAAACAGCGGATATCCCATGCTAAAAAGACCTTTGAAACCATGGAATGCAACAACATTGAACTGATGGAAGGTGACTTTGAACATTCGCTGCTAAAACTTGCGGGCGAAGGATTAACGTTCGATTTGATTTTTTTCGATGGCAATCACAAATCGGAACCCACCCTGCGATATTTCAAACTTTGCAACAAGATGAAACACGAAAATTCTGTGTTTGTATTTGACGATATCCGGTGGAGCCGGGAAATGTTTAAAACCTGGCAAATCGTTTCGGAGCACAAAAGCGTATCGTTGAGCCTCGACCTCTTCAATTTTGGAATACTTCTTTTTAAGCCGGGGATGTCAAAACAGCATTTCACAATAAACCTTTAAATGGTAAATCAGTCATAGACACATATTTTATTAAGCTAACGAATTGTCATTATGAATAAGGAAATGTTAATCGACATCACCGATATTAAGAAGTATTATAAGGTTGGTACCGTTGTCGTAAAGGCACTTGAGGGGGTTTCGCTCAAAATATACAAAAATGAATATGTGGCCATCATGGGGCCTTCGGGTTCGGGCAAATCTACCCTGATGAACATACTTGGCTGCCTCGACACGCCTACTTCGGGAAAGTATGTTCTCAACGGAACGGATGTGAGCAAAATGGAGGATGATCAGCTGGCTGAAATCCGCAACAGGGAAATTGGGTTCGTGTTCCAAACCTTCAATCTGCTTCCACGTTACACCGCATTGGAGAATGTAATGCTACCATTGGTATATGCCAGTGTAAGCAAGCCCGACAGGGTTATTTCCGGCACCAAATCGCTGACGAACGTTGGATTAAACGACAGGATGGAGCATAGACCAAATGAATTGTCAGGCGGACAACGCCAAAGGGTGGCAGTTGCCCGTGCGCTGGTCAACAATCCCGCCATTATATTAGCCGATGAGCCCACCGGAAACCTCGACTCAAAGACATCCATCGACATAATGAATCTGTTTGAGGATATCTACAAACAGGGCAATACTATAATTGTGGTTACCCACGAGGAGGATATTGCAAGGCACGCACGCAGGATTGTACGGCTGCGCGATGGATTAATCGAATCGGATGAGATAAACCCCAATCCCGTGACCAGACAGGAAGTTACTATTTCAGAATAGTTTTAGCGGTTTAAAATACCGTATTACCGTGAAGATATACACAAAAACCGGCGATAAGGGAAGCACCTCCTTAATAGGAGGTAATCGAGTACCCAAGTACCATTTGCGCATTGAGGCATACGGAACAGTAGATGAACTGATGGCATTCGTTGCCCTGCTTCACGATCAGGAAATTGACCCATTGCATAAGGATATTCTTGAGCATATCCTCGACCGCCTGATGAGCTGTGCATCCATCCTTGCGGCCGACTGTTCCGACTGCAAAGTAAAAATTCCACAAGTTTTGCAGGAGGACATCCTGTTTTTGGAACAACGCATCGATACAATGGAAAGTGAACTTGAACCCTTGTCGGGTTTCATCCTGCCCGGGGGGCACCCAACGATCTCCCTGTGCCATGTTGCC
>Ga0209605_1005083_pt1 | contig 10346 bp, 7 predicted proteins | sample AD_UKC035_MetaG_FD_184408 | JGI IMG/M metagenome (GOLD analysis project Ga0209605, IMG submission 184408) | Active sludge microbial communities of municipal wastewater-treating anaerobic digesters from USA - AD_UKC035_MetaG (SPAdes) (version 2) | ecosystem: Engineered > Bioreactor > Anaerobic >...
TAATCGTCGATCGTAACGGGAATATCTTGGGTGATTCGGGGTGAAAGTCGTCGGGGTAGGTTGTGGGCCCGGGATGCTCACGGAACAGGCAATAAGGGCGATCTCTGATGCGACGATCATCTTCGGCTCGAAAAGGGCTATCGCCCTTGTGGAAGCCCATATCCCTGCAGGCTGCCTCGTCCGTGAGATGGTCACGTTCAGCCCGAGCCAGTCGATCCCTGATAACGCTGTCATCCTCTCAACCGGCGATCCGCAGCTTGCCGGCCTCGGATATCTCGGTGGTGAGATAATCCCCGGCATCTCATCGCTCCAGATAGCTGCAGCACGACTCCATATCCCGCTGGAACAAATATCCGTCGTAATAGCCCATGGCAAAGATCATGGACCAGCGCTTGACAGGATTGCAGACGAGGTGAGACGCGGACAGATCACCTTCATCATCGCGGATCCGAAGTTCTCAATCACCGCGTTATGCGCAGCGCTCTTGGGAACAGGAGAAGACATCTCCATTGCAGTCTGTGAAGATCTCGGCTATCCTGGTGAGAAGATTCGGATCGGATCGATAGCAAGGCCTCCACAGCCGGACTCCCGGCTCTTCTCGGTCATGGTCGGCAGGATTGAATGCCCCCCTGGGGACCAGAAGAGTCACTGAAGGGCATATATGGAAGCACCGCCTACCTCTTTTCAAGGTAGAAAGGAAGGTGAACCATGGAGAAAGCAACAAAGAAACAATTGAGCCTGTTCTGTTTCCTTGCAGGTTTTATTCTCGTACTCATCCAGGATCTCAAGGGATTTTCCACGATCGATATGGGATTCTCCTGGCCATGGGCAATCATGTTCTACACCGGGCTTCTGCTCATGATGATCGGGTATTATCTCCGGGGTTGAACCGGAATCCCGGGATCACACTGCCACAACCCATGGTACAGTGGGGAGGTGCCGGGCTGCAGGGAAATATCAGGTAATTTTCACCATATCCCTTTCCGGGGCTATGAATCCTTCCTTGGCGAGAGCGGAGAGGACTGGATCGACCCGGTCCGGGGAAAGGCCGGTCTCCCTGCAGAGTTCTTCTATTGTCAGCGTTCCGTGTTTCACGAGGAGAGCCAGGATCTTTCCCCTCACCTGGCGGACAGACCCCTCGAACGGTGATTGTTTTCTATACTGCCGGCTCCTGCGATTCGGGTTCTCTTTTGTTCTCCCCAGGTAGGCGCCATAATCCATCAGAGCATAATACCAGTCCCTCGGATTCTCCCTATCAAGGGTCTCTTCCACCAGGGGGAGGATCTCCTCGTCTGTCACTACAGGACGGTCATGGAAGAAGCAATGGATAAATACTCTCCGGATGTTCGTCTCGAGGAGCACCGACGGTTTTCCGAACCCAAAAGCACGAATGGCAGCTGCCGTTGCCTTTCCGATTCCTGGAAAGGAGAGGAGAGCCTCTTCATCGTCAGGGAGGGCCCCGGACCATTCGGTCATGATCAGCGATGCCGTCCTCTTTAATGCAAGGGCACGACGGTTATACCCGAGGCCCTGCCACTCGCGGAGCAGCTCCTCAACCGGAGCAGCATGGAGTGCGGCAAAATCCGGGAACCTCATAATGAATCCGTCATATTTTTCCAGTACCCGTGCCACCTGGGTCTGCTGGAGCATGAATTCTGAGACCAGGATCCGATAGGGTTCGCGGGTCTCCCTCCAGGGGAGATCCCTCCGGTTTGCCCGGTAAAACAGGTAGATCCTGTCCCGGAATTCGCCCGGGCACAGAGTGGTGGGCTCAGGTGTTTCTTTCATCACGGAGCTCTCTGATGGCGGCAACATACTTGCCGGCATCAAATTTCCGGTTCAGGCCGGCAGCGTTCATGTATCGTATTGTTCCAAAAACAGGTCGTTCTTTCCAGGGCCGGTCATGCTTGCCAAAACACCACGCTACCCCCGCGTACCCGTTTGGATCGCGCCCGTCCAGTTCGTACCGGTTATTGAGGGTCATGGCGGTCTGGTACGCTTCCTCCGGGGTCTCAGACCATTCGAGGATCTTCTTTCCCCAGTACATCCGCATATAGCCGTGCATCTTTCCGGTGAGCACCATCTCCTCCTGGGCCGCATTCCAGTAGGGATCATGCGTCCGGGCCGATTCAAACATTGAGAACCCGTAGGAATACTCACGCCGGTCTGCAGAATGGACGGAAAGGGTCTTTTTTGTCCAGGCAGGGAGCCCTGCAAAATCATCATACAGGGGGTTGTAATGGACAAAATTTATCGCGAGCTCTCTCCTGACGATGAGCTCTTCAAGGTAAGCCGCTGCAGAAAGGCTCCCTGACCGGAAAATATTCTGTGCAATAAAGACGGGAGAGATCTGGCCGAAATGGAGGTACGGGCTCATGCAGGAGAGCGCCCCGGCCGATGGATCATTCCGCTCTACGGGGTAATGGTCGAGATGCCGGGCAATGAACCGTTTGAGAAGGGCGGCAGCCGCTTCCTCACCGCCTTTCCAGGGTAGCGGATAGGGCTGCAGGGTGCCGCCCTGTTCCGGGATTATTTTCGGAATATCGGAAAGCAGCGATTCGACGGTCATATCTCTCTCAAAATCCTGCTCAAGGCCAATGGATGATAGGGATGGTTTTCTTTCTTCCATCGGGAGAAGAAACCGGTCGATGTGGGGGGTGATCTTCCTTCTGAATGTTGCAGCAGACCATTCTTCTTTTTCGGATGCGATGTCTGCCGGAACGACTACATTGGTCTCAACACGGATCAGGGGACAATCGAGCTCCCCTGCCACCTGCTGTTGCCACTGGTCCTGGAACCGCAGGTAGCCCCTGTCGGTCACCACCAGCGCCGCATCTCCCCCCAGTTCCCGTGCGGCGGTTCCAGGAGGACCAGTCCTGACAAGGAATCGCACTCCCTGCGCTTCCAGATCGCGGGAAAGGGCGATCAGCCCTTCGACCATGAAACGGTAGTGCGGGTATGTGGCCCCGGGATAACCGGGTATCAGGTCAAAACAGGCAAGAAGCGGAAGCGAATGGCGTTCAGCCATCCTGACCGCATACTGGAAAGCATGGTTGCAGGTGACCCGTGGTGCTGCCTGCATCCAACAGAGGATGTAATGCCCTTTCTTTACCGATTTTTTCGAGAGATACGCTACCCTCTCTTCCTGGATCATTGCCTGATGGTTGACGTTCTTCCTACATTACCATTCACTGTTTTTCCCTGATTCAAAAGAGGGAGAAGGGTGATCTTTATCTGCTGAACAATTGTCTCCAGGATATATGGGGGACTGCCCCGGTCCTGGTATAGTCTACCCACACCTTCTCCGGGTCTCCATGCAGGGTGATATGAGAACGCCAGGAAAGGCCGGAAGGGTTCACGGTAGCAAAAGTATCAGTGAATACAGTCTTTTCCCTGCTTCCGATGATGGTCTTGGTAAAGGATACCGTCTCGTTCACGGTACCCTCCACAGAAACGCTCGTGCTCGTGGAGATTGGACCACTGAAAGAGAATACACTCCCGGGTAGATCTGCTGCAACGGACCCTGCAATAAAAATGGCGAGCAGCAGCAGAATGATGGTTGCTTTTATTCCTTCCTTCATATGACATACTCCCATGGTTCCGGGAAGGAATCATGTTCAGTGGAAAGAAGAACCCCGGCACTATATAATCTTACTGAACCACCCGGTTCAATCATCTGAATCACCCCCTTTTAAAGAGTTCATCCATCTTTTGTTTCCGGAACACGATCATCGTTGGTCTCCCGTGAGGGCAGGTGAAAGGATTCCTGGTCCGGGCAAGCTGATCAAGGAGATTTCTGCATTGATCTAAGGTGCAGAAAGCACCCGCCTTGATAGCCCCCCGGCAGGCAACAACACGCCTCAGCTGCTCACGTGTATCGATGCCCCGTGACATCCCGGGGGCTATGATCCCCGCTATAATATCCCGTATCTCACCGGGTTCGATACTCTGCCCGAGGAGGACTGGGACTGTCCGTACGAGAAAGGTCCCGGGACCAAATGCATCGATACAAAATCCCTCTTCTGCAAGGAGGGGAAGTGATGCGGAAAGAGCCTCGCTTTCGCCGGGTGAGAATGAAAGAACAACAGGTTCCAGGAGCTCCTGGAGATCATGGTGCTGCTCGGCATATTCCGTGACCTGTTCGTAAAGAACCCTCTCATGTGCTGCGTGCTGATCGATGACCAGGAGGTCATCCCCGGGAGTGCCTGCAAGGATGTACAGGCTCCCGAGCTGGCCGATAATTTCAAAATCGGGGAGTTTCGATTCCACTGAGGTATCCGGTTGTCTACCGGTCAGGCTGATCTGGCGCTCGGTACTGATCCGCTCCCGGAGGAGCGGTTCTCTCACCCCGGTCTCCCCACCCAGCTCCGGCACACGGTAACGGATCCGCCCGGGATGTTCTGCCCCGGAAACGGAATCACCAGTCGCCCCGGCTTCCGGGATAAGGGATGCCCCGCCAAGGCTCTCGCTTATCGCTGATATCAGGACCTTTCTGACCTCCTCCTCCCGGCTGAGCCTGACCTCCCGCTTGGTAGGGTGCACGTTGAGATCAACTTCCGATGGAGCAATGCTGAGATCGAGAAATACCACGGGATACCGGCCGGCCGGAAGGAGGGTGCCGTATGCCTCCCTGACTGCATTTGAAAGGATACGCGAGCTGATACTCCTCCTGTTCACCGAGATGAACATCTGGTACTGATTCTTTCTCGTGAGTTCAGGGACCGAGATGTATCCGTCAACGAAAATTCCCTCCTTCTCCGCATGCACCCTGATCATCAGCCGGGATACGGTAAGGCCGAACAGGTGGATGATAGTATCCATGAGACTGCCTCCTCCGGGTACTGAAAGGATCTTCCGATCATTGTGAGTCAGTTCGAACGCTATCCCTGGATGAGTGATGACAAGGCGCTCGATGAACCCGGTAATGCGTGCAATTTCAGATGATACCGTTTTTTGAAATTTCTCGCGTGCAGGTGTGTTAAAATACAGCTGCTCGACTGTGATCACAGTCCCAAACGGGCATCCTGTCTCAGAAACCAGGAGGATCTCTCCCCCCTGGTTCACGATTCGTGTCCCTGATATCCCTGCCCCTTCGCGGCTCTTCGTGACGATGGTCACCTTCGCCACCGCTGCAATGCTGGCAAGCGCTTCGCCGCGGAAACCGAGAGTGGAACATGCGAACAGGTCATCGATGCAGGCAATCTTGCTGGTTGCGTAGCGGGCAAAAGCCAGTTGTGCATCGTCCGGGCTCATGCCACACCCATCATCACTCACCTGGATCGAAGTGATCCGGCCGTTCTCCGATGTCACAGCGACCCTGATCCGTCCTGCACCGGCATCGATCGAGTTTTCACAGAGTTCTTTTACTACGGAGGCTGCCCGCTCCACAACCTCCCCGGCCGAGATCCGGGATACCGTGCCCTCATCAAGGATCTGTATCCGGGTGCCCTGACCGGGCGTCATCGCTCAGTCACGCTTCCTCTCCCCTGCCAGCTGTTTCAATTCATAGAGTATCTCGAGGGCATCCCGTGGGGTCAGCTGATCAGGATCGATCTTTTTCAGGTCGCTGACAACGGGATGTTCGACAAGAGGGGGTGGATCGACAAGCAACATCTGGGTGTATCGCTGAACCCTCGGTCCCCCCGCTCCTTCACCACGGATAAATTCTTCCATGAGAGCCGACGCCCTCGTGATCACTCTCCCGGGCAGCCCGGCAAGTGAGGCGACATGAATCCCATAGCTCCGGTCGGTAGCCCCGGGTATCAGTTTCCGGAGAAAGATGACATCGTTGCCGGTATCCTTTACTGCAAAATGGTAGGTACGGACCCTTTTTAAATCATTCTCGGCTGATGCTAACTCGTGGAAATGCGTTGCAAAGAGGATTTTTGGCCCGGAAGCCCCCTTTCCATGCAGGAAGTCAAGGACTGCCCGTGCGATGCAATACCCGTCAAGGGTGCTTGTTCCCCTGCCGATCTCGTCAAGTATGACAAGACTTCTCGGAGTCACATTATTCAGAATGTTTGCAAGCTCGATCATCTCGACCATAAAGGTGCTCTGTCCTGATGCAAGATCGTCAAACGCACCGACCCGGGTAAAAATCCGGTCGACGATTCCAATCCGGGCATGGGCTGCCGGTACAAAAGATCCTGCCTGAGCCATGACCACAGTGAGCGCCACGGATCGCATGTAGGTGCTCTTCCCGGCCATATTTGCCCCCGTGATGATCTGGATCTGGCAGTCACTGGAGGAGAGGACGGTGTCGTTGGGGACAAACCCACCTTTCATACCGGGTTCCACAATGGGGTGCCTGCCCTCCCGGATCAGGATATCCTGTGTCTCATCAATGACAGGACGGGTATACTGTTGCAGAACGGCTGCCTCGGCGAGTGCCGCAGCAGCATCGATCGCGGCAATACCCCTTGCGACCGACTGGAGGGAGGGGACGCCATCATTGAGCTTCCTGAGCAGTTCCGTGTACAGTTCCTGTTCGAGCGAGGAGAGCCGGTCTTCTGCCGTTGCGATGAGCGCTTCCTGCTCTTTCAATTCCGGGATCGTGAACCGTTCTCCCGATGCGGTGGTCTGCTTCCTCTGGTAGGTGGGGGGAACAAGGGCGAGGTTCGCCTTCGTGACCTCGATATAGTAACCAAATACCGAGGTATAGCCGACCTTAAGCGATTTTATCCCAGTCTTCTCCCGTTCCTGTTGCTGGAGGGTGATGATCCATTCCCGGCCAGATGCAGCCCTGCTCCGGAGTTCATCCAGCAGGCGATGGTATCCCTCGCGTATCACCCCGCCATTCCGGGCAAGGGCTGGTGGGTCGTCGGCAATAGCGTTCAGGATCAGGGGAGCAATCCATCCCTCGTCAACAAGATCCCCGCACGAAGCCGCGAGTTCGACCGGGAGGGAGGGATCGTCGAGGGCTTCCCGGAGGGCTGATAGCTGGCCGAGCGTGCGTGCCAAGGCAATGAGATCGCGGGGACCGGCGTTGGTGCAGGCTATCCTTCCGGCAATTCTGCTGATATCTGCCAGCTCACCGAGTATCTCACGGACCCTTGCCCTGACGGCTGTCTTCCTGGAGAAGTATTCAACGGTGTCGAGTCGCCGGTTGATGACGGCAGGTGATACCAGCGGGACCGCGAGCATGCTCCGGATGAGCCGGCTTCCCATGGGGGTCATGCTCCGGTCGAGGAGGGAGAACAGAGTTGGATCCCCCGATCTCCCCCGGATGCTTTCCAGGATCTCCAGGTTCCTGAGCGTGATCCCATCGATCAGGCATGCCTCGCCTGCCTGCCGGTAGGAGATCTGTTGCACATGCGGGAGATCAAGCCGCTGAGTTTCCTTGGCATAACAGAGTACCATGGCGGCTGCAACCACGACTGAGGGGACCGATTCTATGGCAAACCCTGACAGATCGCTCACTTTAAAGTGATCGATAAGGATTTTTCTTGCGCTGGCAGGATCAGTCGCACAGCTTCCGCCTGCAGTGACCACCACCCCGGACTGCTTTACAATATTTCCGAGTTCCGCTGAAAGGTTCTCCGGTATCAGACATTCAGACGGACGATACCGTGCCAGTTCAGAGGTGAAGGCCGCGGTCCCGCGATCGGAAGGACAGGTTGTCACAACAAACTCTCCGGTGGTGATATCAAGAAATGCCAGGCCCATCACAGAATTCCCTTCCAGGGACGCCACTGCCATCAGGTAGCGGGCCCCGGATGATCCGATCATCCCCTCATCGATCACTGTCCCGGGGGTTATTATTCGCACCACCTCGCGCCGGACGATCCCTTTTGCATTCTTTGCATCCTCGACCTGGTCACAGATGGCAACCTTGTAGCCTTTTGCAATCAGCCGGGCGATGTATCCCTCAACGGAATGGCAGGGAACACCGGCAAGCGGGATCTTCTGGCCGGCGGTATCTTTCGAACGGGAGGTAAGGGTTATTTCGAGCTCACGCGAGATGGTCTCGGCATCACCGCCGAATGTCTCGTAGAAGTCGCCGATATGGAAGAGGAGGATAGCATCCCGGTGCTGCTCCTTGATCGCCCAGTACTGGGCCATCGCAGGAGTCAACCTGCCATGGTTCGGTCCGGGATGCTCGTCTCCATTCGCCATTATACAGATGATCGTAGTGCGATGAGAAATGCATACCGATCCAGAACACGGAGCAGGAGGGCAGGGGCTTTCAGCCTCATGGTAAATACAAAAAAATTCGTGAAATAATTCCCCTCAACTACCCGGCCTCAGCAGATCGCGGCAGGAGCAGGATCCCATAAACGAGGGTTGAAATAGGCAGAACCCTCAGACGATGAGCATTGGATACTGATGATGGAGCCAGAACAACGAGGGGATGCCAATGATCGGCAGGAGAGAGAGAGACCGAACCGGCTTATCCACGAGGTAAGCCCCTACCTGCTCCAGCATGCCTGGAACCCGGTGGAATGGTATGCATGGGGAGACGAGGCGTTTGCACACGCTGCCGGGGAGGATAAACCAATATTTCTCTCGATCGGATATGCCACCTGCCACTGGTGCCACGTGATGGAACGGGAGTCGTTCGAGGATCCTGAGGTGGCAGGGGTACTCAATACCCATTTCGTACCGGTAAAGGTGGACCGGGAGGAACGGCCTGATATCGATGCTCTCTACATGGCAGCAGGCCAGATGCTCTCCGGGAAGGGAGGATGGCCGCTGAATGTGTTCCTGACTCCCGAAAAACAACCGTTCTTTGCCATGACCTATATGCCCAGGGAGCGTCGTTTTGGAACGCCCGGTATTATCGATATTCTCGAGGAGATCAGCAGGCTCTGGAGGGAAGCACGCCCCGAGCTTCTCAGAACGGCAGGACTCGTGGCTGCACACCTCTCCAGGGAGACGGGGAAGGGCAGGAGATTACAGCGAACGACACTCGATGCTGCATACCATGAGCTCCTCCTCCGTTTTGATCCGACGAATGGCGGATTTGGGGGCGCTCCCAAGTTCCCCCTCCCCCACATCCTGCTGTTCCTTCTCCGTTATTCACAACTGAAGGGTGAGGAGCGGGCGATCATAATGGTTGATAAGACCCTTCGTTCCATGGCGATGGGTGGGTTGTATGACCAGCTCGGTTCCGGTTTTCACCGGTACTCGACCGACACCCGCTGGCTCGTTCCCCACTTTGAAAAGATGCTCTATGATCAGGCACTCCACATCCTTGCCTATACCGAGGCGTACCAGCTGACCGGCAATGAATGGTATGGAACTATTGCCAGGGAGTCGCTGGAATACGTGCTCCGCGAGATGACCTCCCCACAGGGAGGATTTTTTTCAGCCCAGGATGCCGACACCGGGGGAGAGGAGGGGGGTTATTATCTCTGGACGAAGAAGGAGGTGGAGGATCTCCTTGACAGCGAGACAGCCACTGCCGCATGCTGTGCATGGCATGTCACGACGGCGGGAAACTATATCGATCCGGTGACAGGAGAGAGAACAGGCAGGAATATCCTCCATCTCACGCGTGATATCACGGACCTTGCGCCAGGCATGGGGTTGTCTCCCGAAAAGGTAGCGTCTCTTATCGAGGCAGCCAAAAAAACACTCTTTACAGCCCGGAAGAACCGCGCCCCGCCTCTCACGGATGACAAGATCCTTGCCGACTGGAACGGGCTCATGATTGCTGCTCTCGCAAAAGGTGCCCGGATCTTTCACGAAGAACGTTACAGGACCGCGGCAGCCAGGGCGGCGGAATTCATTCTCGGGTCGATGAAGAATGCAGACGGGCAGCTCCTCCACCGGTACCGGAACGGGAGGGCAGGGATCAACGCCCAGGCTGCAGATTACAGCTTCCTCATCTTTGGTCTCACCGAGCTGTACATGGCAACGTTTGATCCTGCCCATCTCGCTGCAGCCCTTTCCCTGCAGGAATCGCTTGACAGCCAGTTCTGGGATCCCGGAAACGGGGGATATTTTACTGCTACAGGGACCGAGAACGACCTGATCGCACGCCAGAAAGAGTTCTATGACGGGGCAATCCCGTCTTCAAATTCCGTTGCATTCACCAACCTTTTAAGGCTCACCATGCTCACCGGGGATACCTCGTTCGAAGGCCGCGCTTCGGATCTTTCCCGCCTCTATGCTGACCACCTCGCAGAGGATCCCGCTGCCTACCCCTTTTTCCTCAGTGGGCTCAGTCTCCTTTTCGGCCCCTCGTCTGAAGTTGTCATTGTCGGGGGAGACAAGGGTGATACGGCAGAAGAGATGGTGGATGCGCTGGAATCCAGATACCTGCCGTTCACCGTGATTCTCTTAAAGGATTCTAAGAACGAGGATGCACTGGCAAAGGTTGCCCCGTTCACCAGGGACCTGGG
>Ga0209605_1005098_pt1 | contig 10302 bp, 12 predicted proteins | sample AD_UKC035_MetaG_FD_184408 | JGI IMG/M metagenome (GOLD analysis project Ga0209605, IMG submission 184408) | Active sludge microbial communities of municipal wastewater-treating anaerobic digesters from USA - AD_UKC035_MetaG (SPAdes) (version 2) | ecosystem: Engineered > Bioreactor > Anaerobic >...
GGAGGGAATGAGAGCATAGCAGTAGGGACGATCGGATACAAGCTGGACCTTCCAATAGCTATTCACGGCGGCATCACTTATCCCTGGAAGAACATCGCTGGCTTCGATTACAGAATTAAGCCCGGCGTATTCGCCGGATTCGAGATACGTTTTTGACCCGACCACCTCCTTTTTCGCAGGCCCCCAGAAATGGGGGCTTTTCTTTTTTTGCCTATTCGCGCTTTTCCGGAAACCCCAAGCCTCCCTTCGGGGAGGTTTCTTTTTTTGCCCCGTAGGATGGCCCAGATTGAAAGTTTTCATGTCACAACGTGTATTTGCCCCAAGACAAATTAACTTTCAATGGCGTGGCAAAATTCGGGCGAATTCGGGGAAATCTCTTTTGAGATTTGATTTTGCCTTCTAATTGCAAAAAAACGGCACCAGAAAATTAGCAATCGTGCGATACTGGGAGCATCAGGCAGAATTTCAGCAATAATCATATATATTTTGCCCTAATACGCTTTAATCTACTTTGGAATACTCTTCGCAATCCAGCATAATTAGCATAGGAACGAAAGGATCTTTGAAAAACAGCACAGCTAAAGAGAACCGCCCGTGGGATCCAGGTGCAAAGAAGCATATCTCGGAGGCTGTGTGTCAGATAGCACCAAAATAACAGAATGAATTGCCAGCACATACTATAAAGGGAGGTGTGCCCCGCCGGGAAGGTCGCTGGCAGCCGGGAAGGTTGGGGCGAGAGAATGAAGTGTATAGCAGTAGTTGACAGTAGCCACAGCTTGATGAATTTCAAGCTGTTTGGTGAGAGAGGTGGTGCATATCGCATCGATGTTGACGATGCAACTGCAAAAAGGCGTGAAGAAGGGTATTGGACAATGCACGAAGCACCAGATGCTGAATCGATGTTGAAGTGGTTGCTAGAATGGGGAATGAAAGAGCTTCCCCTCGAGTCTGTAAGATGGCTGTTCTACTATGTTTTAGCAGAAGAAGACAAGAAAGACTACGGAACAGATGATTACATGATTAAGTACGGTCTTTCTTCTCTCCCGGTATATCAAAAGATGGATGGGAGCATCCTAGCTACCCATCTCAAGAACGGTGAAACACTAAGATTTATAGTCGGAGGAGAAGCTCGCGATATAACCATCAATTATTATGGTTATACCATGAGCATTCTGAAACACTTTTTGGAGAATTTTGAAAAGTTCCAAAGTTTTACTCTGATCTGCCAATGGAAGTATTTCAATGGCAGGTTGGAAAAAGTTAATTATCCCGTAGTCTATAAATTCCAAGCTCCCAGTCCATACCTCGTAAAGAGGTATGAGCAAGACGATGAGATGGACTGGCATCTGAAAAGCGCGTCTATTGAATATGGTTGGTTTGTAAATTATCAGAGCGTGTTATTGACCACAGGCGAACAGGTGTGGGAAAACGATTACACTGTAAGAGCATTCCCGGTAAGGGAGTGGGATGCATGGATGTGAAAATCAAAAGAATTCTTATGGGGCATATTGTCAACGCCAATGCAGCTTTGATGCAAGCACTTGACGTTGCAAGACTTGAAGCAAAAGATCTTGAACAAGATATTATCCCAATAATCGAGAGCGTTCGCACTCTCGGAGAAAAGATACAGAAAGCATAACATCCCTCGGGAAGAGGGAGAACAAAAGAGCGGGATGCTCTTAGTTCAGTGGAGACGCTGGATTGAGGGTATCCCGCTTTTTTATTGGGGCGCTCAATCGAGCGCCTTTTTTTATTACAAAACTAACGAAAGGAGTGTGTAGAGATGGTAGAAAGCAAAAGCTATATGAGCATCTCAGAGTTTTGCAGGCGGCATAAGTATGATTATGACCTGCTTAGCAGACTTATTAATCAGTATAAAATCAAGCCAGACATAAAAACCGGAACAGTCAAGCTGTTCACAGAAGAGCGGCTCAAAGGAATTGTGTCTGGTCTTGATAGCATGCTCAGAAAAGAAAACTGATTTTCGCTACTGGAACCCCCCCTTTCACTGGCGGTAGCCACACCGCCAGTCTTTTTCAAAGGAGAAAGTGAAAATAAATGCTGAGCACCAAAAATCCCATATGAAAGGTAGGTGAAAGCCTCCACGTAATCGGTAGCCCGGGTTCGTGATGAGCTCCCGGGCATTAAATTGTGTCCAGAAGGCGGTAGGAGGCAGGCGGCCTCGCCGCCTTACTTAAGGAGGTCAGATATGTCATTAAAGAAAGAGGTACGAAAACTTGATCAGAAATTAGACGAAATTGAAGCTTCTCTACATGAAAAATTTGAAAAGTGTGAAGCAAAGATCGTTGAACTTGAAGCAAAGATATTCAGGAAAGAAGAACTCAAAGGATTTCTTGAGAACATGGTGAAATCAACAAGAGAAAACGGTCATGCAGAAAAACTCATATTGCCCGATTTTGAGAAAGCAACAGCAATACAAGAAAAAACCAAAATTTGCCCTAATTGTGGTATCAAAAAGCCACTCTCGGAATTTCACAGAGACGCAAATGCCAAATCAGGATACCATTCATGGTGTAGAGACTGCAAAAATAAGCAGCTTCGAGAATTAAGAAAGCATAAGCCCAAATTCTCTCGTGATGATCTAGCTATATCGAAAATAGCTCCAGCAATCGATAACGTTACTTTTTCTCGAAGAGTTCAGCCAAATCTTTCTGCATCAATTAACTTTGCATCACGCTACCATCAACACCTAAATAAGTTGACGTCACCACGTGAGACCGTGTTTGCAGGAATCAGCGGGCAGTTTTTGTTTATTACAAACTCACCATCACAGTTTGAATCCATCAAATTTTCAGAAGTAAGAGTTTATTCTGGATCTAGAGTTGTTTTCCCAAAAAAATCATCAATTCCAAAGAAAATCAAATGTGAGTCTGCCCATATTCCCGCAAATTATTTCCCAGACTTCATTCAAATTGAAATTAGCAAAGCCATCAACCCAATAACTGGAGATATTGAACCTATGGAGGTAAAAAAATGAAACCGAATACTTTTGACTGGCGAGAAACCAGGAGACCGCATCACGAAGTAATCAGCTATGAATATCCGCTCTATGAAGGTTACTCGACCCAGGAAGCTATGAGGGTGTATCAGAATGCCGTGAATGAAGGTATCAACGTTCATTGGTACATTAACGGGAACCTGTACCGAACCAGCGGGAAGCCTTCGAGTGTTGCGGTATGACTATCTGGCAAGAAATTGAAGAACTCAGGGCAGAGATTCGAGATCTCATCGAGAGAGAAAAAGCCTGCGAAGATCCTGCCGAAAAGGCGAACTATATGGATCTTATCTGTCTGAAAGCCGAAGAACTTGAGGACCTGGAGAGCATCTACCGACCGCACATTCATGTATGAAAAGGGCCGCTTCCCAGAGCGGCCTAGTAAGACTTCATCAAAAGTATAGCACAGAGGTGATGCAATGGCCAACGCAATTGTTAAAGATGGAAAGATAGGACTTGCAACAGATTTTTCAGACTACCATAATTGTAAGCAGATACCAGGGGGCAGATGGAGTCCGGGACTGAAAAGATGGTTATATCCCGCAACCCCCGCTACAGCAAAGAAGATACACGACACTTTCAAAGATCTCACTTTCGACAATGACTTCAAGAATCTTCTTGATGCAGCCAATGCGGTAGTACGAAATCAAGCGCTCAAAGATGCAAATGATCTTCCCGATGTGCCCATATCATTCACAAAAGCTTGGAAACATCAAAAGCAGGCTTTCTGGTTTGCAAAGGATCTCAGAGCTGCAATGCTCGCTATGAGCATGGGTACCGGGAAGTCAAAGGTCGCCGTGGACCTGGTAGTGAATCGTAATCACAAACAAACTTTGATTCTCTGCCCGAAGAGTGTCGGAGCGGTCTGGCCCGAACAGTTCAAATTCCACACACCGTTGACTCGAGATGTGGTCTGCCTCGATCTGACCTCCGAGAAGGGGACGGTCGAGAAGAAAACCATCAAGGCAAATGAGTTTTTGCAGATTGCACGAATCAAGGGGCAGCAGGCGATAGTGATTATCAACTACGAATCAGCTTGGCGAAAGCCGTTCGGTGAATGGGCGGTGAAGCAGGAGTTCGACCTCGTGATTCTTGACGAGTCTCACAGGATCAAGACCCCTGGCTCGCAGGTCGGAAAGTTCGCCGCAAGGCTTGGACGTACCGCAAAGTACAGACTTGCACTCACCGGCACACCGATGCCCCACAGCCCGATGGACATCTATTCCCAGTACAAGTTTCTGGACTCAGGGATCTTCGGTTCTTCATTCGTCGCATTCAAGAACAGGTACGCCGTGATGGGTGGCTTTGACAAACATGAAGTCATCGGCTGGCAGAACGAAGAGGAGATGAACAGAAAGTTCTACTCGATCGCATATAAAGCCGACAAGTCCGTCATCGAGCTGCCGGAGTACATGGACATCTACCGGAAAGCAGAACTCACTCCAAAAGCAATGAAAGTATATCGGGAGCTTGAAGAGATCTTCTGGGCAGATGTGGAGAAAGGCGAAGTTACAGCAGCAAATGCATTGACTAGATTGCTGCGACTTCAGCAGGTTACTTCCGGGTACGTCACAACGGATGAAAGAGACGACGTGGAAATTGACACGAGTAAGTCCGAACTGCTGGCCGATATAGTTGAAGATATCGCCATGGATGAACCCATCGTGGTATTTGCGAGATTCAGGCACGATCTTCGTACGATTAAGAAGACTCTTGAAAAGGCAGGGCGGTCCTGCGCGGAACTTTCGGGCTCGACAAACGAACTGAAAGACTGGCAAGACGGAAAGTTTAACTCAATCGTAGTTCAAATTCAGTCAGGCGGTTTAGGAATTTCGCTTGTTCGTGCGAGATACTGCATTTATTATTCCTTGGGTTTCAGTCTCGGGGAATATGAGCAGTCGCGTGCGAGAGTTCACAGACCGGGGCAGGACAAAGAAGTTGTCTATATTCATCTTCTTATGAAAGACACGATAGACGAGAAAGTGTACGGAGCGTTGAAAAAGAAGAAGGATGTTGTTAGAAGCATCCTTGACAGGGAGGTAATTTGAATGAATATGACTAAGGTTAAGCAGTATGTAACCCTTCACGCAAGAAAGACTAAACTCGAAGCGGAGCTTGCAAGTGTGAAGGAAAAGATGAATGAGCTGGAGCCCTTCGTGCTCGAACAGTTCGAAAAGGCAGGTATACAGAACATGAAGGTCGGAGACTGGAAACCATACGTTCACACTCAGATCTGGGCATCGATCGACAAGTCAAGACCGGATGTCATGGAGGTACTCAAGGCTAACGGTCTTGCAGACCTTGTCAATGAAACGGTTAACACTCAGAGCCTTTCGGCATTTGTCAGAGAACAGATAAAATTGTTTGAAGATGCTGATTCAAAGACTCTCGATGAAATCATCAGAGAAGCGTTGCCACAAGAACTTGCGGAAGTGTTAAAAGTATCCGAAAAGACAAGCCTTCGAGTCGTGAAGGCATAAGGAGGAATGAAAATGAGTAAGAAAGAAACTGCAATCGAAGTTGTGGAGAGTCCGTATCTGGTACTTCAGAGCGGCTCGAACATTGTTGAGGTTGTAAAAGAGAATCTGGGAAGTGAGGGTGTTTCTGCTTATGATTTAGACCGCGTGAAAATTCCTGCAGGGGGCGCTACTGCTTTTGAGATTCCCACACTCGAAGGTGAAGAGTCTGTGAAGGATATCGAGGGAATCATCATTTTCTGGAAGACCGCACGCGCATACTGGCCAGAGAAGTTCAACGGTGAGAACAACCCTCCACAATGCAGTTCGGTGGACGGAGAAGTCGGGCAAGGCAATCCTGGTGGTTACTGTGCAAAGTGCCCATTGGCACAGTTCGGCTCGGCAGATACAGGTAAGGGTCAGGCCTGTAAGCAGATGCGACAGTTGTTCATTGTTCGTGAGAACGACATTCTACCCCTGGTTATTACTCTGCCACCCACTTCGATTAAACCCGCGAAGCAGTATTTCATGAGGCTTGCCAGCAAGGGTATCAAGTACGCTCACGTTGTCTCGAGAATTTCTCTTGAGAAGGCGAAAAGTTCGGACGGCATCACATACTCCAAGGCTACATTTTCTCTGGTGAAGCAACTTGAACCCGAGGCCTGCAAGGAGATTGACGCTTTCACCGAGTCGATCAGACCAATGCTCGAAACAGTGGCGATCGATACTGGAGAATCTCCAGACTGGGATAGCTGATCAGAAGGGGAGGGGTAAAAACGAGGTGCGCATTGCGCGCACCTCATCTTTGAAGGAGTGATACAATGACCGAGTTTTTGCAGGAACTGTGGGGCTTCAAACCGGAAAACCTTAATATCCTGATCTGGCAGAAGAAGGGCAAGAAGTCATACTGGTTCACAGATATAGACAAGATCGTGAATTACCTTGAAAAGAACAAGGACCAATCAGATATATATATGGGCGTGGGTCTAAGCTCGAAGGACTATGGTCTCAAGAATCGCTGTCCCGCTAATGAAATAGCGGGTATCACTGGGTTCTGGGCCGACATAGATATACAGAACGAAGTACATAAAAAGAAGAACCTCCCGGCTTCAATCGAAGAAGCTAAGAGCCTCTTCCCCGAAGAACCCACATGTGTTATTCACTCAGGTCATGGCATACAAGCGTGGTGGTTATTTAGGGAGCCGTGGATCTTCGATAGTGAAGACGAGAGACTTAAGGCGCAGGCGATGTGTGAAGCGTGGCATAAACAGATCTTAGGCAGAGCCGAGGCTCATAACTGGACGGTAGATGCTACGTTCGATCTATCCAGGATTTTGAGAATCCCCGGTACTAAGAATCTGAAGAACAAAGATGATGTTCGTGATGTGAAACTGATCGCGTCTAACTGGACCCTTCGGTATGAACCTGACGATCTGGTGCCTTCGGTTGTAGTAGAAAAAGGTAAGAAGGAGAATATCAAGACCGATCGAATAGTTCTCAGACCCGACGCGGCACCGCCCACAGAGAAGTGGGAGGCTCTGATGAGCGCCGAGCCGAAGTTCAAAAGATCGTGGAATCACGATAGAAAGGATCTATCAGACCAATCACCCAGTTCTTATGATTTCAGTCTGGCCTCGATTGCTTTTCAGGCAGAGTGGACGGATCAGGAGATTGTAGATCTTCTCATTGCACACAGACGAAGGCACAAGGTGGACCTGAAACTGCGAAAAGACTATTATCTCAGAACACTGGAAAAGTTGAAGCTGGAAAGACTGAACCAGGAAAGAATAAATGAAATGCTTGAAATTCAGAGTCAGAAAATCACAGAAACTAAAATTGCGCTCATGGAAGCCTCCAACAATGATACAAGTCTTGAACACTCTGAGATTCTTGCACGTTTGGAGAAGATTCTCGGTGTGCGAATTGAAAGACTTCAGAAGTTTCTCTCCGAGCCTCCGTCGTACAGACTTCAAACTGTTAGCACAAATATCAGCATCGAATCGGCAGGAGATATAATCTCGCAAACAAAATTTCGGATTAAGATCGCAGACGCAACCGGTGTGGTAATCAGACCCTTCAAGAAAGATGAATGGTCGGATATAGCGCAACTGATCCTTAATGCGTGTGAAGAAATCGAGGTTGGCGAAGAATCCACAGAGATCGGGTTTATGAATAGTCTTCTCAGAAAATACCTGCGTAAGAACACAAACTTCGTTGTGTTGAAGTCGCTGGAAGAATACAGCGAGAAGATCCAGGAAGAAGGCTTCCCCTTTTCTCTTGAGGGTTACACGTATATTTCACTGTCGGAACTTCGCAGGTTCATTCGTGTAAGTAGTGGAGATTTGCTCACAACTAAGCAGGTAGGCAAGTTATTAAGGATGGCAGGGTGGGTAAACTGCAAACTTGACGTAATTATTGATGGAAAGCGGACTTCACGTAGTTTGTTCAAAATAAAGTCAACCGCTGGGGAATTATCGTAAGGATCGCCTATATACCGGATTTTTTTACGATTTTTTTTTGAGAACCATAATTAGTTTCTCAGATTGTTGCGATAGTTACGTTTTGGTTGTCAGAGCCAAAGAGCACTTACGAAAATTGCTGCGAATAGTGGTGATTACTACGCTGTGAGCAAAGACTTAATACTAACGTCATTGATGTCGCACATATGCTTTACACAAGTTAATTTGTGTTTTACCTAATTTACTTATCTGTTACTAATAAAAATAGTGTTTTGTGGGTTTTTGATCGATTTTTTCAAAAAAAGGAGGTGATTTACTAATTATGGGAGCAGAATATAGAGTTTTTGGCCCCCCAGGTACCGGGAAAACCACATATCTTAGCCGTCAGATCGAGAAAGCTGCCGGTGAATACAAAGATTCTGTGATGGTCTCGTCTTTCACGAGAGCTGCCGCCGTGGAGCTGGTTCAAAGAAAGCTACCGGTGTCAAGAGAGAATATCGGGACTCTCCACGCTATATGCTACCGGGCACTCGGTCGCCCACAAATTGCAGAACTGCATATTGAGGAGTTCAATACAGAGAATAAAAGTTATGCGATCAGTCAGAGAGACACGGCGATGGAAGATGCCGAGGCTGTGAAATCAAAGACGCAGGGCGATGAAATTTTCACACAGATGCAGCTCAGGCGCGCCCGCATGATACCGAAAGATTTATGGTCTAAGACTCTGCTGGATTTTTCACGAGTATGGGAAGACTGGAAAGAGAGAAACGGATACATGGATTTTACAGACTTGATCGAGGAATCTATCAGATCGCTGCCAACGGCCCCTCAGTCGCCTGCTGTTGGATTCTTTGACGAAGTACAGGACTTTACACCCCTACAACTAAAACTTGTCAGGCAGTGGGTCTCACACATGGATTTTGCCATTCTCGCAGGCGATGACGACCAGTGTATCTACTCTTTCGCGGGCGCTTCGCCCGAAGCGTTCCTGGAACCCGAACTTTCACAGGAGTACGTAAGGGTGCTAGACAAGTCGTGGAGACTCCCGAGAAAGATTCAGGAGTATGCGGACTCGTGGATTCGCAAAGTCGCTGTCAGATACCCGAAGCAGTACAGACCCAAAGACTCGGAGGGTTTCGTGACTTTGTTTGACGCGAAATGGAAGAATCCTGAAATGTATGTCCGTGAAATAGAACGGTATACACAGGGGGGTAAGACTGTGATGATCCTCACCACGTGTTCATACATGCTAGACCCTCTGAAGAAGATTCTCAAGGAAGCCGCTATCCCCTTTCACAATCCGTACCGCAAGAGCCGCGGAGACTGGAATCCCCTTGGTTCACGAAGGGGTACTACTATGGTCGAGAGAATCCTGGCCTATCTTCTCCCATCTTTTGAACTGTGGGGTGAGCAGGCAAGATACTGGAGACTGGATGACTTAAAGAAGTGGGTGATGGTCCTGAACTCTTCGGGTGTACTCAAGCGTGGAGCGAAGACCTTACTCTTAGATAAACTCAAGGATGTGAAAGAAGAGGATGACCCCACATCTTTCGACTTTGGGGCAAACGTCGAAGACACTTCGTTCGACTATGGAGAGAACAAAGAATCTCAGGCCGATGTGGACGAGATTCTGTCAATGCTCGAACCTCACGCGCTAGAGAGGGCCGAAGCCTCGGATATAGACTGGTTCTACCAGAATATTTTGCCTGCGAAGAAAAAGATCGCAAAATATCCCATAGACCTCATTAAGGTTCGCGGCCCGAGAACTCTGATCGAAAAGCCGAGGCTCGTTATCGGCACGATTCACAGTGTGAAGGGTGGTGAGGCTGATATAGTCTATCTCTTCCCCGATCTTTCACAGGAGGCGTATAGAAACGCGATGACTGACCGGAGCAGTAGAGACAGTATTAAGCGCCAGATGTATGTGGGCATGACACGAGCAAAAGAAGGGCTCTATATCTGCGAGCCTTCGGGGATGTGCCACGTAGAACTGGGGGGTGTGGGATGACAGAAAAGGCAATAGTCAACTCGATACTTAGATACCTGAACTCTCTGCCACAGTGCAGGGCCGAGAAGACCTGGGGCGGCGGGTACGGCAATGCCGGTAAACCTGACATCACAGGTTGTTTGAAGGGCCGGCGCTTCGAGCTGGAGGTCAAGAAACCCGGGGGCAAACTCACAAAGCTGCAGGAGGTCACGCTCCGCAAATGGTTCGAGGCCGGGGCAATTACCGGCGTGGTTCACAGCGTTGACGAGGCTAAGGAGGTTCTGAATGTGGAAGATACCTGAACTGGAAGATCACATTGTCAAGGTAGATGAGTATGGCATTCCTTACTATGAACAAGACAATGGCTGGTTAATAGACAACTTG
>Ga0209605_1005104_pt1 | contig 10290 bp, 8 predicted proteins | sample AD_UKC035_MetaG_FD_184408 | JGI IMG/M metagenome (GOLD analysis project Ga0209605, IMG submission 184408) | Active sludge microbial communities of municipal wastewater-treating anaerobic digesters from USA - AD_UKC035_MetaG (SPAdes) (version 2) | ecosystem: Engineered > Bioreactor > Anaerobic >...
AACCTGTTCCAACACTATTGGTGGCATAAGCCCGAACAAAATACGTTGTGTTGTGCGCTAAACCTTCTATTACACTGTTAAAGCTGCCCACCCCAATACCATCTGAAGTTTTGGAGTTCGTTATATCCGGGTTTTCAGTCAAACCCCAACACACACCCCGTGCTACTATTTCCGCGCCACCATCCGACACAACATTTCCACCACCTCCGGCACTTGTTTTGGTAATATTACTAATGGCCGCAGTTGAAACCTCCGGTAATTTTGGTGGTATAGGTGTTTCATCGTCTTCTCCACACCCGATTAGCGTAATTAACGAGAGTAAAGTAACAATCAGGGTTAGGGTTAAATCAAAAAACCGGGTGGCTTTCTGGAATAGGTTAACGTATTTCATAGCGCAGCTTGTTTACATCCAAAAGTAGATAGTACTTACTGCGCCAACATCGGGTAATACCCGAATAAGCAAACTTCAGGGTTTACCCTTATGCGCTAACATAAACCTCTTTCAAGGGCTACTTTTACCAAGCCAGCCAGGTTACGAACGCCCAGTTTATCCATCAGATGACTTCTGTGTGCTTCAACCGTCTTTACTGAAACAGAAAGCTGATCTGCAATTTGCTGTGTTGTATGTTCTTTCACAATGAGCTCAAGTATCTCCTTCTCTCTTCGTGTAAGCGTTGGTTGAAAAGTATTGACAGGCGTTTGGCCTAGCGTAGTTTGTAAAAGTTGCTCCTTAACCTCTCTTTGAATATACTGCTCACCTGCCAGCACTGTTTGAATCGCATTTTTTAATTCCTCCAGCGATGTATTTTTAAGCAGAAACCCATTTGCACCATTCCGGATAACACTCTTCACCAAAATGTTTTGATGAAAGGAGGTTAGTGCTATAATTTTTAACTGTGGATATTCTTTCTTTAGTTCTTTACAAAATTGAGTACCATCACCATCCGGCAGGTTGAGATCAAGAAACAATACATCGGGTTGCACAAAACCAATGTTATTTCGCGTAGTCTCAATGTTATTAAATGACCCCACAACCATCAAATCGGGAATATGCTGCAAAAGATCCTGCAATCCTTTTATTACAAGCAGGTGATCATCTGTAATTGCAATCTTAACCATGCATTTCTCATTTAGATTACATCAAGCTCGATGTTAACTGACGTGCCCTTACCTTTTTCGGAATGAATCGCAAACCTTCCCCCGACATATTCAATTCGCGATTTAATATTTGAGAGCCCGATTCCTTTTCCCTCCTTAATTTTTTCCATTTCTATGCCAATCCCATTATCTTCTAAAGTTGCCATAATTAAACCATTTGTAAAATTTAATTGTAACAGTACCTCGGTGGCTTTGGCATGCTTAACTATGTTATTAACAAGTTCTTGAATTGACCGATAGAGACTTAGTTCAATTTGTGGACTTAGCCGGTTAGCAAAGCCGGCATGGGTAAACACAATATTTAGTCTGGAAGATGTGCGCACATTGTTAATATACTCCGTCAATGCTTCGATTAAACCATACTTAATCAGAATGTGAGGCATTAAGTTATGTGCAATTCGCCTAACTTCAAGACTGGTGGTATCCAACGCCTCAAGCGCAGCATCATACTCTTTACTCAGGTTATTTCCACCTGTTCGTAAATTTTCAAACTGCATTTTTATGGCCGCAATCATACCGCTTAGGCCATCATGAATTTCACTTGCTAATCGCTTACGCTCCTTTTCTTCTCCGCTTATCATCGCATCAAGTACAGCAATCTTTTTTTCCTGATGAAGCTGAAGCACTTGTTGCCTGTTAATTTCGTCCGACTTCCGGGCCATTTCGCGGGCTGTGGATATTTTCATTCTGTAATTGCGCACTACGGCTATGCCGGCTATCAAAATTAAAAGTACGCCCACTACTGACGCATTTCGGATCACCCGCTCTGTTCGCAATTCGGATTTCTGCAATTCACTTTCCGTATTTAGAAGAACGATCTCCCGATCTTTTTTATCCGATTCATATTTGGCCTGCAACTCTTGAAGTTGTTTATTTTTTGTTTCATTAAACAGACTATCCTTCAAAACCTGATACTCACCCAGGTAAAAATAAGCGCGCGCATAATTCCCATCTGCTGCAAAAGCCTTTGCCAACAGTCTTTGTGAATTCATTACAATAGATTTGCTACCGGTGGTACGCGCGTATTCCTCTGCCCGCATAAGATGTGTAATGCTAACTTGATATTGCTTTTGCATCAGGTAGGTTTCTCCTATGTTAAGTTCAACGCTTGCCAATCCATACAAATCATTTAGGATTTTGCTCAATTGTAAACTTTTATTGTAAGAGGCGAGCGCCATTGAATACAGGGCCTGGGCGCGATACACATTTCCCATACTCTCACTGGCTATTGAAAGAATCAGGTTATCACCTAATTGTTCCATTATTTCAATGGCCTCTGTCAGGTTTGCTTGCGCTTTGTTGTACTCTTTCAGGTTGTAATAAATGATACCGATGTTTACCAATGTTCCTCCAATCGCTTTTTTATTGGCCGTTTGGCGGTGAAGCTGCAACGCTTTTTCAAAATACTCAAGTGCCTTTCCGTTATCTCCTATGGCCTCGTGTACCATGGCAATATTGTTGTAATTACTGGCCAACGCGGTTGTATCACCAGGTTTGATGAACTGTTGACTTCGAATAAAATAATTCAAGGCATCGTTGTAATTGGATTGATTCGTGCTTAAACTACCTAAACTATTTAATGAAGTCGAGATCAGACTCGTATCGCCAACTGTAAGTGCCCTGGTAAGACTTGAATCGAGGTAAGCGAAAGCATGATCAAACTTTCCAAATGAAAGCAGTGCTAATCCCTTTACGTGATATGCCTTTGAATAAATCTCGTCCGTACTGATTTTGTTTGCCAACCTGAGAATTTCATCCGCTATAGAATCAGATTTGTAACTATTTACACCCCGGCTTTCCCAGAATGATTTAATTAACTCCTCCGCGTTTTGGCGTGCATCCGTTACTGTTGATTGTGCCCCGGCAATGCCAAAACACGTAATTAATGAAACAATAATATAACACTTAATACGATACACTATACCTCTCTTTAAACTATGGGGTTATTCATAAAGATATTGATTTTTGAGTTGGCTTTCAATTGGTTGTATTACTCAACATTATCTGGTGATGTGCTTTATGGCACCGATATTAAACTGAATTCAACCCTTCCTGGATAAATCAATCAGCATAAAGTAACGCTGCCGCACCCCATACGGCCGAGTTCTGCAATGTGGATTTTTCGATCTTTAGTGTAAGAAGCGACTTTGGATACAAAAAATCGTCAAGACCTTGCCACACCGCCCCAATAAAGAAATCATAGGCCTGACTGATGGAGCCTCCCAGGATTATTACCTCAGGATCGTAGGCATAAAGAATCATCTTGATGGCTTCTGATAAGTTTAATCCGTAATTATGAAAAATACCAAGGGCTTGCGGATCATTGGCCAGCGCACGCTTATAAAGGTCAGCACCATCCACATTCAACGATTTGAAAAATGTTCCTGCCGTGTATTGCTCCACCCTTCCCTCCCGAAATGGAATACATCCGATTTCTCCAGCCCCTGTGTTTGCCCCTTCAAATAGTTTATTGTTGATAACAATCCCACAGCCCATTCCCGTTCCCAGGGTTACCGCCACAAAGTTTGACCTGCCTTGTCCTTTACCAAAATACTTTTCACCCAGCGCAAAACAATTCGAATCGTTGTTAACCCTTACGGGGATTTTAAAATGATCCTCAAGAATTTTCTTCAGGTGTACTTCTTTCCAGGATGGGATTGCAACCACATCGTAAACAATTCCATTTTTGGAGTCAACCACGCTGGGTACTCCAATCCCTATACCTTCGCAATCTGGTGTTATCAACTTTTCGATCAGTTGTATGAGTTGGTTTAGTACAACTTGTTCCGCATCACCGGCCGGGGTTGGTAGGGTTTCGAGGGTAAGAAGTTTATTACCGGAAACAACTCCGCCCTGTATTTTAGTGCCACCCATATCAACACCGATAATACTTTTTGTTGCCATTCGATCAGGTATAAATCCGGTTCAAGGTAAAGAAATAGCAGGGAACATTTAGCGAATGCATCCATTGCCGAGCTGCATTTAACCCGTGGCTTGAGGACCATCCATTTTCATCTGCCGAACAATGTGCGTGATGTCCGGATTTTTTAGATTATCTTTAACCTGATAAGCGTTCGCACATTTGTACAAAAATTTTTACCAAATATGAAATACCTCCCCATCCTTCTCAGCCTTGTCATGACCAGCGCCTGGGCACAAATTCCCTCAGCAGAGGTTCAGATTAAGACGGCATTAATGGCGGCACCCGAAGAAAAGCGAAGTGGTGCGCAGGTGTATGGGTATTCTCAAAAAGGCGAATTGATTATTCTACAGAAAGGAACGAATGAATTGATTTGCCTGGCCGATGATCCCAATCAAAAAGGGTTTAGTGTTTCATGCTATCATAAAGATCTGGAACCGTTTATGGCACGAGGACGTGAATTGAAAGCCCAGGGAAAAACCTTTCAGGAAATTTTTGAAACCCGGGAAGCCGAAGCAAAATCCGGAAAGTTGAGCATGCCCAAGCAGGCCTCCAACTTACAGGTCTTCTCTGCCCCCGCTGAATCTTACGATCCGGCTACCGGAGAGGTTACCAATGGCAAATTCCGGTACGTGGTTTACATTCCGTGGGCAACTGCAGCCAGCACAGGCTTACCCACCAAACCCGAGGCCCCCGGTATGCCCTGGATTATGGATCCGGGTACGCACCGGGCACACATCATGATTAACCCGGTTTCAAAGGATTAAGAATCCTATAAAAAAAAATGCGGGTCAGGCGACCCGCAATAACTTCTAGCTATGTGGTTGTAGGTACGGAATGAGATTAAAAACTGTTTCCAGCGCTGAGGTTATGATAGGAGAAACTAAATCCTTGTTGGAGAAGAACTCCAACAAGGGCGATGGGATTAAGAATTCTATAAAAAAAATGCGGGTCAGGCGACCCGCAATAACTTCTAGTTATGCGGTTTGTAGTTACGGAACGGTAGATCAAAAACTGTTTCCAGCGCTGAGGTTATGATAGGAGAAACTAAATCCTTGTTGGAGAAGAACTCCAACAAGGGCGATGGGAATCCTATAAAAAAATTGCGGTTTCCAAATAAAGCTGCACAGCATCCTTCAAATTCTCAAGTACTTTTGTTACAGTTTCTCCGTGAGTATGACAACCTACTAATTCAGGGCACCATGCATGATACTCAGTACCATCCTTTTCGATTTTAAAGGTTAAAACTGACTTCAGATCATTCATATTTTAAAGATACATTTTTATTAATTATCCTGAATCACAAATCCAACTCTATCGAATCACCCGGAGTAAAGGTTTTACCGATCTTATCCTCATTTTTCTTTACTTCTTTTTTTTCTTCTCCGCCCGGCTTTTCCGTTTGGACTGGCCCGAAGAGGTCGGTTTGTTTGGCTTCTTTGGGTTTGCTTTTGGTTTTGGGCGGCTTGCCGTTAATGAGGGGGCCAGGCTTTTCTTTTTCTTGTCCGAAGAGTGCGGTTTGGCCATCGTCTTCAACGATGGGTTCTTCTTCGTTACCTGATTTTTTTTTTGGCGACTCGCTACCCTTTCCGGTTGCAGTCGCCTTTTGAGCTTCGTTGTCATCGCCTTCTTCAAGCCCTGTATCCTCAGGCTCTTCTATCGGTTTTACCTTCGTTACTTTATATTGCGAAAGTCTGTTGCCAACCGATTTCCAGCCTTTCACATCGATCAGGTCTTCGAGATTGATCGTCTCTGTTTCCTTCTCTTTGCTTTTGCCCTTCACTACTTCAATTTCTACTTCGGGTGTTTCGCTGGTAGTTACAAACTCCAATCGCGAGCCGATGCCCTCACTAATAAAATTGAATTCTTTATCCAGCGTATTAGTTTCTATCAAAAACCGTTTAACAAAATGTTGTTTGCTTTCACCATCCCAATACACAGCTGAAAGTACTTTCTTCGGATTGAACTTCTCAACAAGTATTGTTTTCTCAGGTTCATACCGGTTGGTGATATCGAAATTGGTGATTTTATAATTACCACTGGTAGTAATAGCAATAATCTGATCATCGCCATCAAATTTGTTTACATACTTACCACGTTCATCTTTATTTAACCGGCCGGATGCCTGGTCGAACCATAATTTCAGTCCACTTAGTGTAGATCCTTTTGCTTCTTTGAAGTCAACTTTGCGAACGGGGTATTTGGTAATGGTGTTACCACGCGCCCCGCGACCTTTAATTTCCAATTCAGAAAAATCAAAATCGAAAATCTTTTTACGGGCCGTGCTGCTCTGGCTCAGTTTTACTTCTACCACTTCTGCTTCTCCATTCGGGTTGGCACTTAAATAATGTACTTTACTGTTCGGGTTGCCCTGATCAAGATTGTATTCCTTATCGCGGATAATAGCCGGCATGGCAAACCGTTTGGCAAAGGTAGTGCCGCTCTTGCCATCGCTATAGATCAGGTTATACACCATGCGCTCATCACCTTTCTTCCACACACCAATATGCAAAATATCTTTGCCCATAAACTTGCGCTCGCCAATACGACTTACGAGAGCTTTACCATCTTTACGGATTACGATGATGTCGTCCAACTCAGAACATTCGGCAATAAATTCATCTTTGCGCAAACCCCACCCTGCAAAACCATCTTCGCGGTTTACATATAATTTTTGATTGTTGGCAATTACTTCCGTTGCTGCTACCGACTGGAAGCTCTTGATTTCCGTTTTACGCTCGCGGCCCTTGCCATACTTCTCCAATAAATTTTGAAAGTAAGCAATTGCGTATTCGGTAAGATGTTTCAGATGATGAATAGTCTGCTTCAGTTCGTTCTCCAGGTCTTTTAGCAATTCATCGGCTTTGAACGAATCGTATTTGGAAATACGTTTAATGCGAATTTCGAGCAAGCGCAGAATATCCTCGCGGGTTATCTCGCGATAAAATTGTTTCTTATAAGGTTTAAGTCCTTTATCGGTTGTGGCGATTACCTCTTCAAAGGTTTCGCAATTTTCAATGTCGCGGTAAATGCGTTTCTCTATGAAAATTTTCTCGAGGGAAGAAAATAAAATCTTCTCCATCAATTCGCTCTTCTTGATTTCGAGTTCCTGCTTCAGCAACTGAACAGTTTGTTCCGTGTTGTTTTTCAGTATCTCGTTCACCTTCATAAACTGTGGTTTGTCGTCCACAATTACACAGGCATTGGGCGAGATGGAGATTTCGCAATCCGTAAAGGCATACAAGGCATCCATGGCAACCTCGGGAGAAATACCCGATTGCAGGTGTACCAGAATTTCAACATCCTTGGCGGTGTTATCCACCACCTGTTTCACCTTTATCTTTCCCTTTTCACTCGCTTTCACAATGGAGTCCATCAACGAACTGGTGGTGGTTCCAAACGGTATCTCGCGGATGGCTAATGTTTTCTTATCTACAATCTCAACTTTGGCCCGCACTTTAATTTTGCCACCGCGGTAGCCCTGGTCGTATTCCGAGAAATCGGCAATACCACCAGTTAAAAAGTCAGGATAGATTTTAGGATTCTTTCCCTTTAGTACATCAATCGAAGCCTTGATTAACTCAATGAAATTGTGCGGCAGAATTTTAGTGGATAGCCCTACTGCAATACCTTCTACTCCCTGTGCCAGCAGCAAAGGAAATTTTACCGGCAGCGTTACTGGCTCTTTCTTGCGGCCATCGTAACTTAATTGCCACTCGGTAGTTTGTGCGTTGTACGCTATTTCCAATGCAAATTTGGAAAGACGGGCTTCTATGTAACGCGGGGCAGCGGCACTATCGCCCGTGCGCACATCGCCCCAGTTACCCTGGGTTTCAATCAATAAATCTTTCTGCCCTATGTTTACAATCGCTTCACCAATAGCGGCATCACCGTGTGGGTGATATTGCATGGTGTTACCGATCACGTTGGCTACTTTATTAAAGCGGCCATCGTCCATCTCTTTCAGCGAGTGCATGATTCTTCGCTGCACCGGCTTAAGGCCGTCTTCAATGCGTGGCACCGCACGCTCCAGAATTACATACGAGGCATAATCCAGAAACCAACTTTCATACAATCCATCCAACGATTCCAATTCGTGGGCAGCCTCGCCATTTTCGTCTTTAACTATTTTTCCTTTCTTCTTACTCATTGCTTAATTCCTTGTTGCTGGTTACTGGTTACTGGTTGTCCAATCACTCTATTTAAATTCATCCTTGAGGTAACAATTGCCAATTGTCAACTGTCAACTGTTAATTGCTTCTTGTCAATTCCATACTTGCCAACTGCACTCTGCCAACTCCCTACTTCTTTTTCCACTCATTCCTCACGCACCACCGCTTCATTCGCCTCTACAGCATCCATCTCTATCCGTAGGTTTTCGATAATAAATTCCTGACGGTCGGGTGTGTTTTTTCCCATGTAAAACTCCAGGGTTTTTTGCAGGTGCTTTTCTTTATCGATGTTTACCGGTTGCAGGCGAATGTCTTCACCAATAAAATTACCAAACTCATCAGGCGAAATTTCACCCAACCCTTTGAAGCGGGTAATCTCCGGCTTGCTTCCTAATTTATTAATCGCAGCCTGCTTCTCTTCTTCGCTGTAGCAATAGATGGTTTCTTTCTTGTTTCGAACGCGGAACAAGGGTGTCTCCAGAATATACACATGGCCGGCCTTCACCAAGTCGGGGAAGAATTGCAGAAAGAATGTCATCAGCAACAAACGAATGTGCATCCCGTCCACATCGGCATCGGTGGCTATAATCACTTTGTTGTAACGCAGGCCATCCAAGCCATCTTCAATGTTTAGCGCATGTTGCAGCAGGTTAAACTCTTCATTCTCATACACTACCTTTTTGGTGAGGCCAAAACTATTCAGTGGTTTACCACGCAAACTGAATACCGCTTGCGTTTCTACGTTGCGCGATTTGGTGATGGAACCCGAAGCGGAATCACCCTCGGTAATAAAGATCATCGATTCCGCCCCCTTCTCTCCTTTCTCATCATCGAAATGGAAACGACAATCGCGAAGTTTCTTGTTGTGGAGATTAGCTTTCTTGGCGCGTTCATTTGCCAGTTTTTTGATACCGGCTATTTCTTTGCGCTCGCGTTCCGATTGCAAAATGCGCTTTAACAAGGCATCAGCCGCTACCGAATTCTTATGCAGGTGAATCTCCAACTCCTTGGCCACAAAATCGCCTACATAGTTTTTAACAGTCGCGCCATCGGGTGCCATATTAAGCGATCCCAACTTGGTTTTGGTTTGCGATTCAAACACCGGCTCCTGAACGCGAACTGCTATTGCCGCAATAATACTGGCGCGGATATCGGCTGCATCAAAGTCTTTCTTATAAAAATCGCGCACGCCACGCACCACGCCTTCGCGCAAAGCGGCCAGGTGGGTTCCACCTTGTGTCGTATTTTGTCCATTTACAAACGAATAATATTCCTCGCCATACTGGCTGCCATGCGTAAGCGCCACTTCAATGTCATCGCCTTTCAGGTGAACAATCGGGTACCGGATATCTTCGGCATCCGACTTCTGTTTCAACAAATCGAGCAAGCCATCTTTTGAGTAAAACTTGCGCCCGTTATAATTGATGGTGAGGCCTGCATTGAGAAAGGCATAGTTCCACATCAGATCATCCAGGTATTCGGGAATGAAGTGATAGTGTTTGAACATGGTGTTGTCTGGCTCAAACTCAACCAGGGTTCCGTTCTTATCAGATGTTTTGGCTTCTTTGGCATCGTGAACCAGCACACCCTTCTTAAACTCAGCTACTTTGGTTTTGCCATCGCGAAAAGCCTGTACTTTAAAATAATTGGAGAGCGCATTTACAGCTTTTGTACCAACCCCGTTTAATCCTACAGATTTTTGAAAGGCCCCGGAATCGTACTTGGCCCCCGTGTTGATTTTAGAAACTACATCTACCACCTTGCCTAACGGAATGCCGCGGCCATAATCACGCACCACCACCTTCTGCTCAGTAATTTTCACATCGATGGTTTTTCCATATCCCATCATGTGTTCGTCAATCGAGTTGTCGATCACTTCTTTTACCAGCACATAAATACCATCGTCTTTAGCCGAACCATCGCCCAACTTACCGATGTACATACCCGGGCGCAGCCGGATGTGTTCACGCCAGTCGAGCGAGCGAATACTCGACTCGTTGTACTCCATTTCTTTCGCCATGATGCAAACCTCTTTTTAAA
>Ga0209605_1005116_pt1 | contig 10269 bp, 8 predicted proteins | sample AD_UKC035_MetaG_FD_184408 | JGI IMG/M metagenome (GOLD analysis project Ga0209605, IMG submission 184408) | Active sludge microbial communities of municipal wastewater-treating anaerobic digesters from USA - AD_UKC035_MetaG (SPAdes) (version 2) | ecosystem: Engineered > Bioreactor > Anaerobic >...
TGGGAATTAATGATATCTCTGGCCTGGTATCTGGTTTGCACAGGCAAAGCCCTTGCTTATGCAGAAAGCTGGTGTCAGAATCACGAAACGCCCTTCGAGGGAGGACTAGTGGTCTGTCAAAGTTGAATTTACGTTAAAAATAGTCATTGCGAGGAGCGTAGCGACGAAGCGGTATGCCGCAGGCATAAGCCAGCTCTGAGCTAATCCCTCTGATGACAATGGGATTGCTTCGCTTCGCTCGCAATGACGGAAAACCACACGTTCAAGAAACCCATTGATTTTATACTGCGCACTTGTTTATAGTATCAAAATTTAGTATTATTATAGACCCCATGAACAGCAAACACCGCAAACTCCTCGAAAAAATCTTTCAGAATCCTGTCAAACCAGTTGCATGGCAGGATATCGAAAAGCTTTTTCTCGCTCTTGGTGCCCGTATTGCAGAAGGCAGAGGTTCTCGCGTAACTTTTTCCCTCAATGAAGTGACTGCGGATTTTCACAGGCCACACCCCGGCAAGAAGCAAAACGCTACCAGATTGTCGATGCCAGGGAATTTTTGAACAAAGCCGGTATCGATCCGGCAAAAGCATGAGGTGAGTAACTATGAACAGTTTGAAATACAAAGGCTACACCGCCAGAATCGACTTCGATCCCGAAGATGAAATCTTTGTCGGCCGCGTGATTGGTATTAAAGACATCATTGGCTTTCATTCTGAAACCGCCAAAGAGCTGCGCCAGGCTTTCGAAGAGGCTGTTGACCACTATCTCGCATCGTGCAAAAAGCTCAACGTCAAACCGCAAAAGAGCTTTTCCGGTAAATTCGTTATCCGCCTGTCTCCTGACATCCACGAAAGAATAGCTCTTGCTGCTGCCGCAACCCATAAAAGTCTCAACAGTTTAATAGAAGATATTCTCAGAAGTCACGTCAAAGCCGCTTGAATCTTTCTGCATCAGTTTTCGACTTTTCGGCCGCTGCAATGAGCTGATACCATCACCCATACTTTGGCGGGGGTGGCGATTTCACCCGTTTAACTTTCGGCAGGGGGGGAAACAGCCGGCGGCAGTCGACGCTCAATCCGGCAAACTGCGCGATCGCAATCTCTGCTGTGTCGTCATAAATTTCTTCGCGTTCGAAACGGCCATCTTTGCCGAGTTTGTTCACCCTGATCAGGCGTTCGAGCGGGCTTATCAGCCAGAATTCCTTGACGCCGGCCTGCTCATAAACTCGGCGCTTGATGATGTTGTCTTTCGACGAAGTTGACGGCGAGATGATCTCGACCACCAGATCAGGCGCGCCGACAATGCCGCGTTCCTCAATCTTTTTCGAGTCGCAGACAACCATGATATCAGGCTGCACCACTGTAAACACTTCGTCTGATCTGCTGGCATTTTTTGCCAGCAGCACGTCGAGAGGTGCTACAAAGACCTTACATGGTTTGTTATCAAAAAAAATAACTAACTGCTTGAATAGCTCAGACAATATACTTTGATGAAGTACGCCAGGCGAAGTCATGTCGAACACTTCACCATCGATTATCTCGTAGCGATTGTCGTCATCCCAGGTCAGATAATCTGCATAAGAATAGCGCTGCTGCTTTTTTCTGGACGATCCCGCCATAAAAACCTCCGCCCGCATTTTCCCTATTATACAATACCCCGCACAAAGTCACAAAGCCGCAAAGAGGCCGCCCGTTCAGATCCCGTCGGTGCCATCGTGGGGGCCGAGCAAAACAAATTTCAAGGTTTTATCCGGCGATGGTGGCGATTTTGCCCGTTTTACTTTGGGCAGGGGGGAAACAGCCGGCGGCAGTCGACGCTCAAGCCGGCAAACTGCGCAATCGCAATCTCTGCCGTGTCGTCATAAATTTCTTCGCGCTCGAAGCGGCCATCTTTGCCGAGTTTGTTCACCCTGATCAGGCGCTCGACCGGGCCTATCAGCCAGATTTAGGGTGAGCTAAGTCTTGATCAATTGTCTAGCCAGTTTTTCAGTTTCAGACCTGGAACGTTTTCAAAATGGCGGGTATTCCCCGTGGCAATTGTAAAGCCTCTGCTGATAGCGATTGCGGCAATCAACAGGTCAAAGTCCTGGGTTGGCTTGCCGATGCGCCTCAATTCGGCTTTTAGTTGGCCGAACACTTTTGCTGAATCTTCTGAATCAGAAAATATCTCGATTTCTCTTTTGAAAAGTTCTATTTTATCAAGGTTTTCTTTGCCTTTGCAGAGTTATAAGCCCCGAAATAGAGTTCTGCAAGCACACTTGTGGTTATAGCCAGCTTTTCTGCGCCTGCTTTCTTAAAGCAGTCAGCAATCTTTTTATTTCCGTTCAAAAAGTGAATGCAGATATTCGTGTCGAGCAAATACTTCATCGTAAAGATTCGCGCTCTTCAGAAGGAGTTCTGGCCGCGTAAACATCTTCTATCTGTTGCTGAACAGGTCGGGTGTCTTTCCATGATCCGCACAATGCCAGCAGCCTCTCAGTAGAATTCTCATCACTTTTTTTGCCCAGAAAATCTTCTTTTAACAGCCTGATAACTTTTTCAATCTTTAAGAGGGCTGACTCAGGCATGCCCCGCAGTTCTTTAAGTATTCTTTTTTCGTGAACAGTTCTTGTTGTCATTTTGCCCCTCTTTCGAAAGTTCTCTGGCAAACTTATTATATCGCAATTAAGGTTGCCAGCGCCAAGAGAATTTTACCCATACTTCGGCGGGGGTGGCGATTTCACCCGTTTAACTTTCGGCAGGGGTGGAAACAGCCGGCGGCAGTCGACGCTCAATCCGGCAAACTGCGCGATCGCAATTTCTGCTGTGTCGTCATAAATTTCTTCGCGCTCGAAGCGGCCGTCTTTGCCGAGTTTGTTCACCCTGATCAGGCGTTCGAGCGGGCTTATCAGCCAGAATTCCTTGACGCCGGCCTGCTCGTAGACCCGGCGCTTGATGATATTGTCTTTCGACGAAGTTGACGGCGAGATAATCTCTACCACCAGATCGGGCGCGCCGACTATGCCACGCTCTTCGAGCTTTTTGGGGTCGCAGACAACCATGATATCAGGCTGCACCACTGTAAACACTTCGTCTGATCTGCTGGCATTTTTTGCCAGCAGCACGTCGAGAGGTGCTGCGAATACTTTGCATGGCTTATCTTCAAAATAATTTGCCATTTGTCTGGACAATTCACCACTTATGCTCTGATGAAGCAAACTCGGCGAAGTCATATCGAACACTTCACCGTCGATTATCTCGTAGCGATTGTCGTCATCCCAGGTCAGATAATCTGCATAAGAATAGCGCTGCTGCTTTCGTTTACCAGATCCCGCCATAAAAACCTCCGCCCCGCATTTTCCCTATTATACAATACCTCGCACAGAGACACCAAGCCGCAAAGAAGGCAGCCGGAAACCTTCGGCCAGAAGAGCAGTAACCGCAGATGCCGCCGATTAACGCCGATTTCTTATGAGTGGGGGGTGTGCTTTAAGCAGTGATCTCTGCAGCGGGCTCAACATGTTGAACCCCTGTTCAGTCGACCCGCCAGGCGGTAAATATTGAATCAGTAGTAAACTGCTTTGGCAAATGATGCGTTATCTTCGTATGGCATATAACGCCAGCGTTTGAGCTGAATAACTTTTCGGGTGAAGTCTATGGCACAGTCTGCTATGACCTGTGCGGTATAAGTTGCCAGAACCGTTGTCCTGTTAGAGTCATAGACCAGAAAGCGCCCCTGCGACTTTATCGTGTAGCTTGCTGGAACTATAGTGCCACTGGCATCTGTTCCTGGGTATGAGTGTACTCTGAACTGGTAAGGTTTTGTGCTGCTGCCTGTCTCACCGTAATCAAAAAGATCGAGATTCTCATTTAGATAAAACCAGTCACTGCTTGTCGCATTATCGAATGTAGAAGCTGTGTCTAGATTGGAAATATTGATCAAACTCCAGTCAGTTGACAAATGTGAGGGTCTGATAAAATAGATTCTTGATTTGGCTATGGAGGGGTCATTTTCGAATGGAACTTTACCTTTTTGGCTTTGTAAAATGGCTATTACCATGTTTACACCCGAAAACGCTGCGTCGAGAGCACGATCAGAGTTGTCTATCATGCCTTGCACCTGAGTTTCGGTTTGTACCATTTTGATATAGGCAGTAGATATCGATACGAGTAAACCAAAAATCAGGATTACCAGTATGGTGCCGGCCATTCCACGAGGCTTCTCAATATTCATAGTTGCTCCTCATCCCGCTCCCGGTGCCATAAATGCCAATGTTTCGCTGGCGATGATCCGGTAACTGCCATCTTCTTCAGCAATATCGTTTCTGAACTCCAGATGTATCTGTAGTGTCCATGACGACAGACGGGTGGCCGTAAAAGAAGCCACGTTGCGCCCCAGGCGTATGGTTGCCGATGCCCCGCCGTTGGCCCAGTGTCTTATCAGAACGGTATCATCTATACTTATGGTGAAAGTGCCCGGTGCGTCTGAAGTTGCGTATCTGAGTGCCGGTGACGGCACAGGAATTACTCCGAGCGTGACCATGGGCTGAGAAATGGTCCGTGCTTTCATAAGATCCTGTCGGATGGTTTCGGTTGCCATGCGCATATAGTTGGTGCTGGAAATCTTGCTGTAGCCGTCCTGCCAGATTTCGCCGCTGTATTGGATGTAGCCGATTACGCTGACCATCAGCATGGTCATCACTATGGTGGCGACGATTATCTCAGCCAGCGAAAAACCTTTTTTATTCACCACAACACCTCGCTGTCACTGTCAATATTTTCCATGTCGCCGGCGAAAGATTCGGAACTGAAAACTCCCATCGGGGTTATTATGACTTTGATCAAGGCACTACCGTAGCCGAAACCTATGTAATATTCCGGAATCGGCGTCGCAGCCGGTTTATATATATCAGGAGTGTCATAAATCTGCCCGTTCGGCCAGAAATACAATGCCTGGGGCAGGTTTGTTTTAATTTCAGTCCCGGTGTCGAAATAGATTTCTTCTGCTTCTATGCTGTCGGCCCAATTCAGGCTGTTGTAGTTAAGTGTGTCGAATGTAAGAGATTCGTATGGAATCACGAAAGTATTTTCGTCAAAAGCCAGATGGGTCTGAACTCGATAGGCCATTGGCGGCGTAACCGCCGGGTCGCTGTCGAATATCAGGCGATAGACTGCCTGCTCTTCGATTGCCTTGTAGCGCGCCAGTCTGACATTCTGAACGAAGATTTCGCCTTCAGCCTTGACCTGCATCCCGGAAAAGAAATTAGCAATACCTGGCAACACAATGCTCGACACGATCGAAATGATGGCCAGCCCGGCCAGCACTTCCATCAGCGTGTAACCTGTTTTAAACATAATCTTCATTAATAACTTTTCTCACGCAGAGCCGCAGATAAAGAACATGCCATCCCCGTCATTCTGCGCGCAGCAACGCGAAGTCGCAGAATCCATGCTTTTATATCTGTCATAATCACCTTTCAGCGTCTCAGCGTCTCCGCGTGAGGCTCTTCGCTCTTGTTCTCACGCAGAGGCGCAGAGTCCGCAGAGCAGTTTTCTGCCGTCATTGCGAGGCGGCGAAGCCAACGAAGCAATCTTTTTGGACATGGAGATTGCCGCGTCGGGCTGACGCCCTCCTCGCAATGACAGTTTTCAGTCATAATATCCTTTCAGCGTCTCCGCGTCTCAGCGTGAGGCTCTTCTCCTTCTTTATGGGGTGAACTTGTAGATCGGTGTTGCAGCAGCTTCTGCCGCAAGAGGATTTGCGCCGCCGATTAAATAAATCGAAGATCCGCAAGGTACTGCACAAATTCCTGCTTTTGCCGCCGGCAGGTTGCCGAGTTGTCTGACGACTTTTGATTCCGGGTTCCAGGCCCATGCTGTGTTCTGCGGTGATGGTCCTATCATGCCGCCAAAAATGAATATTTCGTCACCAAAAGAGCAGACGCCTGCGTATGCAGGCTGTGGAAGAGCAAGGGCATCACCTTTTATGTCAGTAAAGTAGTTGGTGTCACCGGTGCTTATATTGCTCCAGCTGTTCGTGTCGAAATCAAATACGGCAACAGTGTTAGGATTGTTTAACAACCCCGAGTTATGATATCCACCAACTCGATAAACTTTTCCCTTGTGCCAGACAAGATTGTGCGCATAGACATTGAATCCAACTGGTAAGTTTGGCAGTGACCGGGAAATGCCGAATGAATGATTTGTGGCATCAGTATATTCGTCGAGCGCATGTGGCCAGTAGATAAGGCAATTGCCTGTAGAGCTGTTACTTGCATCCAGGCCGCCAGCCATAAATATTCCATAAGGCGTCATGCAGGCTGCATTGCTCGAAACTGCGATCGAACTTCGTGTGTCGTTCATAGTTTTAGTCATGATCGGTTCGCTTGGCGCTGATACACCGGGTTCAGTAGAATAAAGCTGTAAGCCTCTAAAAGATGCTTTTTTCCCGGATCCGCCATGGCAAAGAGTGACTATGATCATATAAACTGAATAATTTGTGCTGTTGGCAAAATGATAGGTATTCCATTCGTTATTATTAGGACTATTAGTTACGGTTAAGAGAGTATCCCAGGATGCAAGCGCCGTGTGGTCGTTAGCTGGAACATTGGTTGCATATAGCGTAAATGATTTAGGACATTGGTCTCCGTATTCTCCGTTGATTCTAAGTATGTGGGCTTTATCTGGCGTTGCCAGCTCAATACGCAACCAGCCATCTGGGGCAGTATCACCACAATCCCAGCGACTGGTTGAGTTCAGAGTGGTATCAAATGCCAGACTGCCGTAGAGACTGCTGTTGTCTGAAGACCATTTTATCGTGTGAGTCACCGGGGTGCCGTAAGTAGCGGTATATCCGCTTACAGAGGTTGCATTTCCCCATGGGGTGATTCTGCGAACATTTGCCATATCCATCCATAATTCGCGTAAACCGTAATAAGAAGCTGAGTTATGCCTGCTTGTTACTTTAAAACGATAGGTTTGATATGGAGTTGAATTGGGAAAATCAAAAATCCAGTTTGTTTGGTTGTAGGTGGCTGTTCCTACCTCTATCAGATGCCAGGTACTGTCATAACCGTAAAATTCAAAACCTTTAACACCACCGTCAGGATCTGTGACACCGTTATGAATACGTAGCCGATTGATAATACAACTGCCTTCAGGATTATTTATAAAATAATCCACATATTGATTCGCTGTGTTGGTAACCCATGGGTGGTCGATATCTGTAAGGCCATCAAAAGCCATGTAACCTGGGTAAGAGCCGTAAATATCTCCAGAATCACTTACTTGGGGAGGGGCTGGATGGGTTGCGTCGGTCATAGTGTAGTTTACCTGGTATGAGTCGGGCAAACCGCTTGCACCAGGGTCGAACGAAGAAATGACATCGGCTGAGCCTGGATCGTAACGCTGTACCCAGTCGGTTACGTTGGTTACACTGGTATCCAAAGCACCATTGAAACTGTAAATTTTATCCTCATAAGCAATAACAGAATTTAATTTAACCGATTTATTTAATGTTATTGCGAGCGCATTAACAGTTGCGGGATTCATTGGCTCGAATTTGTAAATGTAGTTAACAGGATTACTTGTAGTACTCGGAGCTCCCCCCATAATGTATATCCCTCCATTGGAAAGCGCCGCGCTGTTGTTCCCATAAAGCTGAGCCGATAGTGTCGCTACCAGCTCGTATTTGCCAGTGCGCGAGGTTGATTTGTAGCTGTTGAACGGCATTACGCCGAGGGCTTTGGGTGACGCACCGCAATTGACCGTAGTTATCAGACTGCCAAAGCTTGCCGGGGGGATAGAAGACTGCGACACAGGTGTGCCATCAAAAGCAAAACTGTCGGGATTGCCGATATTGGTTACAAATATGCGTTGTTGTCCGCTTTCTTCAGCAAAAATGAGCTTTTGCCCGTCGGGGCTGACGACCAGCTGTTTGTCTGATGTATCACTAAAAGTATCATCGACGTCTATTCTGGTGATTGATTTACCAGGTTTCAATGCCCACAGATCGTCGTTGCCGGCATCTATAAGAAAAAGAATCGGATTGGCGCGATCACGAGAAAACGCCAGGGCGTTAGCACTGTCACCATTGCAGCCAGGGATGGGGTATGAACGCAGAAAAATTGGCTGAAAGTTGAATGGCCGGGTGTGGGTGGAGGCTATTCTGGTCCAACTGGTATCCATGTCGAGATTGCTGGCTTCACTTGAGCCATCAGCACTGATTGTTCCTGTAGCTTGAGCGGAGTTTATATGAGTGAACAATCCCAATTTTACATTTCCGCCATTTGTCATGTAGTCTGTTTGTATGACAGATGTGGTAAGGGCGATTTGTCCTATTGCCGAGCCAAAACTTCCATCACTGCCGGTATTTGCCCAGTATCCTTTGGGCTCATGATTATAAAACATTCTTGCGTAGTCGCGTGAATATACCAAAAATTTATTGGCGAGATAGTCTGGGGTAAAATATCCAAAATATCTTCTATTCACATCACGTTTACTCGGATTAGTGCCCCCAGTTACAGGATCGCCGGAGTTAACGATAAAATTTGAAGGATAATTAACCATGCTGGTCCACGACTCGTTACTGGTAACTGAGTCTTTCAGACGAATACCGGTTGTTGAAGAATTTGTAACATTGGGCACTGTGAAATAAGTGTTGGCAGCAACATTGCCAAAAATCCATGATGCGGGGTTTGCAGCAGTTACTGGTTGGCTTTGAACTCGATAGTCAGCTAACCAGCCTTCAAGTTGAGTTTCGTGTCCGAAATTACAGGCTCCAAAGTCGTAAAGATAAACAAGATTCGGTGTTCCTGAGGCTTCAATTGCTAAAAATTGCTCATCCGGGCTTATCGCAATATTTTGTGACCACGCAGGAGGAAATTGATTGTGAGCAGTGGTTATCCATCTGGCGAAGCGCTTGTAGCGGCCGCGGTCAGAAGTGCCCCACTTGATTTTGCCGATCCAGTCGAGCATGGCTGAACCGTCGGATTTTTTATACAGCATCAAAAAACCGCCGTTTGGCATGGCTTTCATGTCCTGTGGAACCCAGGCTGTGTCTATGTCGCTATTGCCGAAAGATCCTCCTGGAGCATTGGCGATCCAGTAACCATTGAAAGATCCAGCTGAACCAGGAATTTCGAGATTGGCGAAAAAGTTATCTGAGTAGGTGGCAACACCGCTGGCTCGTCTTACGGTTTCATCATCAGCAGAATAGGCGACGACTTTGCTGTTTCCAGAAAGCTCATTAACTGATATGTTAGATGAATCAATCATATTATAGGCGTCAACGCCACTCGTATCACTGGCATAACCGACCTTGAATCTGGTGCCCTGCGGGCTGACGCCGATGGTTCTCGGGACTCCGCGCAGGCTGACTATTCTTCTGTCTTCGTCGAATTTGAAAGTGTGCAGATCGAAGAATTCGATAGTGCTGTCGTTTGTTCCGACCAGCATGTGTTCGGGCACGCGCGTCACGATGTCGGCACAGGGCTTGCCGGTACTGTCGTAGGTTAGAATGCGGTCGCCGGGAATCGAAGTGGCGTAGAAATTCGCCGCCAGGCTGGCGATGTCGATAAAATACATTTCCGGCTTGTCTTTGTGGGTGAACAGTACATCGTTACCGGTTGGCGAGAGAACGGCCAGGTCTGCCTTGACTTTGTAGGGATATGCCCGGGTCATGGTTATTGCCGCTGGATTCGCAGCAAAATTGACTTCGTTGATCAATTTTCCGCGCAGACCGCCTTTGTTGGTGGCGTCGGCCTTGTCTGTCATCATCAGATAGCGCGAGTCATGTGAAAGTTTTATGTCTCTGAAGTTTTTATCGGCGTCAAAGGCAGCGACGCCAATTCTAGCCAGCGGCTGTGACTGGTATTGCGCGACCTTCTTGTTGTCGCCGATGATGTAGACGTATTTGCCGTCTTTCGAGGTCCAGGTTGAGTTGACAGCTTTAGCAAACGGTGCCAGCAGTTGCTCGAAGGTCCAGCCACTGGTGAAAGAGCTCGGATACATGGGAAACCTGATGACATTTTTCTTGTCTTTGATCGAGAGGTAGAGATAGCCGTCGTTTCCGGAGATCATGTCGGTGAACTTGTCGTTCTCTGTATCAGCATTGCCTTCTTCAGCAGCTGCCAGGCCGAAACGTTTGACGAAGGCCACCGGTGGCGGCCAGTTCAGGGCGCTGGCTGTGGCAACATCGATTTTGTAGACATATAAAGATTTATCGCCGTGACTGCTCACGAAAAAATACTTACCATCAGGTCGGAAAACGATGCCGCGGTCGTCTTCGGCT
>Ga0209605_1005126_pt1 | contig 10255 bp, 6 predicted proteins | sample AD_UKC035_MetaG_FD_184408 | JGI IMG/M metagenome (GOLD analysis project Ga0209605, IMG submission 184408) | Active sludge microbial communities of municipal wastewater-treating anaerobic digesters from USA - AD_UKC035_MetaG (SPAdes) (version 2) | ecosystem: Engineered > Bioreactor > Anaerobic >...
TCCCTTTCCTCCAGATCCCGGTTAAGCCGCCTGATTTCCGAGATGTCCAGGAAGGAGGCCACGCTTTTTGTGGTTTCGGGGATCATGGAAACGGTGATGAGGACATTTCTTTCCTGTCCTTTCTTGTCGACGAGGACGCACTCGTACGTACCCGGGGGGCCGTCCGGGTCATGGCGCCGCCTCCGGTGATACGCCACCATCCGCTCCATGTCCTGCGGGGCGATGAAGGATGTCCAGCTCTTGCCGACCAGCTCTTCCCCCTCGTATCCGAAGATTCTTCGGAATTCCTCGTTGACCAGGGCGAGGGTCATGTCTTCGTTGATGATGACCGTTCCAGACCCGGTGGTCTCAAAAATAGTTTGATAGAGTTTTTCGGAAAGGGCGAGGCTTTCCCGGAGCGTGACGTTCTCTGTGATGTCCTCCACCATTTCGATGGCCGCTTCGACGTGACCGGAAGGTCCGACAACGGGAGATGAAATGATCCTGTAGTTTCTGAAGCTTTCCCCCGCCGGGGTTTCGGTCACCGATTCATGAACCCGGCCGTCTCCCAGGGTGCGGTGGGTCGGGCAGTAAGAACAGATTTCGTTTCTCGGGGGGTCGTTGAAGCTTCGGTAACAGATGGGCCGCTCCGCCGTGTCGATGCGGGGGAACCATTCCCGCATTTTCCGGTTCATTGTCAGGATTTCCATGTCGGGGCTGATAAGGACCACCCCGATGCCGATGTTTTCCACCAGGCTCCGGTACCTTGCTTCCGAAAGCCGGAGGGCTTCTTCAAATTTTTTGAGACGGCCGGTGTCTTTTTTCATGGGCCCGTCCTTTTCCTCTCTGGATAAGCTCTATAGAAATTCATCTCAGATATAATATCCTTTTGTCCACAAAATTTTTATCCGTCCACCGCGGGTTGAACGACCCCCATCCCAATCCATGAAAACCTTCTCAAACAGCGTCTTCCGGGTCTCCTGTAACACCGCTGTCCGTCTCATCCGACACCTTCGGGAGCGGCCATCCTGAACCGGGCAAATCACCTGTTGCAAACCCGGACAGTTTACGTGTTACTGACACATGTATTGCTGACAACTTGCAGGAAAAAAAGTAAAGAGTATAATATGTAAAACATCAGCAGCCCGATCGCTGAAAAAGAATGAAACGGAAAGGAAATGAAATGAAAAAGGGAAAACGTGTGGGTTTCGTGGCGGCTGTCTTCCTGGCGGCGCTCTTTTTCGGGACATCGGCCGCCTGGGCCGGTGAGGGGGGGCTTGTCGGCCTGCTCACCAGCCAGCTCGGCGTGACGGAGACCCAGGCCAAGGGAGGCGCCGGGGCCCTTTTCAGCTACGCAAAGGACAAGTTGGGTGCGTCCGATTTCGCCAAGGTGGCCGAGGCGGTCCCGGGAATGGGGGATTTCCTCGGCGCGGCCCCGAAAAGCGAAGGGGTGTCGGGCGCTCTCGGCGGTGCCTCGTCCCTTCTCGGCAAGGCAAAGGGATCCGGGGCCGGCATCATGTCCCTGGCCGGACAGTTCGCCCAGCTCGGCCTCGGGGGAGATATGATCGGTAAATTTGTTCCCATCGTCGTGTCCTACGTCAAGTCTTCCGGCGGCGACGCCGTCGCCGGCCTGCTTGCCGGGGCCTTGAAGTAATGATCACAGGAGCGGGCGGGAAATGAGCCTTGTCCCATGACCCAGGAGATTGCCCTCGTTTTAGCGGTTCTGGGAGCCACTGTTCTCGCTTTCGTGACGAACCGCCTTCGGGTGGACGTCGTTGCCATCCTCATCATGGTTATTCTCCCGTGGCTCGGCCTGATCGAGCCGCGGGAGGCCTTTTCCGGGCTGGCCAGCAATGCCGTGCTGGCCGTCATCGCCATTATGATCCTGGGCCACGGGGTGGACCGTTCCGGGGCCCTGAACCGGTTGATCCACCCCATTCTCCGGGCCGGAGGCCGTGAGGAAAAACGTCTCATCCTTGTCATTTCACTCACGGCGGGCGTCTTCTCGGCCTTCATCCAGAACGTGGGCGCGGCGGCCATCTTTCTTCCCCTGGTGATCCGGATCGCCCGCAACACGGCCATCCCGTCGTCACGGCTTCTGATCCCCATGGGTTTTTCCGTCATCCTGGGGGGCAATATCACCATGGTCGGCTCCAGCGCCCTTCTTGTCCTCAACGACCTTCTCGATCACGGCGGGCAGCCGGTGTTCGGCCTTTTCGCCGCCGCGCCCGTGGGAGTCGCCCTGCTTCTTGCCGGGACCCTGTATTTCTTCCAGTCCGGCCCGGTCCTTCTGCCCGCCAAGCCGAAGCCGGAAACCCCTGTCATGCGGTTTCAGCGCCACCTCGTGGAAACCTGGAAACTCCCGACGACCATTTATCAGTGCGTCATCCCGGCGAAAAGCCCGCTGGTGGGCAAGACGCGGCAGGATGCGGAGATCTGGACACGGTACCGCCTCAACCTCCTGGCCATCGCCGAAAGCGACGATATCCTCTACGCCCCATGGCGGCACACGCCCTTCGTGGCGGGGCAGAGGCTGGCCCTCCTCGGTGAGCGGGGAGACCTTCTCCGGTTCGTCAAGGAGAACGCTCTCCTTTTCCGGGAAGAGATGAGGCCTTTCGAGGACCTGCAGGCCGGGGGGCCTTCGGGTTTCGCCGAACTGGTCGTTCCGGTCAGGTCGCCGATGATCGGAAAAACCCTGAAGGAAATCGGTATTCGCAAGAATTTCGGCGTCGAGCCGATCATGCTTCTTTCCGGGGACCGGGAGGAGCGGGGCGATTTCTTTTCCGATGCCGTCCTGCAGGCCGGGTCCACGCTGATCGTGCACGGGCTCTGGGAGCGGATGCACGCGGCGGCGGACAATATCCGTTTCGTCCTTGCGACCCCCATCGAACAGGCGCCGCCCAGAGAAACCATCAAACCAGCTGCCGCCGTCTTCTGCTTTGCCGCCGCCGTCTCGCTCACCCTGGCGGGTGTTCCCATCTCCCTCGGCTTTTTCACGGGAGCCGCCGCCATGGTCCTCATCGGGGTCGTTCAGATGGATGAGGCCTACCGGGCCATCGACTGGCGCACCGTCTTTCTTCTCGCCGGCCTGATCCCCCTGGGGCTCGCCATCAAGAAGACGGGAGCCGCCGAGTATCTGGCCGTTCACATCCTGAGCGCCCTCCAGGGATGCCCCCTGCTTTTCGTCCTCCTTACCCTCGCCTCCCTGACGACCCTGTTTTCTCTCTTCATGTCCAACATCGCCGCTACCGTCGTCATGGTCCCCATCGCCATGCGCATGGGAGAGCTCCTGGACGTGAGCCCCAGGGCGCTGGCCCTTCTCGTGGCCCTGTGCGCCTCCAATTCCTTCTTTCTCCCCACGCACCAGGTGAACGCCCTGATTCTTTCTCCCGGCGGATACAAGAACACCGATTTCTGTCGTATCGGGGGGCCCCTGACCCTCGTTTACCTTCTCGTGTCCGTCCTCGTCATCCGGGCTTTTTATCTTTCCTGAGCCCTCCGCGGCGTATCGTCCCTCCCCCCTTTGAAGGACCGGCGGGCCGCACGGTTTTCCGTTGAACAATTCAGGGGTTGTGATAAGAGGGAGATTCAGGAAGGGGGGCACCGCCACCGGCCGTTTGCGGCGCCCTTCGTTTTTTAACGCGTGAGTACGCCATGAAAGAACCTTTTTTGCCCGTAACCAGGCAGGACCTTCGGTATCGAGGGTGGGACGGGCTGGACATTCTTCTCGTCACGGGGGACGCCTATGTGGATCACCCGGCCTTCGGGGCCGCCGTCATCGGGCGGGTCCTGGAAAACGCCGGGTTCCGGGTGGGCGTCATCGCCCAGCCGGACTGGAGGACGCCGGCGGATTTCACGAGGCTCGGCCGTCCCCGCCTTTTCGTCGGGATTACCGCGGGGAACGTGGACTCCCTCGTGGCGAACCGCACGGCGAACAAGCGGCCCCGGGTAAAAGACGATTTCAGCCCGGGCGGGAGGCCGGGCCTGCGCCCGGACCGGGCGACCATCGTGTACGGGAACCGTGTCCGGGAGGCCTTTCCGGGGATCCCCGTGGTCCTTGGCGGGGTCGAGGCCAGCCTCCGCCGCATCGCCCACTACGATTACTGGGAAAATGCCGTCCGCCGGTCCCTGCTTCTCGACGCCCGGGGAGACATCCTGGTGTTCGGGATGGGGGAGAGGCAGGTCGTCGAGATCGCCCGGCGGCTGTCCGGCGGGGAAGGCGTGACGGCTCTCGACGGCATTCGGGGCACCGCCGTCGTCCGGAAAGACCTGGGGAGCCTGGGGCCCGTGGTCCGCCTTCCCTCCTGCGAAGAAGTCCAGAGGGACCCGGCGGCTTTCAACGAGGCCGTCCGCCTTCACCGCAACGAACAGGACCCTGTCCGGGGCAAAACGGTCGCCCAGGGACACGGGGACCGCTTCGTCGTCCAATTCCCGCCTCCCCCGCCCCTGGACGGGATCGAACTCGACAGAATCTACGAGCTTCCCTACCGCCGGGAATGGCATCCCTCCTACAACAGGGACGGCGGCGTCAAGGCCTTGGAGACGGTTCGGTTTTCCGTCGTTTCCCATCGGGGGTGCTGCGGGGACTGCCATTTTTGCGGTCTCTCCCTCCACCAGGGAAGGATCGTCGCCAGCCGGAGCCCGGCCTCCCTCATCGGCGAGGTGCGGTCCCTGGCCGGGCGGGAAGATTTCCGGGGGACCATTACCGACGTGGGCGGTCCCACGGCGAACCTCTACGGGGCGGCCTGTTCCCGATGGAAAGGGAAGGGCCCGTGCCCCGACAGGGGCTGTCTCTTCCCGGAAAAATGCGAACATCTCCGCCCGGGATACGGCGAATCCCTTCGCCTGCTGAAGGCCCTGAGAGAAATCCCCGGCGTTCGCCACGTATTTCTTGCCAGCGGCTTCCGTTACGATCTTCTCGTTCCCGGGGAGGCGCACGATTATTTCGAGACGGTTCTGCGGCATCACACGAGCGGCCGGATGAAGGTCGCCCCGGAGCACGTATCCCCGCGTGTTCTTGACACGATGGGAAAACCGGGCCCGGAGGTTTATGAAACGTTCCTCCATGTTTTTGAGAAGCTGAACGAAAGGCTGCCCGACAGGCGTTATCTCGTGAACTACTTTTTGAGCGCCCACCCGGGCGCGGGCCTGCGGGAGGCCCTGGATCTCGGGTTGTATTGCCTGAACCGGCGCCTTCACCCAGAACAGGTCCAGGACTTCATCCCCCTGCCCATGACGGTATCGGCGGCCATGTATCACACCGGTTTTCACCCCCTCACCGGCGAGGCGGTCCATGTCCCCCGGTCATTCAGGGAAAGGAAAATGCAGCGGGCACTCGTTCAGTACGAAAACCACGCCGGTCATCCCCTGATCCGGGAAGCGTTGAAAAAACTCCGTGTTCCTGACCTGGAAAGACTGTATTCCAAAGGATCCCGGAGAGATGCCGGGAAAAAGAGTCAACAGGAGAGGGATAACGAACGCCGCCGCCCTTCTCCTCACGGGTCGCCGCGATAGACCTCGCACAGGTTCCGTCCGGCTTTCTTGGCCCGATACATGGCGATATCGGCATATTGCACGAGGACGTCGGGATCCTCGCTGTGGAGGGGATAAAGAGCGACTCCCAGGCTTGTGGTTATGGAGAGGGAACGGGCGCCGCAGGTCAGCGGGTTTCGGACGGCGGCCACGATCTTTTCTCCCACCGTCCGGGCACCCGCCTCCGTCTTGATGTCCGGCGCGACGATCATGAACTCGTCTCCCCCCATTCGGGCGATCGTATCCCCCCGGCGAAGGCTCTCTTTCAGCCTTTCCGCTACCGCCTGGAGCAGAAGATCGCCCACGGGGTGCCCGAGGGTGTCGTTGACCTCCTTGAACTTGTCCAGGTCCAGCATGATGACCGCCACCATGGTGCCGGACCGGCGCGCCCCGGCGATGGCCATGGACAGCCGGTCATGGAAGAGGAACCGGTTGGGCAGGCCCGTGAGAACATCGTGGTAGGCCAGGTTTCGAATGGTTTCCTCGGAACGGATCCGCTCCGTGATGTCTCTCAGGATTCCCCGGAACCCCGTGATTTTCCCAGAGAGGTCCCGGATGAGGGAGATGGAGATCTCCACGGAACGCTTCTCCCCGTCTTTTCGATAGACCGCCCACTCGATCCCGTGGCAGGGTTCACCCGTTTCGAAGACCTTGTAACAGGCCAGCCAGATCTTCTGCCCGTTTTCGCGGTCCGTGAACCTCCTGAAGCTTCTTTCCAGGATTTCTTCCCTGGGAAAGGCGAGGATCCGAAGCAGGGAGTCGTTTACGAAAGTGATCCGGCCGGCGGCGTCCGCCTCGTAGTATCCGTCCTCGATGGTTTCGATGATGGTGCGGTATCTCTCCTCGTTTTCCCGGAGCGCCGCCTCGGCCCTCTTTCGATCCGAGATGTCCCGGTAGATGGCGTAGATGCCGATCTGGTTCTCGTCGATCCGGATGGGCGTCGCCAGGATGGACACTTCTATAAGGTCGCCATCCTTGTTTTTCCGCACCGTCTCGATGGAAACGGGGGCACCGTAGGAGACCTGCCGGGTGAGCTGGGTCGCTTCGCCGGTGCGGTCCGGGGGAATGATGAGATCGTCCACCGATTTCCCGTAACTCTCCTGGGGGGTGTACCCGAACAGCCGGGTAAAGTGCCGGTTCACCTTCAGGAGTATTCCCCGGGGGTCGGCCAAGATGACGGCCTCGGGGGCGGTTTCGAAAAGCTCTTCCATCCGGGCCTTTTCGATTTTCAGCAGCGTCTCGACCCGTTTCTGGTCCGTGATGTCACGGATCGTCTCGATGGCCCCGGCGATGGTTCCCTTACCGTCATAAATGGGGGAGGCCTTGAGCCACAGGAAGCGTTTTTCTCCCTCCGGGGAGACGAATTCCATCTCGGCGAGCATGAGCGAGCCTTTATTTTCGAAGCGGGTGTATGTGTTGTTTTCGATCTCTTCCGGCGACAGGGCGAAATCGATGAGAATGGGCCGTTTTTTCCCATGGAAAGGCACCGCGTAGGCCTGGTCCTTTTTCCCGATGATATCCGGCGCCATGATGCCCGTCATTTCCTCGATGGCCCGGTTCCAGGCGACCACTCTTTTTTCCCTGTCGATGACGAAGGTGGCATCGGGAAGAAAATCGATGATTTCTCGAAATCTCTGTTCCGACTCGCGGAGAGATTCCTCGGCCCCGATCTTTTCCGTGATGTCCATGGAGTTTCCTAAAATGGCCGGCTTCCCCTCGAAGTGGATCGGCGTCAGGGTTTCCATGATCCACCGGATTTTCCCGTCCTTTCGCCGGATGCGAAATTCATAGGGGGCCGTCCTGTCTCCCTTGAGCATGCCGAGGGCGTTCTTTCCCGCCTCCCGGCGGTCCTCCGGAAGGACGATGCTCATGGATTCTCTCCCCGTCATTTCCTCCGGCTCGTATCCGGCATAGGAGGCCGCTTTCGGATTGATGTACCGGAAGCGGCCGTTCTGGACGACATACACGCCGGCGAAGGAACTTTCGGCAAGGATGCGGTAAAGATGGGAGGACTGCTCCTGCCGGCAGAGAAGGTCGCGGAAACGGTCGATGGCCGGGCCGGTCTGTTCCAGGGAGAGGGAAGAGGACGGTGAAAGGAAAAGCGGGTTTTGAACCAGCCGCTCCTCCCGGACGAACCCTTCATGGCACAGGAGAGCCTGGTAGAGGAAGGAAGCGGGGAAGGCTTCTTCATCGAAGAGGCATCCGATGACGAGGGATTTCTCCCGGGTCATCCGATCCAGTTCCCCCTCGAAGCGGGCCAGGAGTTCCGGTTCGGTCTGAGGCGTGTAAAGGGCCCGCCCCTCGAGAAAAACCCATGACGGGCCCCGCGCGGAAGACATGGCGCTGTCGATGGCCTCCAGGATGCTTTCTCGGGCGGAAACCTCGTCACGGCTTTTTTTAACGTCCGGACTGAGATAACGGAGCCCGTTGCCGGTGATGCGCTCCCATTCGTCCTTTTTTGCGCCGGCGAGGGAAGAGCGAAGCAGCCTTTCCGTTTCCGGGGTCAGGCAGAGAAGACAGGATTTGCCGGATGTCAGGCCGTGATGGACAAACGGCAGAAATCGCTCCGCGGCCTCGGCGCCCCGGGAGCCGGCAAGATAAAAGTGCACGGGGCGGGAGAGCGTTTCTGTCCAGTTTTCGGGAATCATCGGCGGGCCGTCACAGGATTGCCGTGGGCGGTAAAGACGGGATTCCTTCGCCGTCTTTCCGGGACCGTGACGATGGCTTTTCTTCTCTATGGCCGCTCTTCATGGCCCTCTTCCCCCTCGAATCTCCGTTACTGTATTCAAGGAAAGAATGTCAAGGACAAAAAATGATCTTGACAGGAAGGACAGTGAATGCTACGGAACGCGAAAACGTGTCACGGAAGAACCCATGGCGGATATCGTTCGATTCGGCGTCTCCCTCGAGAAAAAACTTCTCGATCAGTTCGACGCCCTGATTCGGGAAAAGAATTACACCAACCGCTCCGAGGCGCTCAGGGACCTCATTCGGCAGGAACTGGTCCTGAAAGCCTGGGGCGAGGATCGGAACGTGGCCGGGGCGATCACCTACGTTTACGACCATCACCAGCGTGAACTGCTGAACCGGATCCTGGACATTCAGCACGATTTTCAAAACCTCATCATTTCCAGCCAGCATGTTCACCTGGACCATGACAACTGCCTGGAAATCGTGGCGGTTCGGGGAAAGGCCAGCGAGATAAATCATCTGGCCGACATGCTCCGGGCGGTGAAGGGAGTCCGGCACGGGACGCTGAGCATGTCCGGCTCGGAAGAGGACCGAACATAGCTCGGGGACGGCTCCGCGGGGTATCGGAATGGAAGCCCCCCGCGAGTTAAAAAAACATTTTTTTTGGCCCTGGTGGTGTTACGATTATTATATTAGTGGCATTAAAGGCGTTCATCCCGGGCGGGAAGAACGCTCATTTTTACCGAAGGAGGAAAGGATGTCGGGAAAATTTTTCAAAACAGCTCTTTTGTCCGTCTCTCTGGCCCTGTTTGCGTGGGGAAGCGCACTGGCCCATTTCGGCATGATCATTCCGTCGAAGCAGATGATCGTTTCGGGAGATGCCGGTGCCGTTCACCTGGATGTCATGTTCGCCCATCCCGTGGAGAAGACGGGCCTCGACATGGAGAAGCCTGTGGCATTCGGTGTTTTCCATGACGGGAAAAAAGTAGATCTTCTCGGCTCGCTGAAACCCGTGACGATGATGGGAAAGAAAGCCTGGGAAGCCGAATATCCGGTCAAACGCCCGGGGGTCCATGTTTTTTACATGGAACCGAAACCCTATTTCGAGCCGGCGGAGGATGTTTACATCGTTCACTACACCAAGGTCGTGGTGGCGGCCTACGGTCTCGAGGCGGGCTGGGACGGGGAACTGGGTCTCAAGACGGAAATCGTGCCCCTGTCGAGACCTTTCGGTCTTTACGGGGGGAACGTCTTTCAGGGAATCGTCAAGGTCGGGGGAAAGGCCGTTCCCTACGCCGAGGTGGAGGTGGAATGCTACGATCCCGGGAGAGCGGAAGGCATGAAGGTGCACAATGAATACATGGTGACCCAGGTCGTCAAGGCCGACGGGAACGGCGTCTTCACCTACGGGGTGCCCCGGGCCGGGTGGTGGGGGTTTGCCGCCCTGAACACCGATGACCGTCAGATCCAGGGAAAGGATGTAGAAATCGGCGCGGTCCTCTGGGTCCATTTTCTCGAGATGCCCTGACGGAAGGGTTTCGTGAAAGGCCTGTTTTGCGGCGTTTCTTCCCGGATGAAGGGGGATGGACCCGTGAAAAAACAAAACGCTTGTTTTCTGACGCCTTTTGCAGGGCCTTGAAAGGCCGTTGACATGCACATTTCCGAGGGTGTCCTTGCCATGCCCCTGCTGGTGGCGGGTGTCGCGGCGGCCGCGGCGGGTGTCGCCGCGGGGGTGAAAAAAATGAACAGCGAGTCCGTTCCCAAGGTGGCCGTTCTCTCGTCGGCCTTTTTCGTGGCGTCCCTTGTCCACGTTCCCGTAGGACCGGCGAGCGTTCATCTTGTCCTGAACGGCCTCGTGGGGCTCCTCCTGGGCTGGTCCGCCTTTCCCGCGATTTTCGTGGCCCTCTCCCTCCAGGCCCTTCTGTTTCAATACGGGGGGTGGACGACCATCGGGATCAACACGGTGAACATGGCCCTGCCCGCGATACTTTCCTGTTATCTCTTTCACGGCGCCGTCCGGCGGGAAGGGCCGAAACGGTCCGCCGTGGCGGGA
>Ga0209605_1005130_pt1 | contig 10250 bp, 10 predicted proteins | sample AD_UKC035_MetaG_FD_184408 | JGI IMG/M metagenome (GOLD analysis project Ga0209605, IMG submission 184408) | Active sludge microbial communities of municipal wastewater-treating anaerobic digesters from USA - AD_UKC035_MetaG (SPAdes) (version 2) | ecosystem: Engineered > Bioreactor > Anaerobic >...
CCACCATCTGCCCATCGCAGGTGGCCTTGAGGCGCACCACAGCCGGGAAGGTCAGCACGCCGATCAAGTCTAGCAGGGGCCAGGCATCGAGCGGAAAACAAATCTGTTCCACGCGGCGCAAGGCGCCCAGGTCGCGGATACCGGCTGGCTCAATCACATAGGGGCTGTGGGGGGCTTGTTCGGCAGTCATGGCAAAGATACAGGCAGGGTGCACCAGACGTGTACGCCTGGTGCACCCCACAACTTACTTTCAGAATGAAAAATTACTTGTCGCCCTTCAAGAAATTCTGCAGCATGCCTGTGAATTCCATCGGGAAGATGTATTTGGTGGATGGGCTGGCACCAATATCTTTGAGCGTCTCGAAGTACTGCAGGGTCATGGTCTTCTGATCGACGGTCTTGGCAATCGAGAAGATGCGATCCAGAGCAGCCGCAAAACCTTCGGCGCGCAAGAGCTGGGCCGAGCGCTCACCCTCAGCCTTGAGGATGGCCGACTGCTTCTCGCCTTCGGCGCGCAAGATGTTCGACTGCTTATCGCCCTCGGCCACGTTGATGGCTGCTTCACGCGTACCGGTCGATTCGGTCACCACGGCGCGGCGGACACGCTCAGCCGACATCTGGCGGTTCATGGCTTCTTGAACTTCACGCGGCGGGATGATCTCGCGGATTTCAACGTTGGTCACCTTAACACCCCAGCGCTCGGTCACCTCGTCCAGGCGGGTGCGCAGCATGTTGTTGATATGCTCGCGCTCTGAAAGCACGTCGTCCAGCGGGATACCGCCGATGACGGCACGCAGGGTGGTGGTAGCCATACCCTGGGCTGCCGCCTCAAAGTTACCCACCTGCAGCACGCTTTCGGTAGGATCGAGCACCTTGTAGTACCACAAGAAGTCGATCGAGATGGGGGCGTTATCTTTGGTGATGGAGGTCTGGTGCGGGATTTCGCGCACCTGCTCGCGCAAGTCCACCGTCACCCCGCGGTCGATCACGGGGATCAACAGCACCAGGCCAGGGCCTTTGGTGCCAACGCAGCGCCCCAGGCGGAAGACCACCAGGCGCTGGTATTCGGGGACGACGCGAATGGCGCTGGCCAAGAAAGCAATGCCAATCACCAACACCGCGCCCACCAGGCACAGTGCGCCGCTTCCAAGCAAAGGTTCAATGTTCATATACTTTTCTCCTTATTCCTTTTCTGAAATTTCTTCCACGTCGAGGATAAACCCTTCCCGGCGCAAAATGCGCACCTTACGACCCGCCGGGATGCGTTTCTCACTGCGTGCGCTCCACAATTCACGTTCTACCTGCACCGAACCTTCTGTATAGATGACCGTCTTGGCCTCGCCAACCGCCCCGAGCAACGTTTCCAGCGAGTGAGCCGGACGCGCCCGGTCTGATTCCATCACTTTGACCGTGGCAATCCAGATGAAACCTCCCGCCATCACCGAAACCACCAGCGCCAAGAAGGGGTTGACACCCGGCAGCCACCACTGAGACCCGCGGAACAGGTAGGCCGAACCGAGCACAAAAGCCGCCACCGCCACCACCAGGTAGATCAACTGGCGCGACTTACGCACGGCCAGTAAGAAGGGGATGACACCCAGCAGCAGCAGAACCAATGCCCACACGTTGAACGGAAGTTGATAGATATGCCAGCCAGCGACCAACAAGGCCACAAACGCGGTCAGCTCCAGCATACCCGTGCCCGGCGAGAAGATGGCCATGATGGCCAACAAGAAGCCCCCTACCAAAAACAAATAGGCAATATTTGGGCTAAGCGCCCATTCGATTGACATTGCAGCCTCCTGGGTAGCAAGTTGATTATACATCAGTTTTCTATACAACTGCGCCTGGCATGCCCCTGGCAAGCCAACATTGCGCTACTTTTAGTATACCCGCAATCAAAAGGCAAACACCTCAGATAATCTGATATCTGAAGCCCAGGGCTTTCTTAAGATTGAAAGTCTTGGGCTTCGCCTTCTGGCCCCGCCAGCCTGGTAGGGGAGAAAGACAAATTTGGGGTATTGCAGGGCGGCGTTGCACCCTGCAATACCCCAACCCCCGTCTTAAGCAATCCCCTTGACAAAGTGAAACAGGCGGGATTATAATGCAACCGGTTGCAGAGAACAGGTTGATCATGGGTCAAAAAAGCGTTCACACCATTGCAGATATCGCCCGGCTGGCTGGGGTTTCCAAGTCTACGGTTTCACGCGCCCTGAGCGACAGCTCCCTGATCTGCAACGAGACCAAAGACCGGGTGCGCGCCATTGCCAAGGAACACAATTTCCAGATCAATGTCCCTGCCCAACGCCTGAGCATGAAGCACAGCAACACGATTGCCTTTGTGACACATGCTTACCACAAGCAGTTCTCGGTGGCCGACCTGTTCACCCTCGAAATCTTGGGCGGCATCTCGGCTGGGCTGGCGGAAAATGGGTACGACCTGCTGATGGTGTACGTGGATCCGTGCGACGACAGTTGGGCTGAAAAGCACTTCAACACGGGCAAAGCAGATGGCTTCATCCTGATGACTTCGACCCGCAAGCACCTGCACATCAAAGCCCTGGTGGAAAAGGGCGCCCCATTCATCGCCTGGGGTGTGCCAGACCTGAAATATAACTACTGCACGGTCACCGGGGATGATCTAAACGGCGGGAAGCTGGCTACCGAGCACCTGGTGGGCCTTGGACGGCGGCGGATTGCCTTCTTGGGCGGGCCGCCGGTGGAAGTGGAAGTAAAACGGCGCTACGAAGGCTATGTGGAAGCCCTGCAAGCGGCAGGCATGAACCCAGACCCGGCCCTGACCGCCTACGGCGACTTCTCGAACTCTTCGGGGGCAGAGGCGATGCGCAAGCTGCTGGAACAGGCCCCCGACCTGGACGCGGTCTTCGTCAACAGCGACCTGATGGCAGTTGAAGCCATGCGCGTGCTGCAAGCAGTGGGCAAGCGCATCCCTGAGGATGTAGCGGTGGTGGGGTACGACAACCTGTCAATCACCGAGCAGTGCAACCCACAGCTCACCTCCATCAGCCAGAACGTCCACCTGGCTGGCAAGCTGCTGGCGGTGAACCTGCTGCAATATTTGCAGACGCGCGTGGTCTCACACGTAGTGATGCCGGTGGAGCTGGTCGTCAGGCAATCGGCCTGAGATATTTTTTTAGCCCGGTTTGCAACCGGTTGCGGGATCGATTTGCAAGCAGCACGCAAATCTTTTTTTAGCCAGTCAGTGCAACCGGTTGCGAACCACAAACACACAGAAGAAAGGGAAATGATATGGTCAACGCTACTTTTTCCCCCGCACGTTTTACCGCCATCGAACAATTCCAACACGAGAATTGGCTGGCGCAAGTTAAATCATTATTCTCTCGGCTGACTGCCAACAACAACCGGCTGGACAGTTTTTCTGCCCGCCTGCCCGGCTTGCTGCCAGAACGCCATTACCTGGGCGTGCAAGAGATCTGCCTGGCACAGGTGACCGGCAGCGTGGGCCGCAGCACTGACTTCGACCGCAGCTTTCGGCCGCTCAAGGCGCACCTGCGCGACCGTTGGGTCAACCTCTATCTGCTGCTCCAATCGGGGGCGTGGCCTCCGGTGCGGGTGTACAAGGTAGGCGAGCAGTACTTCGTCTCTGACGGGCACCACCGCGTTTCGGTGGCCCATTCCATCGGCATGCGCGCCATCCAGGCGGAGGTGTGGGAATACACGAGCAAGGCGGTTTAGCGGCTGGCGGCACAAGGCTTGCACGCTGTTTGGATGTGGGTGCTGGGCGAGGATGTAGGCCGCCAGGCACCCACATTCTTTTCATTATCAAGCAGAGTGTTTACAGTATAATATTCTTGTTAGCAGAGATGTTTTGGGTGAGCATTGATGCGAGAAGAGAAAACCGCACAGAGGCTGCGGCTGAAGTACAGCCGAGAGAGCGCAGAGAATACCTTGAGGAGGAACCTATGACTTCATTAGCCACCGCAATTACAGCGGTCACGGTTTACCCTGACCGGGCCCGGGTGACCCGGAGCGGGTCGTTGGCGCTGGAAGCCGGGCTGCACAGCCTGGAGGTGAGCGAACTGCCCACCCAGCTCAACCCCGATTCGCTGCGCACCTCAGCCCGCGGCACGGCACGCGCCCGCCTGCTGGGGGTGCAGGTGCAGCGGGCCTACTACAGCGAGGCGCCCTCTGAGCAGGTGCACAAGCTGGAAGAAGAGATCGAGGCGGTGCAAGATGAGCTGCACCAGTTGGATATCCAGGCCGAGCTGGTCAGGCAGAGCCGCGCCACGCTGGACAAGCTGGCTTCACATACCGAGACGTATGCCACGGCGATAGCCGCCGGAGAGACCACGGTGGCGCAGCAGATGGCCCTTTTCGATGGGCTGCGCGCCCAGGCCGAGAAGCTGAACAACGAGCTGCAAACCCTGGCGGCTGCCCGCCGGACCAGCGAACGCCGCCTGCAAAAGCTGACCAAAGAACTGGAACAATTGCGCGGCAGCCGCCCGCGTGAGCGCTACACCGCCAGCGTGGAAGTGGAAGTGCTGCAAGCCGGCGACCTGCGCGTGGAGCTGACCTACGTGGTCAGCGGCGCGGAGTGGCGACCGCTCTACGACCTGCGGCTGATGGAGGGCGGAGAAGACGAGGCGAGCCTGGAAGTGGGCTACCTGGGACAGGTGACACAGCACACCGGCGAAAGTTGGGAGGGGGTCAGCCTGACGCTCTCCACCGCCCGCCCGGCCCTGAGCGGCAGCCTGCTCGAGCTGAAGCCGTGGTACATCATGCCCGCTCCCCCGCCGCGCCCGGTGATGAGGGCCAAGACGACGGGCGGCATGGTGCGCTCGATGGCTGCACCCCAGCCGGCACCCATGGCCGCCATGGATATGGTTTCGATGGAAGAAAAAGTGGTCGAGGCGGAGGCAGAAGAAGTGCAGGCGGTGGTAGAAAGCAGCGGAGCGGCGGTGACCTATGGCATCCCCGGCGCGGTGACGGTGCCGCCAGACGGCGCCCCGCACAAGGTGACGGTGGCGCGCTTTGCACTGCCGCCGCGATTGGATTACATCTGCGCGCCCAAGCTGGCTGAGGCGGCCTACCGCCGGGCAAAATTGACCAACACCAGCCCCTACACCCTGCTGCCGGGGAGCGCCAACCTGTTCATTGGCGATGAGTTCATCGGCAGCACGCCGCTGAAGCTGACCGCCCCACAGGCCGAGATCGAGCTGTTCTTGGGGGTGGATGACCGCATCAAGGTGGAACGTGAGTTGAAACGGCGCGAGGTGGGCAAGCAGTTCATCGGCGGCAAGCGCCACCAATCCTTCGGCTACGAAATGCGCCTGGAAAACCTGCTCGGCACTGCCATCCGCCTGACCGTCCAGGACCAGATCCCTGTGCCGCGCCACGAAGAGATCAAGGTGAAGCTGGAGCTGATCGAGCCCAAGCCCACGCAGCAAAGCGAGCTGAATTTGTTAAAATGGGAGCTGGCGATGGAGCCCAAAGCCAAGCGCGTCTTGCGCTTCGACTTCAGCGTCGATTCTCCTCAAGAGATGGAAGTGGTGGGGCTGCCTTAAGAGAAACCCCAAGAACGAAGATGACGCGGGGCCTTTGGCCCCACATCATCTTCGTTCTTGGGAGATATTGTCAATATAGGCTTTGATTTGGGGCATGCCGGTCAGCTTATCGTAGAAGAAGTTATTGACCAGGTTGATGACCTGGGAGCGGGCGGCCTCGGCGGCGGAATCGAGGGCCTGGCCCAAGACATGCTCGCTCAGCTCGCTGCGCAGGCGCAGGAGCAGGCGCACGATCTCGGCTTCTTCATCACCTTCGAGGGTTTGCACCACGCAGACGATCAATTGGTCGGCCTGGGCCAGGAGCTGCCCGGTGGTCATCTGCGTGCCAGGCTGGGATACGTCGTCGATGGTGCGGATGAGAGACCAGACCTGGTAGAGCATGGTGGTGGGCTCGTCGAACAGCTCGCGCAAGAAGGCGGCTTCTTCGTAGCGGCCGGTGAGGCGGAAGATGTTGTAGAGGCGCTTGGCTACCTTGCCGTAGTTGACATCTTTGGTGAGGTATTTGTTGACTTCGCCCTCCAACTGCTCGACGTACTCGTCCAGGGCGTCGGCCGAAACATGCTGGGCCAGCTTGGAAAAGATGGGGATGGATTCGGCCTCCAGGTAGACTTCTTGGAAATAGGGGTCCAGGTAGCCATCCAGGGGGGCGATGCTGCCGTCTGGGGCTTCCCAGGTGACATCGAGCATATTGGAGGCGTTCGAGAGCTGGCCGCGCAGGGGGTCTGCCACCACCCAATCCAGCTTACACCAGCCGGGGTCGCTGGCCACGGCGTCCCAGGCCAGGCGGGAGGGGTGGTCTTCCAGGTCCGTCACCTCCACGTAACCGGCCTGCACTTCGGCAGGTTTCCAGGCGATGGGCGAACCCTGGCGTTTGAGGGCGCCGCCGCGTTTTAGGTCAGCAGGATAATTGCCAAACTTGATCTCGATCAGGCGATAGGTTAGGCCATGCAGCGTATCGAGGGCCTTTTGACGCATGATGCGCGCCAGCACCTGGCAGGCTTCGGGACGGGTGGAGGCTTTGATGTTGACGCGTTCGAAGTAGTCGCTGTCGCCGGGGTAGGTTTGGATCTTGGATTGGGCCGAGGAGCCCGAGAGGGCCAGGGCGGTCTCGACCAGGCCGGGCTGGTCGGCAAAGCCGACCAGGTGGCCGATGGCACGGAAGCGGGCCAATTCCTGGTCGCTGAAATCGAGCATGGCCACGCGGTGGCCGAAAACACCGCTGCGGGCATCGACGGTGATGGGCCCAGCGGCCAAATCGCCAGCCTGGCCCTTTGCGCCGGCATCGGCGGCCATGGCTGCCATCCACTGCAGGGCATCGGCCTCGTCCAGCTCGACCCCCAGGCGGCGGGCAGAGGCGATCAAACGGGTCAATTCTTCATCGGGATTCCGGTCAGCCATCCACAGACTCCTTTTTTTGGGTTGGCATGCCAGCTTGTACCAAGAGCTTGGCAAAGATCTCGGCCTGGTCAAGGGCATCGCGCAAGGCATGGTGGCTCAAGGTGCGGTCGTCCAGGTAATATGGGGCCAGGTAGCGCATGGAGGTCTTACGCCAGGGGGTGTGGGCCAGGCCCATGTAATAGGCTTTGATATCCAGGGCCGAATGCCCAAAGGGGTTGCGGCCCAGGTAGTGCAGGAAGTAGTAATTGACGAACATCCAATCGAAGGGGGCGTTGAAGGCCACAAAAATGGGGGCTTGCCCGGTGGGAGTCTGCTCAGCCAGCCAGGCTTCAAAACGCTGCAGGGCTTCGGCGGGTTCGAGGCCATTTTCCTTCAAGCGCGGCAGCGAAAGGCGGTGGATGAGGAGGGCTTCTTCAGAGGCGTTGTCGGTGGTGGGCTTTAGCTCAACATAAAAGGTCTGGTAGGGTTCAAAGATGGTGCAGGCACCGAGCGAAAGGATCGAGTATTCGCCCGGGTAGGGCCCGGCGGTCTCGATGTCGACGCAGATGTAGGTTTCGTCAATGGGATTGGGCATGGGGGGAATTATAGCAGATTATGGGGGCGGGGTTTTACGGTGCAAAAAAAAGGAACGAATGAAACGACGAGGGACGACTACGGCAGGGCGGCCCTGCCAGGGATGGGGATGAAGCGATGTGCCCTTACGGGGATGGGGGACATACTACGAGTGTAGCATAGAATTTGGGCGGCACAAGAGGAAATGGGGGGATTGGTTAATGCTACCTAAACTCTTCATCGCCTTTCTCGTTTACTGGTCTTACTGGCTTATGCATGTTTGAAAAATGGCGACTTTGATTCCAGAGTTTAAGCAAATTTAGCACCATAATAAATCCAACCCAAACAGATGCATAAAGAACGACTCCGCTTCTCTCAGCCCAATACAACCACAACAATACCAATAATCCAGGTAAAATCAAAAATGTTGTAATAATCAAGTCGAGCAGCCACTCCCTGAAGGCTGGTCTGCCTGGCAAGCGAGGCCTGTAGGGGTCGCCCCCATATCGACGGCGCTGTCGAGTACGGAATTCCAACCAATCGAGCGAAAGCTGGCGTTTGTTTTTGCCCATTTTCTAGCTATCCACCAGTCTATATGTTATGGCTGCAAGGTTACATCCACATATGCGGCAATTTGCTCATCCGTCACCACGCCATGCCGTATAACAGCCCCTATCACGATTATTCTTATAACAATTGGATCGCCATTGTTATAAATGTCAGGACGCACAACCGTGGAACTAACACTACCGTATTCATCACCAGAAGGCTTTAGAATGAGCTCTTGACTCTGCACAGATATCATCTGATCAGCAATCTCGACCCAACCATCTTCAGCTTTCTGATAAATTCTGACTCCCCAATTACCTGGAAACCATATTTCTTTGTTCGAGCAGTTATTAATTCCCAGATATACCTTTGACCCAATTTTGCCGTCACTCATATCGTCTAAATAGGTTATTACCAGGCTATCATTTACATCCCTGATAGATTGGAAATCAACAAATGCACTATCTTCTTCCCAAGCCTGCCTTGGGGTACATGCTCCTATTACAATTACAAGGCCAAATAGAATTAATACAGGCCAAAATAATTTATGCATATGTTTATGTCCTCTCAAATTGCGTAACGGTCAGAATGCAGGTGGAGTTTTTTAAATTACACTACTCGGTCAGTTTGGTACTCCAACTCACGGGCCGGTTCGAAACCTAAACCAACTACGACCATCAAAAAGACTGTCGTAGTCAGACGGAGAATAAAAAGTAAACGTTATATCCGCAGGAGAAAAAGTTGTATCGATATTAGGAACATTTAACTCCACAACGTTGTAACCGGTTCCAATCGTTCGATTAAGATTTGTTTTAAAATCGTTTATGTCTAGACTCAATACATCAAACCATTCGCCAGAATTATTCCAGAATGCAACGTTTTGGATTCCAGTTTGGAAATGTCCGGTCTGCTCGTCATAATATAAATCATAGTAAACCGTTGCAGAAACATTCGGTTGCGCCGCGTCTAACAGTGCAGCATTTGCAAAAGGCAAAAGCTGATAGTTAATGACGCCAAGAGCTTCAAATGCCGCTGCACGATGCGGGATAACGCCAAGGCGGAATTCCGGTTGTCTATCATCAATAGACTCATCACCAGAAATTTGGTTTGAGTTCATCGTAAGTGAAGCCGTAAATGATCTATGAATATCTGCTGAAGGGTCATTCAGGGACGGCACACTACACACAGGTATTTTAGCCGGATACATATAAGAATTTACCGGCCTCGAATCTCCAAACTCATCCCTCCAATGTCCCGTCGGATCCAAATACCGCAGCGGGTTGTTGGAAACATAGGCGAATCTATCGAAAGCTTGTACCCCTTGACTTTGTGGTACGATCGTGTCCGGTTGAATCCAGCGTCCTAACTGGGGGTCGTAGAAACGCGCCCCGTAGAAATAAATTCCTATGGAACTCTCTTCCCTCTGTCCGGTAAAACGGTAGGCTGTCGGCGTCGTGCCGCTGGCGTAACGCTGCCTGCCCCAGGGGGCGTAGAGAGTCCCGCCTTCTGGCATGGTCACCTGCATCGCTGTATATGTATATTACCACCCAGTTCTCCGAAATATCCAATTTATTAAAACTAATAAACACATAACACTCGACACATAAAGAGGAAAGGAGCTTAATACAAACAGGTTTCAGTTACACCACTCTTGATGATGCACAGTCTCACAGCATATTTCTAATCCTATTGTTGAAAAGCAGGATATTGCCAATTGGGATAGAATTAGAAACACTATCTTCTTGCCAATATTGTTCTCGAATTGGCGGAAAATTACTCCAAAGCTAACTATCCCAATTACGCATCCAACCATTACCGCAAAAGCAAAATTACCGATAATTAGGGTAACGTTGAGTAAAGATACTCCCAATATCAAAAGGATTGTTATTAGCGCAGGTTTGATTCGCATAGCATCAGCCTTTCCCACCCTGCCGCACCGCAATCGTTGGATCTGCAAGACGCCAGCACTCCGAAGAAGATTATGACAAGCAGAGATTTGGTTAAAAGTTTTGGAGGCGGCACGACTCGATTCTACCATGCCACAAGAATTCCCCCAAAAAACAGCAATCCCCGGGTGTACCGGGGACTGCTGTTTAGCTCTCTACTGCCTGGGTGTAGACGTTGAACTGGGGCGGGGATTCGAGGTGTTTTTTGACGGCGCACAGCTCGGCCGAGCGCACCAGCGAGGCGCGGTACTTCTCGGGG
>Ga0209605_1005143_pt1 | contig 10239 bp, 9 predicted proteins | sample AD_UKC035_MetaG_FD_184408 | JGI IMG/M metagenome (GOLD analysis project Ga0209605, IMG submission 184408) | Active sludge microbial communities of municipal wastewater-treating anaerobic digesters from USA - AD_UKC035_MetaG (SPAdes) (version 2) | ecosystem: Engineered > Bioreactor > Anaerobic >...
AGTCGCGGTGGTCAGGACTGAGGTCCGAAGCCTACCTCGAAGGAATGAAAACAGATTAACACCCGAACCTCGACAGGAAGGCTCTTGAAGGTCCGAAGCCTACCTCGAAGGAATGAAAACATAAAAGTCTTTCCAATCTCATTCCAACTCACCTCCCGGTCCGAAGCCTACCTCGAAGGAATGAAAACACCGTTTTGGTGATCGAGTACACGTTATAGTCGCTGGTCCGAAGCCTACCTCGAAGGAATGAAAACTAAATTCGAAAGCCTTTGATAAGCTTTCCTTTTTGGTCGTCCGAAGCCTACCTCGAAGGAATGAAAACTTTTGGTCCTGTGAGCCTTCCACTTCCTTGACATTTCAGTCCGAAGCCTACCTCGAAGGAATGAAAACATAAGCTTTCCTTCTTGGTCCTGTGAGCCTTCCACTGTCCGAAGCCTACCTCGAAGGAATGAAAACTCGTTGGCGATGATGCCGGTGTCGAGCGTCAGCTTAAGTCCGAAGCCTACCTCGAAGGAATGAAAACCGGGATCATTAAGACCTATGTTATATCACCTCCTTCTCGTCCGAAGCCTACCTCGAAGGAATGAAAACAGATACACGGTATCTGTATCTGATCGGGGAGCCCGGGTCCGAAGCCTACCTCGAAGGAATGAAAACCTCGCGAAAGGGTTATAACTCATCTCATAGAAGGCGTGAGTCCGAAGCCTACCTCGAAGGAATGAAAACTGATGCTCTTCGCTTCAAGGTTGCCGGAGCTTGACCTCGTCCGAAGCCTACCTCGAAGGAATGAAAACGGGAAAAGAAAAACCCGCCTTTCGGCGGGTTTGGTTAGGTCCGAAGCCTACCTCGAAGGAATGAAAACTAGGCTCTGGCGGGTTTTCAGCCGATTCTGAAAGTAGTCCGAAGCCTACCTCGAAGGAATGAAAACACGCTCTCTAGGATTTTTTCAACTGAAGTCATGTTCGCGTCCGAAGCCTACCTCGAAGGAATGAAAACTCGTGATTTTTCCGTTTCATCACTCAGCTATTTCACCACGTCCGAAGCCTACCTCGAAGGAATGAAAACCCGATCGGGAGGTGGGGGCTTTGGGGAAAAGAAAAACGTCCGAAGCCTACCTCGAAGGAATGAAAACTTTAGGACTAAGACCCGAACCTCGACAGGAAGGGATTTGGTCCGAAGCCTACCTCGAAGGAATGAAAACTATTTTTCCTTTCTTTTAGCCGGTTTATTCTTTGCCGAGTCCGAAGCCTACCTCGAAGGAATGAAAACTGGCAAGAACAATTAACTATAACACTTAACTCTAACTCGTCCGAAGCCTACCTCGAAGGAATGAAAACGTTAGGAGGTTGCGGTGTGTTGTCGGTGGAGGGTATGTCCGAAGCCTACCTCGAAGGAATGAAAACGAAGTTAACGCTTGAATGATACCCGCTGTATAGCTTACGTCCGAAGCCTACCTCGAAGGAATGAAAACATGCGTCGGAGAAAGTCAGGTTGTAAAGCATGACGGGTCGTCCGAAGCCTACCTCGAAGGAATGAAAACACCTGTCATTTCGGCGATCCCTTCCCGCGGGTTGGGGAGTCCGAAGCCTACCTCGAAGGAATGAAAACTAGGATCTTTTCAACTGAAGTCATGTTCGTTCCTCGTCCGAAGCCTACCTCGAAGGAATGAAAACTATACGCGAAAGCTTTAGACAGGCTCTCCTTCTTGGCCCGTCCGAAGCCTACCTCGAAGGAATGAAAACTCGGAACGTTTATCGATTGATGACTTATGGAACGCGACGTCCGAAGCCTACCTCGAAGGAATGAAAACTTCTCTCGACCTCAACGCTCTCTAGGATCTTTTCAGTCCGAAGCCTACCTCGAAGGAATGAAAACTTCCAAATCTCCACCTCCTGACTTAGGAAGCGTTCGATTGTCCGAAGCCTACCTCGAAGGAATGAAAACCGGCTCTCGGTTGATGTCCATAACCATCTATATATTGTCCGAAGCCTACCTCGAAGGAATGAAAACTTTTTATATTTTTATATTAATGTTACCTTAGGGCCGGTCCGAAGCCTACCTCGAAGGAATGAAAACTGAATATATAATACTGATTTGTGATTATATAATCGGTATGTCCGAAGCCTACCTCGAAGGAATGAAAACATAATGGCAAAAAGCTTTTTTCTGGTTTCTTCCCTTTCGTCCGAAGCCTACCTCGAAGGAATGAAAACACGGATATACTTTTTCTTCCGCCGAAACCTTTTCCCGTCCGAAGCCTACCTCGAAGGAATGAAAACTTAATGCACATATGTGCATTAATAATAGTTCAATTTGTCCGAAGCCTACCTCGAAGGAATGAAAACATTATATCGGACAGAAACTTCTTTTCTGAATGGTTCACGTCCGAAGCCTACCTCGAAGGAATGAAAACTTCTTTGCCGAACCGGCACGGACTATTTTTTTTTAGTGTCCGAAGCCTACCTCGAAGGAATGAAAACATAATGGCAAAAAGCTTTTTTCTGGTTTCTTCCCTTGTCCGAAGCCTACCTCGAAGGAATGAAAACATAATGGCAAAAAGCTTTTTTCTGGTTTCTTCCCTTTCGTCCGAAGCCTACCTCGAAGGAATGAAAACACATTAGGGACCCCACAAGCCTTTTTATCAATATCGGTCCGAAGCCTACCTCGAAGGAATGAAAACTATAACCCTTTCATTTTGCCGGTTTATTCTTTGCCGAGTCCGAAGCCTACCTCGAAGGAATGAAAACTTTTATGAGTTCTTTCATCTGTTCCACACTAATTTTTGTCCGAAGCCTACCTCGAAGGAATGAAAACCACGCAACGGCTATTCCGCATCCACTATCGAGAGAAAGGTCCGAAGCCTACCTCGAAGGAATGAAAACTTTGCACCAGTACCTTGACAATGTGAACATTTTTTGTCCGAAGCCTACCTCGAAGGAATGAAAACCAGCTAACATCTGTACAACAAAAAAAACTATTCCGAAGTCCGAAGCCTACCTCGAAGGAATGAAAACAGATTACTACCAGTAACTACATCACATTTTTCTGAGTCCGAAGCCTACCTCGAAGGAATGAAAACGTTTCTAACGGTATGAATGATTCATCATAACCCGCGGGTCCGAAGCCTACCTCGAAGGAATGAAAACATAAATTGTATACCATTATATTGTATACAATTTAATTGTCCGAAGCCTACCTCGAAGGAATGAAAACTTTGCCGTGCCGGCACGGCTTATTTTTTACCTATTAGTCCGAAGCCTACCTCGAAGGAATGAAAACCTTTCTTCCAAATCATAAAAAGAAAGTAGTTCGCTGTCCGAAGCCTACCTCGAAGGAATGAAAACATGTTAAATCATAAAACGTTATTATCTCAGATTCACGTCCGAAGCCTACCTCGAAGGAATGAAAACTTTCGCTTGCGCATGTTGCTACGGTACTGCTAAACCGAGTCCGAAGCCTACCTCGAAGGAATGAAAACTGGTATGATGTATCTGACAATTTTATGCGAGTTTGTAGTCCGAAGCCTACCTCGAAGGAATGAAAACCTATATATTGTTTTCCGGTTACTTCCTGATGGATAAGTCCGAAGCCTACCTCGAAGGAATGAAAACTCGTTTTATAAAGTCCTAATTCATTCAAAAGCATATGTCCGAAGCCTACCTCGAAGGAATGAAAACTCTGTATATGTGTTGATTATCCTGTACATACTACACGTCCGAAGCCTACCTCGAAGGAATGAAAACGATATAATCACAGTCACCATATTGCAGATTTGAAAACGTCCGAAGCCTACCTCGAAGGAATGAAAACCCGAGTGTGCTTAGAGGCACGCCGCAGATGTTTTTAGTCCGAAGCCTACCTCGAAGGAATGAAAACGGTTCTGTAGTAGTGCTATACGGCACTACTACCGCTTTGTCCGAAGCCTACCTCGAAGGAATGAAAACTTTATTCTTCGATCGTCATTGGTTCATAATATGGCTCGTCCGAAGCCTACCTCGAAGGAATGAAAACTATGCCGGTATATTCTTTGCCGTGCCGGCACGGCTTGTCCGAAGCCTACCTCGAAGGAATGAAAACCTTTCTTTTTCCCACCCGTTTTCCGGTAGGTTATTTGCGTCCGAAGCCTACCTCGAAGGAATGAAAACGAAAATGTAAGGCTATTAATAAGTACGGGTGCTACGTAGTCCGAAGCCTACCTCGAAGGAATGAAAACAGGTGACATCCAGCCCGTCCCATGATTCGGGATCGGGCTCGTCCGAAGCCTACCTCGAAGGAATGAAAACTTGTGTATTCCTTCCTTATGGCGCACAGTGCTTTGGACGTCCGAAGCCTACCTCGAAGGAATGAAAACTGGACTGATAGAGAAACGTCCAGCCCGTCCCATGATTCGTCCGAAGCCTACCTCGAAGGAATGAAAACGGGTTACGTCCAGCCCGTCCCATGATTCGGGATCGGACGTCCGAAGCCTACCTCGAAGGAATGAAAACTTTTAAAAGCATATGAACACTTATATTTATTTGCTCCTGTCCGAAGCCTACCTCGAAGGAATGAAAACCTGGTGCAGTAGCACAAACAGCAAACAAAAAAAGGCGTCCGAAGCCTACCTCGAAGGAATGAAAACCTGCTGCGCGCATATTTTTCATCAGAAGGTCTTGCGGTCCGAAGCCTACCTCGAAGGAATGAAAACGTACACAAAAGTGTACCGTCGTCTGTATACGTGCTAAGTCCGAAGCCTACCTCGAAGGAATGAAAACGCGGTCATCTCAAACCCAGATGACCTCAAGAGCCTTGTCCGAAGCCTACCTCGAAGGAATGAAAACTTCCAACTCACTATTTTTTAGCATAGCAGAGTTATTGTCCGAAGCCTACCTCGAAGGAATGAAAACTAATTGTTTCCATTAATGCTTTTCTAAACAAATCAGGTCCGAAGCCTACCTCGAAGGAATGAAAACGTAACAAGCTTAAGTAGATTATGCAATGCAGTTTTCGTCCGAAGCCTACCTCGAAGGAATGAAAACCTGCACTACAAACAATTGACCAGAAAATAATACTTTGTCCGAAGCCTACCTCGAAGGAATGAAAACTACATATTCTTCTGTATTCCCTTTTGGTAATAATATGTCCGAAGCCTACCTCGAAGGAATGAAAACCCATAAATAATTTCTTTATTATCTTTACGTAATTTAGTCCGAAGCCTACCTCGAAGGAATGAAAACAGCGTCTGCTTCAGCTCGTGCTGTAAAGCCATTCTCGTCCGAAGCCTACCTCGAAGGAATGAAAACTCCTTCTGGAGTAAGCATTAAGTTCCTGCACGTGTAGTCCGAAGCCTACCTCGAAGGAATGAAAACGCGGTTGGTTCGAACCCGGAGGCCCTCAGAAGCCTTGTCCGAAGCCTACCTCGAAGGAATGAAAACAACTCTTCCGACTTGATAAACTGGAACGCTTTCGCGAGTCCGAAGCCTACCTCGAAGGAATGAAAACTTTGCTACTGGACAAGAGACATTAGGTCGTCGAACGCCGTCCGAAGCCTACCTCGAAGGAATGAAAACAACCCTTCCGACTTCACGAAGGCGAAAGCCTTCGATAGGTCCGAAGCCTACCTCGAAGGAATGAAAACAAACCTGAAGCCCTTAGAAGCCTTTCTAGCCTCACTCGTCCGAAGCCTACCTCGAAGGAATGAAAACACCATAAGATTTACATCAGGAGCTTTTGCAAAATCAGCGTCCGAAGCCTACCTCGAAGGAATGAAAACCCTCCCTCGGACTTCGGGAGAGTCCTATTAACATAGTCCGAAGCCTACCTCGAAGGAATGAAAACGTCCTGTGCGATTTCCACCTTCGGCTGATATCCACGTCCGAAGCCTACCTCGAAGGAATGAAAACGGGTAGGATCCATTCGGACTTGAAGCTACAAATGCAGTCCGAAGCCTACCTCGAAGGAATGAAAACGTGATAAATTCGCCGTAAAAATTCCGGCGCGATACAGGGTCCGAAGCCTACCTCGAAGGAATGAAAACCGCGATACAGGCAATACACCGGCGCGTACCGGGTTCGTCCGAAGCCTACCTCGAAGGAATGAAAACAATCCTTATCTAACGCGGAACGCAGAGGCTACAGGTCCGAAGCCTACCTCGAAGGAATGAAAACTCATCTTTCACGATCTTCTCCACTGACGCCATGTTTGTCCGAAGCCTACCTCGAAGGAATGAAAACTACGTACTCACTATTCTGTACATGTCATACCCCCCGTCCGAAGCCTACCTCGAAGGAATGAAAACAACAATAAATCTTGCCGTAACTGTCTCTGATAAAAGTCCGAAGCCTACCTCGAAGGAATGAAAACGCATATAAAACCACTTTATTTGTTCCTGACGGATAGTCCGAAGCCTACCTCGAAGGAATGAAAACTTTGAGCAGGTACCACTTCGGCGTTGTTCGAACCTGAGTCCGAAGCCTACCTCGAAGGAATGAAAACATTCTTTTGGTAACATGGTTATAATTTTTGTGATATGAGTCCGAAGCCTACCTCGAAGGAATGAAAACAGCAGATACACCGGTACGGGTTGATAAGGGAGAGATGTCCGAAGCCTACCTCGAAGGAATGAAAACAATAATTTAATTTGTTCATCTAAATAAGGAAATGTAGTCCGAAGCCTACCTCGAAGGAATGAAAACTTTCTAATAGCCGGTATATTTTAACCGTGCCGGCACGGTCCGAAGCCTACCTCGAAGGAATGAAAACAGAATATAACAATTTCACTTTTATCTGGCGACCATACAGTCCGAAGCCTACCTCGAAGGAATGAAAACAATTTTCCTTTTTTTCTCTTTCTTTCTGTATCTCATAGTCCGAAGCCTACCTCGAAGGAATGAAAACAGAATTAGAACCCTAACCTCAACTGGAAGGGCTTTAAGTCCGAAGCCTACCTCGAAGGAATGAAAACTTTTTAACTAACCTCCTAAGATTGGCGGTCATTTCGTCCGAAGCCTACCTCGAAGGAATGAAAACATAGTGAATCTTTTTTGGTTCGGTGCGCCTTCCAACGGTCCGAAGCCTACCTCGAAGGAATGAAAACTATACCGGTATATTCTTTGCCGTGCCGGCACGGACTATGTCCGAAGCCTACCTCGAAGGAATGAAAACGTAATCCGCTATGAGAAAGGTTTATAGCGATATCAAGTCCGAAGCCTACCTCGAAGGAATGAAAACCTTTATACAGTCCCAACTCTGTTAAACTCATATTATCCCGTCCGAAGCCTACCTCGAAGGAATGAAAACCGCAGCACTCTGCTGTGCAACCACATTCTTTGTACCGTCCGAAGCCTACCTCGAAGGAATGAAAACCCGGATGTCAGAAACATCAGAGCATACGAATTTGTAGTCCGAAGCCTACCTCGAAGGAATGAAAACTAAAATCGGAAAGGTTATAAACCCTCCCATAATTATCCGTCCGAAGCCTACCTCGAAGGAATGAAAACTATTTTCCGGTATATAAATAACATACTGAAAAAATAGTCCGAAGCCTACCTCGAAGGAATGAAAACCCTCCCGATTCGAGGTTTTTATCTTTTAAGTTGTGGTGTCCGAAGCCTACCTCGAAGGAATGAAAACAACATACACGCGGATCGGTTCTCCGCAGATAGGGCATTTGTCCGAAGCCTACCTCGAAGGAATGAAAACTTTTCACCCCCTCGGTTATTTGTGTAGCCCGCACGTGGTCCGAAGCCTACCTCGAAGGAATGAAAACATGCGTCGGAACACGCAAACGGCGGCCAAGACCGGCGGGTCCGAAGCCTACCTCGAAGGAATGAAAACGGAAGCATGAAGGCAAACACCGGGCGGGCTTATAGAAAGTCCGAAGCCTACCTCGAAGGAATGAAAACCGATCCTTACCGAGAACGGAATGATCGCGTCGAACCCGTCCGAAGCCTACCTCGAAGGAATGAAAACCGCATGCACGGCTTCTAATGCCGCGGCACGCTTCCCAGTCCGAAGCCTACCTCGAAGGAATGAAAACTAACTAATCCCTCCAATCGGTTCAGGATCTCAGGTCACGCGTCCGAAGCCTACCTCGAAGGAATGAAAACCTGGCATGTATGTGTCCGCTCGTAGCTCGAGGTCTTGTCCGAAGCCTACCTCGAAGGAATGAAAACAACTTGAGTATTAAAGTATTTGCGATTGGTCATCACGTCCGAAGCCTACCTCGAAGGAATGAAAACATAGTATCGGTAACTTCCATATAATTTATATTCTTTGTCCGAAGCCTACCTCGAAGGAATGAAAACTGAGTTTCTTTTTTCCTCATGCCTACGCCCCGCCGCAGTCCGAAGCCTACCTCGAAGGAATGAAAACTCGGCATAAACTTCAATCATTTCGTCATCGTATTTAGTCCGAAGCCTACCTCGAAGGAATGAAAACTAGCATACACGCATGATCAACTGAAAGTTGTGTATAGTCCGAAGCCTACCTCGAAGGAATGAAAACATAAAATATTCTTACACTATCGTTATTTTTATTTATCGTCCGAAGCCTACCTCGAAGGAATGAAAACTGATCATTGCAAATGCAAGTTCCTTCATTTGAAACAGTCCGAAGCCTACCTCGAAGGAATGAAAACTAATGGCGCTTGTCCAGCACTCATCCTGTCCCTGTCGTCCGAAGCCTACCTCGAAGGAATGAAAACTTAACATTATACTCTCCCCTTTAGCATATTTTCCGGGTCCGAAGCCTACCTCGAAGGAATGAAAACCTGACATATAGCCATCATACCATGACGACGAAGCGCAAGTCCGAAGCCTACCTCGAAGGAATGAAAACGATAAATTATATATGTGTCCATACATATCCCTGATAGTCCGAAGCCTACCTCGAAGGAATGAAAACCGGGAACTATCTCTCCGAGACTTCGGCGGTATTCCGTCCGAAGCCTACCTCGAAGGAATGAAAACCGGGAACTATCTCTCCGAGACTTCGGCGGTATTCCTGTCCGAAGCCTACCTCGAAGGAATGAAAACTGCGTATCCATCTTGGTACGTTTGTTTATAACCTAGTCCGAAGCCTACCTCGAAGGAATGAAAACAGTTTATACAAGTCTTTCAAATTCATGTTTCTCTCCTTGTCCGAAGCCTACCTCGAAGGAATGAAAACATGGCTAACATCCCCAAGTTTATACAAGTCTTTCAGTCCGAAGCCTACCTCGAAGGAATGAAAACTACCTTGCAGGCGGGCGAATGTCAACCCTGCCGGAGTCCGAAGCCTACCTCGAAGGAATGAAAACTAGCTATACGGAATAAGTATAGCGTTTCTTACCATCGTCGTCCGAAGCCTACCTCGAAGGAATGAAAACACGGTCATTACATCCATATTTCTCCCCTTTCATTTGGTCCGAAGCCTACCTCGAAGTCAGGAAAACGTCGCAAACCCATGTTTCGGGTTTGCTTGCGGAAGAAGCTCACGAATACAGCGCTCGCTTCTTCACCCTTTTTTCCGTTTTTCTTTTTTCGTCCCAAGCCGATAAGGGTTCCGATTATCGCGCGGTAACCGGCGGAACCGCGCGATACCTTCTGTGAGTTAGCGACCGGGATTCGGCGGGAAAAGAAGGAAACACAAAACCCGTGATAATAGGAGGCGCGTTTTCTGCCAAACGGGATCGCGTAGTCCCTTCGGTTACTACGCGATGCCTATACCTCGTTAATCCCATTGCCGGGTTTGCTTGCCGAAGAAGCTCACAAATACCGCGTTCGCTTCTTCACCCTTTTTCCGTTTTTCGTTTTTCGTCCGAAGCCGATAAGGGTTCCGATTATCGCGCGGTAACCGGCGGAACCGCGCGATACCTTATGTGAGTTAGCGACCGGGATTCGGCGGGAAAAGAAGGAAACACAAAACCCGTGATAATAGGAGGCGCGTTTTTTGCCAAACGGGATCGCGTAGTCCCTTCGGTTACTACGCGATGCCTATACCTCGTTAATCCCATTGCCGGGTTTGCTTGCGGAAGAAGCTCACAAATACCGCGTTCGCTTCTTCACCCTTTTTCCGTTTTTCTTTTTTTGTCCCAAGCCGACAAGGGTTCCGATTATCGCGCGGTAACCGGCGGAACCGTGCGATACCTTATGTGAGTTAGCGACCGGGATTCAAGGGGGAAAGAAGGAAACACAAAACCCGTGATAATAGGAGGCGCGTTTTTTGCCAAACGGGATCGCGTAGTCCCTTCGGTTACTACGCGATGCCTATTCGTCTTTT
>Ga0209605_1005156_pt1 | contig 10221 bp, 10 predicted proteins | sample AD_UKC035_MetaG_FD_184408 | JGI IMG/M metagenome (GOLD analysis project Ga0209605, IMG submission 184408) | Active sludge microbial communities of municipal wastewater-treating anaerobic digesters from USA - AD_UKC035_MetaG (SPAdes) (version 2) | ecosystem: Engineered > Bioreactor > Anaerobic >...
GTCCTTTGTCTTTGTTTAGTTGAATAACGCTGGCGGATTCTCCTTCCTGCAGATGGACATCGGCTTCCAGTCCGAAAACGGAACCGATTATGGCTGCGGCGATTATAATCAGAATGCTTAAATGAACGATGTAAACGCCGAAAAGAGAAAAACGTCCCCCCTCGCGATAGAAAATGATTCCTTTGGCTGTTTTCAGCTTCTTGACGGAAGAAAATTTTGCGGTCAGAGAAGCTTCCACGGCCCGGCAGGCGGCATCAATTTTGTCCGTAAATATTATCCGCTCATTTTTGAGATTCTCAAAGAGAACGGATGGCGGTGGGTGGGGTGATTTGTATTGTTTTAAAGTCACCGGTAAGCGATTAATGGAGCAGATGATGAGGTTAATTGAGAGAAGCCCCATAAGAATGTAAAACAGAGGGGAATGATAAAGGTCGGCCAGCAAAGCGATACCGTAAGGGCGTGGAATAAATGTTGCAGCCATAAAAAGCAGAATCAGCAAAACCAGTAAGGCAATTGTTAGTTTTATCGAAGAAAAGAAAGACCGAAGAACGTTTTTGCTTTTTGACAAGGAAAGTTCTCCTTAATTTGATGCCGGATACATAAAACTTATCACTGAATATCTTTTCTGTCAAAAGATACGCGATAAAAATTACCATACATACTCCTTGAAAAAACAGAGGACTTATCTTACTATAAATTGAATTCGGTACCATGAGAAACCGGCGAAAGGTTATGGTATGGATGGCTTCGGCAATAATCGGGTAATGTCCATTAAAGCCGCTTATAGGCGCGTGGTATCCGACGGTATCATATATATAATTTTTGTTTGTCTTTTTAGCGCTTTGTTAATAGTCGGAATAGCGTCCGGAATTCATGCCCTTTTTATTGTCGGTTCTCGCAACGCCTACGGAACGTATCGTGAAATTCCGGTTGCCATTCTTATTTCCACTTACATTTTTTTTGTTGTTTCCTCCACAGGGCTTTGTCTTATTTCTTCGATTGGCCATGTTTTCGGCGTAAAGGATTTTATGCCTCTTGCCCGGCGCTGTGTTTATTTATCGATTGTCACCATTCTGGCCGGTTTTTTAGTCATCGGGCTGGAAATCGAAAACCCCTCCCGCATGGTTTTGTACAATATAATTTCTCCTAATATGAGTTCTAATATTTGGTGGATGGGCACTCTTTATGGTTTCGCCGTTGTTTTTTTGACGGTGGAGTTCATTTTTCTTCTGAGCGCGGGGAAGCATAAACAGGCTGTGATTGCTGGCTTTCTGGGAGTAATTACGGAAATCGCTGCCAACAGCAACCTGGGAGGCGTTTTTGCCATGATGCACGGGCGGCCTTTTTGGTATGGGCCGTACTTTCCGGTATATTTTATTTTGTCCGCTTTAATTACAGGTTGCGCTTTTATTATCTTTTTTGTTTTGCTCGCGTATAAAATCAATCGTTGCAATATCGATCAGCCGACTCGCAAGGCTTTGGAGTCAGTGGGAAAGCTTGCCATGCTTTTGCTGGTCATTGTGATGGTTTTTACCATCTGGAAAATGTTGACGACATTGGTCAGCGGTCCGTCCGCTCTAGCGGCAATGAGCGCATTATTGGCTGGTCCTTATTCTTTTAATTTCTGGATAATTGAAGTGTGCGGCGGAATGATTATCCCTTTTATTTTGCTTCTGGTATCCAGAAGCAAAAATCTGATTATCATGTTTGTGGCTTCCGTCGTCATGATTTTCAGCATTTTTTTCACCCGTCTGGACATGGTTATCGTGGGGCAGATTGTTCCGCTTTACTGGGAACTTGGTGTGGAAGAGTATTCACAACTGCATATTTATACTCCCAGCGTTCATGAAATTCTGGTGGTGCTCGGAGGAATAAGTTTCTGCGCCTTGGCTTTTTTGTTGGGGGAAAAAATATTTTACGGATTTTCTCATGAAGAACAGGCTTCCGCTCCAGAAGAAACAAAACAAGAGATAAACGAAACACAGGAACTGACATGACTGATGGTCTGAACCACAACGGGAGGAAACAAGAAAAAATTCCGGAATTTCAGCTTGAAATAGAACGCCGGGAATTTCTGAAAATGGGGCTGGTAATAACCGGGGTTTTTGCGGGCAGCAGTATTTTGTCTCTGGTCTCCAACGTTCGTAATGCTTATTCTCTGGATGCGTACCGGAATGAATATCCGTATAAGCCGCATTATGCAATGATATTAAGGCAGGACCGCTGTATCGATTGCAAGCGTTGCATGGAAGCCTGTGTGGCTGCCAACAGTGTGCCTGACTACGGATGGAGAACGATGATTTTGAAAAGAAGAGTTCCCAAATCCGTCGATCAGAAGTGGGAGTTCATCCCGATATTATGCAACCAGTGCAATAATCCTCCCTGTGTGCGCACCTGCCCGACGCAGGCGACATATAAAGATAAGGTAAGCGGCATCGTGATGATGGATGATAAAAAATGTATTGGATGCAAGTCATGTATTATGGCCTGCCCCTACAATTCGCGATATTATAACGAAGCTAAAAAGGCGATTGATAAATGCGATTTTTGTTTTGCAACGAGGCTTTCCCGTGGAATGAAAAACGTAGCCTGCTCTGAGGCCTGTCCCGCCGATGTACGAGTGTTCGGCGATTTGTCCGACCCGGCCAGCAGGGTTTTTCAACTCGTGCATCAATTGCAGAAACCGGTGTGGGTGTTGCGGGAAGAAGTGGGCGCGAAGCCGAACGTGTTTTACATAAAAGGTTGAAACATTGTTGATGAAAAAAAACCGTTTCTTCATCATTATTCTTGCTTTATTTTGTGTCGCCAACGTTGGCGTTTCCGGGAAAACCGGCTTTTCCGACGGTGGGGGCATTCTCTATACTCAGCCGGTGAAATCCGTTATTTTCCGGCATCTGTACCACGTGGACATGAAAAAGATAGGTTGTGAAAAATGTCACAGCGGTCTTTTTGAAATGGAAGCGCTCAAAGCCCAGGAAAATAAAGATTTCATCATGGAATCACTTTACCGCGGCAAATATTGCGGAGCTTGTCACAACGGCAGAGAAGCTTTTGCTGCAGACACCCAATGCGCACGCTGTCATGTCCGAATAAGCGCGCAGGAAGTGGGGCACGTAAAAGGCAAACCTAAACCTTATAAAATCCCTGAATACAATACATCCGTTTTGTTTGGGAAAGACGAAATGCGGGTAAATTTCGATCACAAAAAGCATTCGCCACAGCTAGACTGCAAAGAATGTCATTTGAAGCTTTTTCAAATCAAGAAAGGCGCTAATGTCATCACGGTTACGGACCACAAACCGCAAAAATATTGTTTCGGCTGCCATGACGGGAAAGAAGCTTTTTCCTGGTATACCTGCAACGGCTGCCATAAGAACTGGAAAGAAATTGCTCAGATAGCCCCGCTTGCCAAAACAGGCAGGGGAAGCTGCTACAAATGCCACACCAACGCTGAAAAAATGAAAAGTTTGGTTGTGCCTCCAGAAATAGGCGGCGAAGGGGAAGGGTGAGCGGGGGCTCCTCCCCCGGTCCGGGCGGAAGATTATTACAAAGGTTATCTGGTGAATCCGGTGTTTCTGGGGCAGGACTTTCATCTGGCGATGGAATGTGTTGTCTGCCACAGAGGCGATGATAAAAAAGACGCTAAAGAAGCAGCCCATGCAGGGCGCATCGTCAGACCATCTGATAACCTTAAGTTTTGCGGTTTGTGTCATAAAAAAGTCGAACGTAACTACAGCAAATCCCTGCACTACACCAGTATGGGGCAGCGTGAAGGTGTCAAACCCCGTTTTTCCGCCGAAGAGCTTAAAATTTTTGACCAAAAGGTTTTCGAGAAATCCTGTCGCACATGTCACGCTTCCTGCGGTGATTGTCATGTCAAATCTCCACCTGTCTCCGGAATCACTACCGGCTTGCTACAAGGCCATAAATTTGTAAAGAAAAACGAAGGAAAAACATGCGCATCCTGTCACGGAGGTCGTGTTTATCCGGAATTTACGGGTGAGTACGGTGGAACTCCCGATGTTCATTATCAAAAGGGCATGATGTGTATGGATTGCCACAGCAAACAGGAAATGCATGGTGACGGAACAATGTATAAGTCAAAACAGGAGGTTACAGAACGACCCCGGTGTCAGTCCTGCCATGCGAATAAAACTTTCCAGCTTTCCCATGAAATACACAAGGATACAGTGAGTTGTCAGGCGTGTCATTCCGCCGGCCAATATCGCCAATGTTACAGCTGTCATTTGGCAACCGGCTCTCAAGCCAAGCCGGATTTCATTCTGGGTTTGAATCCGCATGACCGTAAGACCTTGACAACTCTTAGAGTCGTTCCTACTATAAGAAGTACATTTAACGAGGCGGGAATTAAAATGGATAACTTTGACACCGTGCCTAATTATTGGAATTCTCCGGTTCATAACATCAAAAAGCGGACAGAACGCACACGTTCCTGTGATTCCTGCCATGTGGCTAAGGAGGGCTTTTTGAAGCCTGAAACTCTTATAAAAGACGGCTCGAAAGCGAATGAAGATTTAATTTATAACATTAAACCAATTACCAAGTAATTTGAGGAGAAAGTGTATGAAAAAAGTAAGAATGTTAAAAGCGGTATTGATGGTTGTTGCGTTGTTGTTGCCGCTGACGGCTTTAGCCAGAGGGATTGATCCTGTCGTATCGACAGACTGGCTGCAAAAAAATCTGAAAAATCAGAAGCTCGTCATCGTTGATTTGCGCAAGGTGGAGGAATATAAAGTGAGCCATATCCCCGGCGCGGTCAATGTTTTTTACGGCTCCTGGGCGATAAAGGCCGGAAATTTGCTCAACGAACTGCCGGCGGTTGATGATCTGACGGATGTTATCAGTGACGCGGGCATCGACAAAGATAACCTAGTTGTGCTTGTGGGAAAAACGGAAAAGATTCCGGATCAGTTTGACATGACACGTGTTGCCTGGACGCTCAAGTATATGGGTATTCCCGACGTGGCCATTCTCGGCGGCGGACATACGCAGTGGGCAAAAGAAGGAAAGCCGTTATCTCAGGAGGCGGTAAAGGCAAAACCGAAATCTTTTAAGGCTTCCGTAAACAAAGGCCTTTTTGTCGATAAAGCATATGTGTTGAGCAAGCTCGGTAAGGCACAAATTGTGGATACCAGGGGTTCCACCTTTTTTGAAGGAAAAGAAAAATTGGAATTTGTGCCTAAAACCGGCAGAATCAAAGGCGCGGTTAACCTGCCAGTGGGCCAGCTGTTTACACCGGATGGTTTATACAAAGCCAGGGAAGAGCTTGCCGCATTGGCTGAAAAAGCTGTGGGCAATGATCCGGACAAAGAAATAATTGTTTATTGTGATACCGGAAAAACTTGTACTGGTTGGGCTTTTATTCTTACCGAAATGCTTGGCTATAGGGATGTCAAGGTTTACGATGGTTCATTCATGGAATGGGCGGCGGACGCCGGTGCGCCAGTAGAATAAAAATAAAATAATTTTGTGTCCAAAAAAGCCCGATGGGAAAATTCCATCGGGCTTTTTTTGTTTGATGTCATCGGCTGAATAAATTTACCTTCGCTGAAAGTGTGCAAAAATTATTTTTTCGTAACTTCAGAAAGGTCTATGCCGATAGATTTGGCTACCCCCTCGCCGTAAGCGGGATCGGCTTTGTAACAATTGCTAATGTGACGGAGTTTTACCTGCTTATTTGCCTCGTCAATGGATCGCGCGGTGTTTTCAAACAGCGCCTTCTGTTGTTCGGCGCTCATCAGCCGAAAGAGCTTTCCCGGTTGTGAGTAATAATCATCGTCTTCGCGATGGTTCCAGTGCTCGGCCGCGCCTTCCAGAGAAAGAGGCGGTTCTTTGAATTCCGGTTGTTCCTGCCAGACGCCGAAACTGTTGGGCTCATAGCCGATGGTGCTGCTGGCGTTGCCGTCTACACGCATCATTCCGTCGCGGTGATAGCTGTTAACAGGACAGCGTGGCGCGTTGACAGGAATAAGGTGATGATTGACTCCCAGGCGGTAACGGTGCGCGTCGCCGTAGGAAAAAAGTCTCCCCTGGAGCATTTTGTCTGGTGAAAATCCGACACCGGGAACAATGCTTGCGGGATTAAAAGCGGCTTGCTCTACTTCAGCAAAGTAGTTGTCGGGATTTTTGTTCAGTTCGAGTATGCCCACTTCCTGCAGAGGGTAATCACCGTGCGGCCACACCTTGGTCAGGTCAAAAGGATGATATGAGACCTTGGATGCTTCTTTTTCCGGCATAATCTGCACATACATCGTCCAGCGGGGGAATTCGCCATTTTCAATATTAAAGTATAAATCACGCTGGCTGCTTTCGCGGCATTTACCGATGACGACTGCCGCTTCTTCGTCGGTCAGATTCTTAATGCCTTGATGAGTCTTGAAATGAAATTTTACCCAGTAGCGTTTATTGTCGAGACTGATCAGGCTGAAAGTGTGACTGCCGAAGCCGTGCATATGCCGGTAACCGTCTGGAATGCCCCGGTCACTCATTACGATTGTTACCTGGTGCAGCGCTTCGGGAAGCGATGTCCAAAAATCCCAGTTGTTTAAGGCGCTGCGCAGATTGGTGCGCGGGTCGCGCTTCACTGCGTGATTAAGATCAGGGAATTTCAGGGGGTCACGTAGGAAAAATACCGGAGTGTTGTTGCCGACCAGGTCCCAGTTGCCTTGCTCGGTGTAAAACTTGAGGGCGAAGCCGCGGATATCACGCTCCGCGTCTGCCGCGCCTCTTTCACCAGCAACAGTGGAAAAGCGGGCGAACAAATCCGTTTTTTTGCCAACTTCGGAGAAGATTTTTGCTTTAGTGTATTTGGTTATGTCTTTTGTTACGGTGAAGGTACCATAGGCGCCGGAACCTTTCGCGTGCATGCGCCGCTCAGGAATTACTTCGCGGTCAAAATGGGCGAGCTTCTCCAGAAACCAGACATCCTGCAGAAGCTGCGGGCCACGCGGGCCAGCGGTTAAAACGTTTTGATTGTCGGCGACAGGCGCGCCGAATGCCGTGGTCAACTTTTTCTCTTTTTTCATTCTGTCTCCTTTTTTTAATTTATTTAGTTAATGGATAACGCACTCTCTATAAGCTTCCAACCTGGAATCATTCCGAAAAAGGAAATCAAAAACGCAAGCATTATTACCTGGTCGCTTTCCGGCTTTTTCCTGATGGTTTTTATGCCGTTCGTTTCAGACAGTCACGGCAATACCCATAATATTCCATACGGGCCTCCGTGACGACGAATCCGGATTTTTTGACGATGTCTCTCGGTTCGACTGTGGTGGGGAGGTCATAGTCGATAATTGCTCCGCACCTTTTACAGATGAGATTGATATGTTCGGAAAGATTGGCGTCGTAACGGTTTTCCATCCGGTCGAATTCCAAAGATTTAATCAGGCCGTTTTCGGAAAATTCTTTAAGCGTTGCGTACACTGTAGATAAGCTGACGCTTTTGGTTTTTTTACGAGCTTCCTTGTAAATGAGTGAAGCGCCGGGATGCAGCTTGCGGGATTTAACCAGTGCGTCGATTACCGCTAATCTCTGCGGCGTTACCTTCAGGCCTTTTTCCCTTAATTGACTTATCAGGTCTTCTTTGTTAATCATCTTAATTCGGAATCATTCCTATTTAGGATGTCTTATAAATTTATATATAAATGTTGTCAAGAAAAACTATTTGCAGGCAATATCTTGATTATTAACGATATTTATAGCTGCGCTTAAATACGCGCCTTCACTTTGATTATTTTATATGGAAATCGATTTCATTAAGCAATGTTTGTGTCTGTTTTTCCAACAGGCCAAAACCCAGAACAAAACCCATATCCTTACGGTAAATTATATTCATGTCCTTGTCGATAATAATGTAAACACGACGCGAAAGCGGCAGTAGCCAGTGGTCGGCGTCGTAGAGTTTGGCGATTCCTCCGTTTTTGTCCACTAGCAGAGTCATATCATTTAATTTGTGCTTGATGATAAAGTTGCGGTGCGGTTCGGCGGAATCTCTGCTTAATCCCAGAATTTTGATTTTGCGCTCTTCGTATTTTTTGATGTTTTGTTGAAACTCAACAAATTGTTTAATTCAGAGGCCTGTATCGTCTTTGGGATAAAACGCCAGCACCACGCCGCGGTACTCTTTTAAGAGTACGCTTACCGTTACAGAATTCCCATTTTGATCAGCCAGAGTGAAATCCGGGGATTTGTCGCTGGCAGGTGTTTGTTTTACGTCCGCTAATACGAACGCCGGCAGAAATGAAAAAGCGAACATAAATAAAAAAAGTTTTGTTAAACCCATATGTACCTCCTGATAAAAGTATTATACCTTTTGACGGAAAATAAAACCATGGAGATTGTTTTAATTGAAATTTTACGTCGCCTCCGATTAGTATTGCCGAAATTTTTTCGCTTAGCAGTTAAATACTGGCAAAAGTCATTGATTCTTTTATTAATAGAAATTGTTTTTAATGTTATTAAACGGGCGTATTTTACATGGCTGGCCATCTGCCTGTTGAATTTTTCCCGAGAAAGGCATCAATGTCAGAATAATAAAAGCGGGAACTTATTCATAAAAAATTATTCGGAAATTAAAAATGTTTCGATAAATTGTATTCAAATATTTATTGATTAAAGCGTCAATAAAAAGTCGATAGTTTATAATGAGCAGTATTTGAAATAACGCATATTTTTGAAAATGCTGTTTAAATGATTTTTATAAAAAAAACCGTGTATATGATAAAATAAAACTTTATTATTTATAGAATAGTTACTTTGTTACAAAAATATCGTCGCGCAGATTATAATTCACCTCAAATTTTGGTTTTTCTTTGTTTGTGCTCAAAATTGCTGTATATCCGGGACAAAAGTATGCGCACGAGAGGTTGACAAAATGGTATCACGATTACGGTATTTCTTTCGCTTGAAATTTCTTGTGTTGTGTTTGATTACTATAATTTCGAAGGTTGCTTTTGCGGTAAACTTTTATGACGGCTCCCGCGCAAAACAGGGATTATATTTTCTTACCTATACTTCTGCCTATTATGCTGACGAAACTACTAACAAGAATGGTAAGGCAACCAGCAAAGACTTCGGTCTTTTCAACGCACAAGAGATCCTGCGTTTTTGTTACTATTCGCCTGACTTTGTCGCGACCGTTGTCATTCCTTTTGGTTACACTGAAATTAATTATTCGAATCAGGATTCTTTTAGTTTGGGCGATATGAGCCTCGGTGTCGGTTATTTTCTGCCGGTTAAGCAGGTTGATATTCTACCGATGCTTTTCGTAAAATTTCCCACAGGAGAATATAGTGCCTCAAAAGCCGCCAATATCGGTTCAAATCAGTATGACATTATGCCAATGGTATTTCTGCACAAAACACAGGGACATTTCAGCGTTGATGCTGTAATGAAATATTATTTCCGGCTGAGAAACAACGTTACAGATGTCTTGCCAGGTGATGAGTTATATCTGCAGGGGCTTGTGGGCTACAATGTAACGGACAAATTTAAATTAGGGCCTTCTGTGAGCTGGATGATTAGTAAGAATAAGAAACAAAATGATACTACAGTTAGCAACAGTGCCAGAGAAAAACTTTCCGTGGGCGCTGATTTTTATTATCGCTTTTCTTGGCTCAGCGTAACATTCACTTATTTTTACGACGTGTACGCAGAAAATTCGCCCAAAGGGCATTTCTTTCAGCTAAAAACTGTTTATCATTTTTAATTATTTTCCGGAGGGAAACTAACCGGCTGTGATCTGTTTTTGAAAGATGTCCAGATATGGGTGTTGACAATTCTTTTACGGCGGGTTTTCTCAGCAAATAGAATTATTGCCTTAGAGCTTCCCAATTAAATTGACATAAGATTTTTTTTCCTATAATCATGTTTGAAAAGCATATATATTAAAATAAATTTATATCATGATGAATAGGAAGGGAGGATAAGCATGAGTTCATATGTAAGGTATATCGACAAGACCCGTGAGTATTATCTTGCACAAGGCTATGAGACCCCATACAGATGGGCGCACTTTGACGAAGTGCCCTTCACGTCCTTAAAAAAACCTTTATCGGAATGCTGCATCACTATCACCTCTACCAGCGATGTGGCGTTGAAGTCCGAGCAAAATAAGTCCGATGAAAATGGACACAAGCTCATAGGTAATGTTTATGAAATCCCGTCTGATGTTAAAGCAACTGATTTATTCTCCAAGCAGGA
>Ga0209605_1005164_pt1 | contig 10215 bp, 8 predicted proteins | sample AD_UKC035_MetaG_FD_184408 | JGI IMG/M metagenome (GOLD analysis project Ga0209605, IMG submission 184408) | Active sludge microbial communities of municipal wastewater-treating anaerobic digesters from USA - AD_UKC035_MetaG (SPAdes) (version 2) | ecosystem: Engineered > Bioreactor > Anaerobic >...
ATTCCAAGGCCAGTAGGCGGCCAGGAGTTTACCCATTGCTGAGGGGTACCGACCATTTCCTGGCGCACAACATCTCCACTGGTCGGGTTCCACCACGTGATGGCCGCACCGTTCGTGGAGGCTAACCCGTCCTTCGTCCAGGTCAAAAAAGTTCCCGCAGAAGCGTGACCGCCCAGGCTGCGCAGCACAACGCCGTCGCTTACCGCAACAGCATTGATCTGACCATCCGGAGTTTGCGGTCCGAACAGGGTCTTCCCGTCCGGCGACCACCCCAACCCTGGAGCAGTGTAGTAACCTTCGATCTTCTGCTCCACCTGACCGGTCTGGGCATTCCAAATCAGGATCAAGCCTGTGTCCATCCCGTACGCCACCGCCAAATGCTGCCCATCCGGCGCCCAGGCTAGTGTGGTGATTGGCCAACTGACCTTTGGGTCAAGTAGATGGATCTGGCGATCTTGTTTCGTATCCACGATGGCGACGGTCGAGTAGCCCATACTGTCATATTGCGCCAGAAGGTTGCCCACAGGAGCGGCAAAGAGGGCACTGATCCAGGTATCTTTGGCACCCTCGGCTGAAAAATCTTCTACTGGCGCGTAGGTATCGCCCTCCCAGGCCAATATTTTCGTGCCCATCGAAGCACCGTAAATGCGTCCATCCGCTGCCCAGGTGACTTTTATCCCGCTGTAGCCTTCGGAGGACTTACAACCACTGAGTTCTTTCAGGGAGGTGCCGTTATTCGCATCCCAAACAGTCACCTGCTCGCAGCCACCGCCGCTGACCAGACGCTGCCCATCCGGCGACCAGGCAAATGAATCACCCGCGCCTTCCAACCTGGCCGACACTGTACCATTATCCACATTCATAATGATAATGGCAACGTCTGATACGACACCCAGACGTTCACTTTTTGGATCGAAAATTACATGCCTAGCTTTTTCCGGCATCGGAGCAAACCAGGACTCCGTAAATGTGCTGGCATGATACAGATAAACCCCGAACTGAGTACTAACGGCCATCCATTGTCCATTCGGTGAAACGGCCAGTGAAGTTGGGCTGCCTTTGTCAATGTGCAGAGTGGGGTTTAACACGGGGAGGGTAACTTTCACTGATTGATCTGTACTCACCTCGACAAGCTGGATCACCTGACCATCCGTCTTCCAGCGGGCAGTATCCACATCGATGATATAGGTAAAATTCTTCCCCTGCATCGCAGTTTCGCCAACCCAATCGATCACCGGCTGCTCGTAGCTCTGCCCGTTCACTTCAACATCATAGGCGGCATAGCGGTAGACACCTTGCGGCACCCCCCGATATTCCGTGGTTGTCCCACCCGGAACGTCGCCAAACTCGATTCGTTCGTCAGGGAATCGCAGGACCAGGTTGTGGAGCGGGATGTTGCTCTGGTTGGTGATCCGCAATAGTTGGGGTTGCGATTGGGCATCTGGTGTTTTAGCCGGGATCGTTGCTTTGGACTCAGAGGGACGAATAGTTGCGGCATCTGGGGATCTAGCCTCAAGGATTTTCCAAGGACCATCATTTTGATCCCTAACTACAAAGAATACCTGCGTGAGTGTGCCTTCTGGTGAAGGACTAATGGTATTATCGTAGTCTATTTTGTATGTAGCTTTAAGGGCTACAACCCGACTAATGAATTCATCAGTCCAACTTCGATATTTTGCCAACTCAGATCCTGTATATGAATCGATGAACCAATTTGATTCTTCTTCAGATTCCTCAATATCAATGATTACAAGATTAACGACGCCAAACCCCGTTTCTGCCTGTTTCTGACTTATTTCAGGTTCATAGTAAAACTTTTCTTTGTATGCTTGGAAATCATCTTTTTCCATGGCGGTTAACATCGAGCGAACGCAATCGCCTGGATCAAAGCTCTCCTTTTTTGGATTACAAGAAATTAACACAGAAGTCACAATTACCATAATCAGTAAAGAAGAAAACAATCTCTTAACTAAGATGTTTTTGCATAATAAGGGTAAATCCATTTTGCGTATTCTCCTTTCGTTCAGTAAAATTTCTTTCTCTTATCACAATCTATTTTCCCAAAGGTTGTAATCTACAAATCATACGAGTAAGTTCAGGTTTTTATAGTATCCAAAACTTAATTGCGACTGGTGCATCAAAACTGCTATCATATTCAGCACCTCTCCATGAAACCTACTCCACTTCGTATTTCAGCATACACGAGTTGATGTTAAATTCGCGTTAAATAGCAATTCGAGAATTCACAGAATCGCTGATCTCTCCCGGCGTTGTGATTTATCCATATGACACTTAACCAATTACACTCAATTATGGCATCGATTAAATAGTATCGACGATTTTCTAGGCAAATCTTTTATCCGGTTTGTTAATCATGGTGAGATTGTAAACGGATTCGGAGATATGGCGATTAGGAGACATAGCATAGCATAGCAAGCAAAGGAAGTGTTTATACACATCCGAAAAATCACACCCTAAAGGACTGAAATCGCCTGGTTTATTGGAGTTTAGGAAAAATCAAGTTCGTAGAACGTGAGAGTTTATGGTTGATGTAGAATGTGAGAGTTTATGGTTGATCGAAAGCGAAAGAATCCAATTTTGTTCTACGTGAATGACGAAGAGCTCCAATTAATCGATGCAAGGATGGGGAGTGTTGGCATTAGAAATCGCAGTGCGTACCTACGAAAAGTGGCCCTTGATGCTTACCTCATCCATGTCGATTATTCTTACCTGAAAGAACATTCTCGCCAAATCAGAATGGTAGGGATCAATATCAATCAAATAGCGCATCACTTGAATGCGACTGGAGAAATTCATCGTCACGATATTGAAGCGATTAAGAAAATGCTAGATGAAATATGGCAGTTACAAAGATCCATCCTATCAAATCAACGCTAAAGCAAGCCTTGGCTTATGTTCTGGAAGGCAAGAAAACTAATGAGGGTATCCTTGTTTCAAGTTATGCCTGTTCTCCGGAAACTGCTGACATTGAATTTAGTTTTACCCTTTCTCATTGTATGCAGAAGGGGAATAATCTGGCATTTCATCTGATCCAATCCTTCAAGCCTGGTGAAATTGATCCTGAAACTGCACACAAAATAGGAGACGAATTAGCCGTGGACCTATTGAAAGGAAACTATGAATACGTTCTGTGCACCCATGTTGACAAGGGACATATCCATAATCATATAGTTTTTTGTGCAGCAAACTTTAATGATTACCGTAAGTTTGTCTCTAATAGGAAGTCTTATCACCATATCAGGAAGATTAGTGACAGACTCTGTGAAGTCAATGGATTATCAATCATATATCAAATTAGGGACCGGGGCAAGTCATATAAAGAATATATAACAAATCTTGACGGTACCAGCTGGAAGAGTCACATCCGGAGATCTATTGATTTAGCTATTACCCGTAGTCTTACCTATGAAGAATATCTCATCAAGTTGAATATTTTGGGAATAGAGGTGAAAGATGGAAAGGAACTTGCTTTTCGAAAAGCTAGCGATCAGCGATTTTCTCGGGCTCAAAACCTTGGTTATAGATACTCAAGATCTCAAATAGAGCAGAGGATCATCGCTAATAGCTGTGATGAAGATCCATCGAGAAATCAAACTCGTTATCGAAGAATTCCTTTCGCTTTCCGTGAATTGAAACTCACCGAGCGAGCTTTGAGTTTCATCGTTGAACAGGGGATTGACTCATATAAGGCACTTGAGACTAAACAAAAGGAACTCAAGTTAAGTCTGCAAACCGTTCAAGGAGAACTGCGGATTTTAGAAAGAAGAATACAAGATATTTCTCGGATCACGAAACAACTTAGGGTAATTGAATCCTACGATAAACCTCAAACAAAAGCTGAGAAGACCTCCCGTGCCGAGCTGGAATTAACTAAAATCGCAAGCGAGTTCCTTAGAGACAAAGGATTCAAGGAACCTTTTCCCAATAGCAGCTCCTTTGCTATGGAGATGGTTGATCTGCGAGAACAGTTGGAGGTTCTCTATGGAAGATATCGAAGGATTCGACAAGACTATAAAGGGATCCAGAAAGCCAGGAGACAAATTGATCAGGTAGTACAAAAAAATCCCCCTCAGGAATTATAGAAAGACACTATAATCCGGGAACTTTTGCTTCAAAGCAATTCTATTAGGATACGAATCAGACCGGGAAGGAGTTTCAAATTGGGAGTTTGTGCAATAGTCATATATGTAAATGACCTGAAAGTAGCAAAACAAACAACTCATTCGTATTAATTTTCATACAAATGAATGCTTTCACAGGTTTTGTTTCATTGCCGTGAGAAGCGCTCAACCTGCAAGTTTGACCGATGCAAACAGAAAGTTATAGCCAGCAAAAGCAAGCAGAGCATGGCATAATAGAATTTGTTGACAGGCAGTGCACCGATTGGTGCTTTAATCCTGAAAAAAATTGCCCACTCAAGAAAAGGAAAAAAATTGGGTCCAAATCGGGAATAAATTGTAGGCGAATAGAAATACAGCAACGTCCAAACAAATAGTCCCGCAATTGCACCAGCGGCGGATGAACAACTCAACGCGCTGACCAATGCCATGATTGCACTGAAAAAGAGGACTGGAATCAAAAGCGTTAATGCGAAGATCGGTGGGAAAAGTCCTGGGATCAAATGGTTCTTGAGCGCAAGCAAGGCAGCCATAAAAACCCCAACTGTGAAGAAACCCAGTATCAAACGCCTTAACCATAGCACGCCCAGATTGACGCGACTACACACAAATACTGCTGTGTGTCCTTCTTTTTCTTTCATCAGTCCATTGTTGGTGAGCAGCGCAATCAATAATGGGAAATATGCTCCCAGGATATACATGATGTACAACTGCCTTTCAGCAACTTCAAGACCTTCATCCAGGGTGAGAAATAAAGTAATCAGGGCGGACACTGCCAGTGCGATCAGTAAAAAAGACTGAGCTTTAAAAATCTCATAATATGCTAACCGAAGAAATCTTTTCATATTAAATTCATGGTCCTGTTTCAATACCATCAGCTTGCTCAGAGAGCGTGCCGATCAGTTCCAGCAAAACATCTTTTTCTATCCAACCTTCATTTGCGTTATCATAAGCCGTCAGAAATAAAACCCAGAAGGCTTCCGAGCCATACTGCAAGTCAAAATCAGCTAACCTTAACAAGGTTTCCTGGTCATCCTGAAAAAAATAAAATGGAATCAAGGCTTGTTCATTTCTCATCCACTTCCGATAGGATTCTAGCAAGGCTTCCTGGTCAAATCCAGGCACTTCAGCCTCTTCGACCAGTTTCATGCCTGCATAAAATATCAAAGGCAAGCTGCTTGTATCTTCCTGCTCCGCTTCAGAGGTGTTTTCGCCTTTTGCATACGAGTAGACATTATCTACCCCTTTAGAGAACAACCCATACGCCAAATCAGGGCAAGCTTGCCGCCGGCACCACCATGCCTGCAAAACATCCATGGCAACATTTAGACTATACCCGACCTTATCGTCAGGCCACAAGTAGTCAATTTGCCTTGATCGCTCTGGTATGATCAGAGCGAGTGTTTGACTTTCCAAAAAACTCTGCTTTATCAACGGCAAAGGAATCAGGGCAAAACCCGATCCTTCAATCTCATTGAGATGCTGCCGTACTAATCGAAAGAAGATCCCATATTGCCCATTCCGGTCCTCTTCCCGAAGTCCGGGATTTGATGAAAAGTAAATCTGATCGTTTTCCTGCTCTTCAATCTGGTATTTTGCCCCGGCGATGAGCAGAATGTGATCGGATGCTTGCTGCCACTGCAACCGTCTCATATCTCCATCGATTGACTCGATATCAGCGCTGTTGTAATTGATCGTGATATCAGCAGGCAAAATGAGTGTGATCTCATCCGGGGAGCAAAGGGCATAAGGGTGCCATTCCCCCAACTTCTGCAGAAAGATCAGGTTCGTTTCTAAATAAGCGCCGGGGGCATAGCCAATTTGTTCGATTTCTTTTGGCAGGTCGAAGACCGTATAAGCATAATATGGTACAACAAAACTGCCGTGATATTGGAGTTCAATCCGTAGTGGGTCCCCACCACTGACTGCAAAACGATCAACTGCCAACCCGGTGTTTAACAAACTTAAAGCGGATAAATCACGTCCGGAAGTCAGCTCCACTTCTGCCAGCCCCGAGGCGATGGCGCCATCGGCAGAAAGTTCCAGCTGCAGGCGGTAGGATTCAAAGCCCGCACAGGCAAATTCCAAGCGTTGGCGGGTCTGCAAATTTGGCTCAGCAGAGCGTAAACGCTGAAGGTTAAGTAGTTCGCTTCCCCAGCGGATAGACAGAGATAAAGCTACTACACTCAGGACTGCCATTTCTGACACTGCGATCCAATTATGTTTTGGCTTTACCCTGGGGAGTCGCAGGTCTGTAATAAAAACCGCAATCGTAAGCAAGACCAACGGAACACAAACATAAAAGAGACGTTGGTAAATCAGCATCTCCGTTTCAGGACCAAAACCAATCAGTGCGGAATTCATTTGCAACGAAGGCATGAAAATCAGCAAGTTCCCCAAGTTTACAGACCGGGTTAATACAAACCCAAGGTAAATAATAATCAGTCCCGAAGCGATCAATACATGATTGATCAGCAATCCAATCAGGGAACATAAGCCAATGACAAAACAAATAGGAGGGAGCAATATGAGCAACCAGACCCAGATGGCGCTTAGGGCATTCGCAATCCCAAAGAATGCAATGCTCAAAACAAAAGTTACAAAAACCGTTGGTGCAATCAGGGTCAGAAAACCCGCTATTCCAACTCCTGCTTTGAGTATCAGGTAATCATCTCCAAACGCATCGCGACTCCACAGATGGTTGTGACCTTTTGCAGTTTCGTTTAAGAAATAGCGCAGATACAGGATGACAAACAGCAAGCAGGCTATGTAACCTATAATTCTTGCTATGTTCTCAATATATCCCAACGCAGTGGTCTCAGGTAATTCCGAAATCGGATTCGTCACCAGGGCGACCACAAGTACAAGCAAGGAAAACAACCAGTTGACCTTATCCCGGACAAAAAGTTTCCACTGGGCAGTAAAAGATCTCAGGAATATCTTCATTCAGCTTGCTCCGAGTTATGTTGGCGAATGAGCAGCATATATGCATCTTCCAGATTCGGTGTCAACGGGGTGCTGCCCTCGGTTACCATTCTGCTCAGGGGGGAATAGCGAGCGATCACGCTATGGGCTTCAGCCTCGTGAACAAAAGAAAGAATGAGATTATGATCTTTAAAAGTGGCCCAGTCCTCTCTTGCGACCGTGCGTTCCCATACCTTTCCCCGACATTGGTCCAGCAATTCAAGAATGCTCCCCGAGAATATCAGTCTGCCCTTATGGAGGATCGATAACTGATTGGTAACTGCAGTGATATCCTCAGTAATATGGGTAGAAAGCAGTACCGTGCGTCTAAGACCCAGGTCTGAAAACATATTTCTGAAGCGTATCCGTTCTTCGGGATCCAATCCTGAGGTAGGCTCATCTGCAAACAGGACCGGTGGGTCATGTGCCAGGGCTTGAGCAACCACGAGGCGTTGTTTCATGCCACCTGAAAAAGATTTAATCTTCTTTTTAGCCACGGAAGCCAGGTTGACCTCCTCTAACAGCCTCATGATCGTTTGGCGAGAAAGGTCAAGACCGGAAAGCAGCGCCATATAGTCCAGGAATTCGTAAGCAGAGAATTCCGGATATAGCAGATATTCCTGCGGGATGATCCCAATGTTCTTTCTGACTTCGCTGACCTGACGCTGGGTGTCAAAACCACATACGGTTGCCCGACCAGCTGTTGGTTGAATGAGACCAGCCAGGATGCCAATCAGGGTGGTTTTGCCAGCGCCATTCGGACCCAAAAGCCCATAAACGCCTTCATCCATTGCAAGGTTAACGTCACGTAAGGCAAAAACACCGGCTTTGTACTGTTTGGTCAGGGAGTGCGTTTGTATGATCATAATCTCCTGCTTAAAGCAAATCGTGGAACTCGTCTTTCATTAGCTATGGAACAGATTCTTTATCAGTTATACCCGTTTATGGGCATTGGATTTGGATATCATGGAGTTTTTGGATAATGTTGAGCTATTCTGGCAATCCGCAGCTCACCTTTTGAACGTTCCAGAGTAAAAAACAACACCATTGGGTCACCATCCACGCTTAGCTTAGCTTCGATCACAATACGATGCTGCTGGAGGTCTGTACTGGTCAATGATGATTCGCTATCCGTGAAAGGAAGTGGTAAAAGTTGCTCTACAATCACCCTCTGCGGCTGATTTAGCTGTTCAATATAATTGTTCAGGTCTTCTTCAAATTCGTCATCTGGCAAAACCGCTTCATTTGTAATACCCCGCAACCGTAAATCTACCCGGGTTAGAAATCCTGAGACCCTCGCCAAGCTTAGGTAGGTATCCGGTTGGCTCGCAACAATCTCCAGATACGGGTTGGGGCTCGGCATCTGGGCTGTTGTTGTTGCGTCCGGTGACCAATCTCCAAAAAGATTTTCAGTCGGGTAAGCTGTATTAATTTCAGCGATTCGCCATCCATCTTTGGTATGAGATAGAATCAGGTAATTAAAATACAACTTACCATTTTCAATTGCGAGCAATGAATCTTGCGTTTGCCATGCTCTCGCCTGACGTACGAACACCAAATTACCATTCTTGATATCCACGTTGTTCAATCTAAGCAGAGAATCAGGTTCGAGAGAAAGCGGGTATAAGGCGTCTAGTTCAAAGCGTGATATCCAACCCGCGTCCCTTGTATATCCTTCCATATTCAAATGTTCAGCAATGCGACAGCAAAGGAGTGAAGAAGCCTCCTGATATGATCCGTAATACTGTAACGCTTCATATTTACCGATCAACACCGCGCCTTCAAAGAGGTCTTTTACGAACATATGGTCAATGAAGATTCCGTAATTCGTTGAACTTGTGTCTGGATTGGTCACTTGGGGTTGAATAGTTGAGGTTGAAGCAATAGGGTTGCTTGGTACTATGGACTGACATGAAACGAGGGCAGTTGCAAGCAAGATACAGGCAATTAGAATTGTTACTTGAAAATATTTTTTTATATACATCTCACTCTCCTTTAGAATATTGTTATTAAACTATTTTGCTTCGATGCATTGTTTGAAAGACGCTATGATGAAATAAATCAACCTTTATTTGTCAACGTACAAGAGCTAGAATGGCTAATGTGGTAGATGTGAGCAAAGATGAAACTACCAAAACTAGGAATAAACCTGACAAGATCCGCCTCAATATTTTTCTCCTTTTCCTGTTTATAAGACAAGATTTATTCTTAGCTGGGCTTGACGATTTCTTCCTTCTCTCTTTTGCAGCTTTGTGACAAGTATTCAATCCTCTTGAGGACAAACCTGAAATCCTAGAGGTCAGCTAATGTCCAGTAGATCGCCAATAATTAATATACTTATTTATGCCTCCTTTGCGATTAAACACTTGACTACGCCTATATAAAAAGCATACAAAATCTGACATTAAATTAGCGTTAAATTAATCGCTGATCTTTAAGCAAAGAAACATTGAGATAATATTGAGGCAAATCTAAATCAACCCTAAGATGAATTAAGAAGCTGTTGCTGAGTTTTTCAATTACAGTTCTGTTGATACTATCTCCCAAATTTTCAACCAGTGGCTGTGGCTCAGTGATTATCCGATGTAAAAAAATTCCAAGGGACGTCCATATTATGAAAGTTTTGGAAGTGATATAATGTAAATTTAATATTCCATCATCTAAACTATCAGTACATGGATAAGGGATAATTTCTGTACAACTCATTGGTCAAGCATCACTTAAGTTTTCAAGCCTGAGCGAATTCACTTATGAATGAGAACCTATCCACAAAATCAATAATTTGATTTGGTTAGTGACTAACTGTGCAGAAAAGCTTGGAGACCATTACGAGTATCGTACGGCATACCTTCTGTTCAGAGTAGGTTCTACAGGTTGCTTGAATCGTTCTACGTTCCTGTTGGTAACGATTATGTTGAATTAGTTGAACCATTTGTGAAAGGTCCAGGAGATAACGAATTGTCAGAAACTCGGATAGGTCACATCAAACTGCGCCTTGTTCACGATAAGCTTTTACTAATCGCTTCACTTGCCGCGTACTGAGTTTCAGTATCTCAGCTGCTACTCTTTGTGTCATTTGTCTCGTTTTTACTCTTTCCAGTATCTCAAGCCG